>Ga0180121_10000025_pt1 | contig 44616 bp, 43 predicted proteins | sample AntDrymUQ5402106_2_FD_129676 | JGI IMG/M metagenome (GOLD analysis project Ga0180121, IMG submission 129676) | Polar desert sand microbial communities from Dry Valleys, Antarctica - metaG UQ540 (21.06) (version 2) (version 2) | ecosystem: Environmental > Terrestrial > Soil > Desert | place...
GACCACCCCCTGAATTCGGCCCGACGAACCGTCTCCGATCATGCGTCGTCGCAACGGCCGGGTCCGGGCCGCCCAGCACCGGCCGCGTCCGGCCGCCCTGCACTGGCTAGGTTGACGTCGTGAGCGACGAGGACCGGTGGCTGCGTGCTGTCATCGACCGGGCGGTGGCCAACGTCGCGGACGGCGGTGGTCCCTTCGCGGCACTCGTGGTGCGCGGCGGCGTCATGGTCGCCGACGGCGTCAACCGGGTCACCCGTGAGGACGACCCGACCGCGCACGCCGAGGTGGTGGCCATCCGGACGGCCGGCCGGACCCTCGGGACGCATGTCCTGTCCGGCACGGTCCTGGTGAGCTCGTGCGAGCCCTGCCCGCTGTGCCTCGCTGCCGCACTCTGGGCCCGCGTCGACGCGGTGGTCTATGCGGCCGACCGGGACGACGCGGCCCACGGCGGGTTCGACGACCGGGCGTTCTACGAGCTCTTCGACCGGCCGCGCGACACGTGGGAGCTGCCCGTGCGCCAGGTACCGCGACCGGACGCCACGGCACCCTTCGACGCCTGGCTGGCCAAGGCGGACCGTGTCGACTACTAGCTTCTCGCCGGGCCAGGGGTGGGCCACGGGTGTCGGGTCGATGCCGGGCACGGACGCGCGCGAGGCGGCGGCCATGGTCCTCGGCGAGCTGCCGGACCTGCCGCACCTGGTCGAGCTGCCCGGCCGCGGGGTCGGCGCCGACATGGTCGGGCGCACCGGCGGGCTCCTCGCCGGCCTGCACGTCGACCTCCAGCCCTCGGGCTGGCGGCTGGTCGACCGGCCCGGCCTGGACGAGCGGCGGGCCCGCTCCTACCTCGCCCATGACCTCGACCACCTCGAGGAGGCCGCCGACGGCTTCGCCGGCCCGGTGAAGGTCCAGGCCTGCGGGCCGTGGACCGCTGCGGCCGCACTGCGCCTCCCGCGCGGTGAGCCGGTGCTCTCCGACGCCGGTGCGCTGCGCGACGTCATCGGTTCCCTGACCGAGGGGCTGCGGACGCACGTCGCCGACCTGAGGCACCGGGTCCCGGGCGGCGAGCCGGTCGTGCAGCTCGACGAGCCGTCGTTGCCCTCGGTGCTGCACGGCGCCATCCGCTCGACGTCGGGCGCCCGGTCGTACGCCCCCGTCGTCGAGGCGACGGCGCAGTCGGTGCTGGCCTCGCTCATCGACGCCCTCGAGGTGCCCGTCGTCGTGCACTGCTGTGCGCGGCGCCCACCCGTCGCGCTGCTGCACCGTGCCGGGGCTGCGGGGCTGTCGCTGGACCTCACGGTGGTGTCGCAGGAGATCGACGACGAGGTCGGGGCGGCGGTCGAGGCCGGCGTCGCGCTGCTCGCGGGGCTGGTCCCCGCCGTGCTCGCGCGCGGGGAACCGTCCCGCGGGGAAACACGGTCCGACCCCGCGGCTACGGTCGAGCCGGTACGCCGGCTGTGGCACCGCCTCGGGCTCGCTCCCGAGGCGCTGCGGTCGGTCGTCGTCACCCCGACCTGTGGGATGGCCGGCGCGGACCCGGGCCATGTGGTGGCGGCACTGCGCCTGGCCCGCGACGGCGCCCGCCAGCTCGCCGACGACCCGGAGGGATGAGTGGCCGCAAGCAGCAGACCGAAGAGAAAGAATAACGAGGAGAAGCAGGCTCTCGACGCTCAGCATCGGCACGCCGAGCTCGCCGAGCGGATCGACCGGGCCCGCTTCGACTACTTCCTGCGCGACGCCCCGACCCTCGCCGACAGCGACTACGACGCGATGATGCGCGAGCTCCAGCAGATCGAGGTGGACCATCCCGGGCTGCGCACGCCCGACTCGCCGAGCCAGACCGTCGGCGGCACGTTCTCCACCGAGTTCACAGCGGTCGACCATCTCGAGCGCATGATGAGCCTCGACAACGCGTTCTCGCCCGAGGAGCTGGTCGCGTGGGCCGACCGGGTCGAGCGCGACGCCGGCGGTGGGGACGTGCACTACCTGTGCGAGATCAAGGTCGACGGGGTTGCGATCAACCTGCTCTACGAGAAGGGCAGGCTGGTGCGGGCGCTGACGCGCGGCAACGGCGCGACCGGCGAAGACGTGACGCTCAACGTCCGCACGCTCGACTCGGTCCCGGCGCGGCTCACCGGTGACGACGTCCCCGAGATGGTCGAGGTGCGCGGCGAGGTGTTCTTCCCCGTCGAGGAGTTCGCGTCGCTCAACGCGCGGCTGGTCGGGGCCGGCAAGGCGCCCTTCGCCAACCCCCGCAACTCTGCCGCCGGCTCGTTGCGCCAGAAGGACCCGCGGGTGACCGCCAGCCGGTCGCTGCGCATGGTCGTCCACGGGGTCGGGGCGCGCAGGGGGTTCTCCCCGGCGCGCCAGTCCGACGCCTACGTCCTGCTCGGGAGCTGGGGGCTGCCGGTGAGCAGCCGCTACCGGGTCGTCGACGACATTCCCGGCGTCACGTCCTACATCGAGCACTACCGCGCACACCGTCATGCCGTCGAGCACGAGATCGACGGCGTGGTGGTCAAGGTCGACGAGGTTGCCGTGCAGCGCCGGCTCGGGTCGACGTCGCGGGCACCCCGCTGGGCGATCGCTTTCAAGTACCCCCCCGAGGAGGTGAACACCAAGCTGCTCGACATCCGCGTCAACGTCGGGAGGACCGGTCGGGTCACGCCGTACGGCGTGATGGAGCCCGTCCTCGTCTCCGGCTCGACCGTCGAGATGGCCACGCTGCACAACGCCAACGAGGTGCAGCGAAAGGGAGTCCTCATCGGCGACACGATCGTGCTGCGCAAGGCAGGTGACGTGATCCCCGAGATCGTCGGTCCCGTCGTCGACCTGCGCGACGGCTCCGAGCGCGAGTTCGTCATGCCGACGCACTGCCCGACCGACGTCGGCGGCTGCGGCACGGCACTGCGGCCGGCCAAGGAGGGCGACGTCGACATCCGGTGCCCCAACGCACGGTCCTGCCCGGCCCAGCTGCGCGAGCGGCTCTACTTCGTGGCCGGCCGGGGAGCGTTCGACATCGAGGTGCTCGGCTACGAGGGCGCGCAGGCGCTGCTCGACGCCGGCGTGATCGAGGACGAGGGCGACCTGTTCACGTTGACCGGGGCCGACCTGCTGCGCACCGACCTGTTCCGCAACAAGGACGGCGCGCCCAGTGCCAACGCCACCAAGCTGCTCGACAACCTCGTCGCTGCCCGCGAGCGACCGCTGTGGCGGGTGGTCGTCGCCCTCTCGATCCGGCACGTCGGCCCGACCGCCGCCCAGGCCCTGGCCCGCGAGCTGCGGTCCGTCGAGGCGATCGCCGAGGCCTCGGAGGAGGCTCTCGCGGCAGTCGACGGGGTGGGGCCCACGATTGCGGCTGCGGTGCACGAGTGGTTCGCCGTGGACTGGCACCGCGAGGTCGTGCGCAAATGGCGGGACGCCGGTGTGCGCATGGCGGAGGAGGCGACGGAGGAGGGACCGCGGGTCCTCGAGGGCCTCGCCGTCGTCGTCACCGGTTCGATGGACGGCTTCTCGCGGGACCAGGCGACCGAGGCGATCCAGCTCCGTGGTGGCAGGGCGGCGGGGTCGGTGTCGAAGAAGACGGACTTCGTCGTGGCCGGCGAGAGCCCCGGCTCCAAGCTCGACAAGGCGCTCTCGCTGGGGGTGCCCGTCCTGGACGAGGCGGCCTTCCGGGTCCTGCTCGACGAGGGGCCGGACGCGGCCCGGGCGGCTGCTGGGGCGGCTGCGGACCGACCCTAGGATGATCGGCATGTCCGAGAGCGGCTCGATCACCCGGGACGACGTGGCGCACCTCGCGCGGCTTGCCCGCCTGGCGCTCGACGATGACGAGATCGACCGCTTCGGCCCGCAGCTCGACGTCATCCTGGGCGCGGTGTCGCGCATCAGTGCGCTCGACACCGCTGACGTCCCGCCGACCTCGCACGCGCTGCCGATGACCAACGTCACCCGCCCCGACGAGGCTCGCCCCGGCCTGACCCAGACGCAGGCGCTCGACATGGCACCGGCGGCCGAGGACGGCCGGTTCCGGGTGCCGCGCATCCTGGGGGAGGAGTAGTGAGTGGCGCGCGAGGTGGCACGGACCTGACCAGGCTGACCGCGGCCGAGACCGCCGTGGTCGTCGCTGCCGGTGAGGCGAGCGCGCTGGACGTCACCGAGGCACACCTCGAGCGGATCCGGGCCGTCGACGGCGACGTGCACGCCTTCCTCCACGTCGACGAGGAGGGCGCCCGTGACACCGCCCGCCGCATCGACGCCCGGCGGTCGGCAGGTGAGGACCACGGGCCACTGGCCGGAGTCCCGATCGCGCTCAAGGACCTGATCGCGACGGAGGGTCTGCCCACCACGTGCGGGTCCCGGATGCTCGAGGGTTGGATCCCGCCGTACGACGCGACGGTGACCCGACGCGTGCGCGAGGCCGGTCTCGTCGTGCTCGGCAAGACGAACATGGACGAGTTCGCCATGGGGTCCTCGACGGAGCACTCGGCCTACGGCCCCACGCACAACCCGTGGGACCTCGCGCGCATCCCCGGCGGGTCGGGCGGCGGCTCAGCCGCTGCTGTCGCGGCGTTCGAGACGCCGCTCGCCGTGGGCACCGACACCGGCGGCTCCATCCGCCAGCCCGCGGCGGTGACCGGCACGGTGGGGGTGAAGCCGACGTACGGCGGGGTGTCCCGCTACGGGCTGGTCGCCCTCGCCTCCTCGCTCGACCAGGCCGGGCCCTGCGCCCGTACCGTGCTCGACGCGGCGCTCCTGCACGCGGTGATGGCCGGTCACGACCCGCTGGACTCGACGTCGGTGGACGCGCCGGTCCCTGCGGTGGTCGAGGCGGCCCGCGCGGCCGACGTACGAGGCATGCGCATCGGTGTCGTCCGTCAGTTCTCGGGCGAGGGCTACCAGGCCGGTGTCGAGCAGCGCTTCCGCGAGGCCGTGGCCCTGCTCGAGGAGCTCGGTGCGAGCGTGGTCGAGGTCGACTGCCCGGCCTTCGACTACGCGATGCCCGCCTACTACCTGATCCTGCCGAGCGAGTGCTCCTCCAACCTCGCCCGCTTCGACGGCATGCGCTACGGGCTGCGCGTCGGTGACGACGGCACCGCGAGCGCCGAAGAGGTCATGGCGAGCACGCGGGACGCCGGCTTCGGGCCCGAGGCCAAGCGCCGCATCATGCTCGGCACCTACGCGCTCTCCAGCGGCTACTACGACGCCTACTACGGCCAGGCCCAGAAGGTGCGCACGCTGATCGTGCGCGACTTCCAGGCCGCGTTCGAACGGGTCGACGTGCTGGTGTCGCCGACGACACCGACCACCGCCTTCCCCCTGGGGGAGCGGCTCGAGGACCCACTGGCCATGTACCTCGCCGACCTCTGCACGATCCCGTCGAACCTCGCCGGCAACACGTCGATGTCGGTGCCCGTGGGGCTTGCTCCCGAGGACGGGCTGCCGGTCGGCTTCCAGGTGATCGCTCCGCCGATGGCCGACGAACGGCTCTATCGCGTGGGAGCGGCCCTGGAGGCTGCGCTCACCGACCGCTGGGGACACCTGCTCATCGAGGAAGCGCCCGAGCTCGCTACGACAACTCTCTAGGACGACGGAGGCTGCCCTGTGAAGAACATCAAGTCCGTGATCACGTTCGTCAGCACGGTGATGGCCGGTCGCACGGCGATCGCCCGGATCCGGCAGGCCCGCGAGGACGGCGACCGCCTCGAGCTGGTTGACGCCGCGCTCAACACCATCGTCGTCATCACCGGCACGATCATCATCATCCGGCGGCTGCGCCGCGGTGAGGACGAGGTGTGATTCCCGGATGACGGTAGGTGCGCAGGTCACTCCGGAGCTGATGCCCTACGACGACGCGCTCGCCGCGTTCGACCCGGTCATCGGGCTCGAGGTGCACGTCGAGCTCGGTACGGCGTCGAAGATGTTCTGCGGCTGCGCGACAGATTTCGGCGCCCCGCCCAACAGCCAGGTGTGCCCAACCTGCCTGGCACTGCCCGGGGCGCTTCCGGTGCTCAACCGGACCGCCGTGGAGTCCACCATCCGGGTGGGGCTCGCGCTGGGGTGCGACATCGCCACGTGGTGCCGGTTCGCCCGGAAGAACTACTTCTACCCGGACATGCCGAAGAACTTCCAGACCTCGCAGTACGACGAGCCGATCTGCACCGACGGCCACCTGGACGTCGAGGTGCCGACGCCCGACGGCCTGCGGACCGTGCGTGTCGAGATCGAGCGCGTCCACATGGAGGAGGACACCGGTAAGTCCCTCCACGTCGGCGGCGCGACAGGACGCATCCACGGTGCCGACTACTCCCTCGTCGACTACAACCGCGCGGGCATCCCACTCATCGAGGTCGTGACGCGGCCGGTGGAGGGCACCGGTGCGCTGGCGCCCGAGGTGGCGCGCGCCTACGTGACCGCGCTGCGCGAGCTGATGCGCACGCTGGGCGTCTCCGACGTCCGCATGGAGCAGGGCTCCCTGCGCTGCGACGCCAACGTCTCGCTGCGGCGCTCGCCGGACGACCCGCTCGGCACACGGTCGGAGACGAAGAACGTCAACTCGCTGCGCTCGGTGGAGCGCGCCGTGCGCCACGAGATCACCCGGCATGCGGCGCTGCTCTCCTCCGGCGGCCGGGTGGTCCAGGAGACCAGGCACTGGCACGAGGACACCGGCGTCACCACACCCGGCCGGTCCAAGGAGCAGGCCGAGGACTACCGCTACTTCCCGGAGCCCGACCTGGTCCCGGTCGCCCCGGACCGCGAATGGGTCGAGGCGCTGCGTGCCGGGCTGCCCGCGGCGCCTGGCACCCGCCGGCGAGAGCTGCAGCAGCAGTGGGAGCTCTCCGAGTTCGAGATGCAGTCGCTGGTCAACGCCGGTGCCGTCGAGCTCGTCGCCACGACCGTGGCCGCCGGTGCACCGCAGGAGGCCGCCAGCAAGTGGTGGCTCGGGGAGCTCGCCCGCCACGCCAACAAGCGAGGCGTCGATCTAGCGTCCCTGCCGATCACACCGGAGCAGGTGGCCCGGGTGGTGGCCCTCGTCGATGCGGGCACGCTGAACGACACGCTCGCTCGGCGGGTGATCGAGGGCGTGCTCGCCGGCGAGGGCGACCCCGACGAGGTCGTGCAGAAGCACGGGCTCGCCGTGGTCAGCGACGACGGGGCGCTTATCGTGGCGGTGGACGAGGCGCTTGAGGCCGACCCTGCCGTCGCCGAGAAGATCCGCGCCGGCAAGGTGGCGGCCGCCGGTGCGATCGTCGGTGCGGTGATGAAGGCGACCCGCGGCCAGGCCGACGCGGGCCGGGTCCGCGAGCTCGTCCTCGAACGCTGCACGGGTCCGTAGGCCGTCGGAATGGGTCGCACGGGTCGGGTCGTCGTGGTCACGGGTGCCAGCGCGGGTGTCGGTCGGGCAGTGGCCGAGGAGCTCGCCCGCCGTGGCGACTCGCTCGCCCTGGTCGCTCGCGGGAAGGGCGGCCTCGACGGAGCCGCCGCGTCGGTACAACGGCTGGGTGGCCGGGCCCTCGCGATCCAGGCAGACGTCCGGGACTTCGCGGCGCTTTCCGCGGCGGCCGACCGGGTCGAGGCAGAGCTTGGTGAGATCGACGTGTGGGTCAACGTTGCCTCGCAGTCGGTGTTCGCGCGCTTCGTGGACATCGAGCCCGACGAGTTCCGCCATGTCACCGAGGTCACCTACCTGGGTTACGTCTACGGCACCCGGGTGGCGCTGGACCGGATGCGACCACGAGACCGTGGCGTCGTCGTCCAGGTGGGCTCGGCGCTGGCGTACCGGGGAATCCCGCTGCAGTCGGCGTACTGCGGGGGAAAGCACGCGATCCAGGGCTTCCACGACTCGCTGCGCACCGAGCTGCTGGCCGAGGGCAGCGGGGTGTCCGTGACGATGGTGCAGATGCCGGCGCTGAACACGCCGCAGTTCGACTGGGTGCGCTCGCGGCTGCCGCGCAAGGCGCAGCCGGTGGCCCCCATCTACCAGCCGGAGGTCGCGGCCCGCGCTGTTGCCCACGCGATCGACCACCCGCGGCGGCGGGAGCACTGGGTGGGTGCGCCGACCGTCGGAACCATGATCGCCAACGCCGTCGTCCCCGGCCTGCTCGACCGTTACCTGGCCCGGACCGGGATCTCCTCGCAGCAGGCTCCGGAGCCGGAGGACCCGCACCGGCGCGACTACCTCTACGAGCCCGTCGACGACGTCGAGGACCACGGTGCGCACGGCAGGTTCGACTCGTTGGCCCACTCCCGCAGCCCCCAGCTGTGGCTGTCCCAGCACCATGGCGTCCTGGGTTCGGCAGCCGGGGTCGTGCTGACCGGGATCGCAGGACTGTTGCGGGCCAGAGCCCGCCGCTAGAGCACCGATGCGTGTCGAGACGAGAGGAACCGATCATGCTGACGCTCGAGGAATCCCTGGCCGTGTGCGATGCCGCGTGCTCCGCGGCAGAGCAGATAGGCGTCCCGATGTCCCTCGCGGTCATGGACCCTGCGGGGCACCTGCTCGCGTTCGCCCGCATGGACGGGGCGCCGTGGATCAGCTGCGACGTAGCGCAGGGCAAGGCGTGGACCGCAGCCGCCTACGGGGCGCCCAGCGACGCACAGAAGCAGAAGATGGAGCCGATGCCGAACTTTGCGACCGCGCTCACCGCCATGACCCACGGCAGGTACACCCCGCAGACCGGCGCGGTGCCGGTCTACCGCGAAAGGGTGCTGCTGGGTGCCCTCGGAGCCAGTGGCGGCACCGGCGCCCAGGACGAGGAAGTCTGCACCGCGGCCGTGACCGCCGGCGGGTTCTCGGTCACCGCCGGCTGAGGTCAGCCAGCCAGCACCACATCACAGCACGCGACCCGTCGGTCATCGGGCGGAGAGCGTGAGGCGGAGGACCTTGTCGTCGCCCGAGCGGGGTGACCCGCGTCCGTCACGGTTGTTCGTCATGACCCACAGCGACCCGTCCGGCGCTGTGGTCGCCGCGCGCAGCCGGCCGTACTCCCCGGCGAGCAGCGGCCGGGGCTTGCGCGCCTGCCCCCCGGGGATGGGGATCTGCCAGAGCCGCTCGCCGCGCAGCCCGGCCATGAACACCGAGTCTCCCGCGACCGCGATGCCGCTCGGCGACGCCTTCTCCGTCGACCACTGGCGCACCGGGTCGACGTAGTCGTCCTCGCCCGCGCGGCCCTCCACCTCGGGCCACCCGTAGTTCGCGCCGGCTTCGATGCGGTTGAGCTCGTCCCAGGTGTTCTGACCGAACTCCGCTGCCCACAGCTGGCCGCGCTCGTCCCACGCGAGACCCTGCACGTTGCGGTGTCCCAGGCTGTAGACGGGCGACCCGTCGAACGGGTTGTCCGGTGCCGGCTCTCCGTCAGCCGTGATGCGCAGGATCTTGCCGCCGAGGGAGTTGCGGTCCTGCGCGAGCTCGGTCTGCCCGGCCTCACCGGTGCCGACGTAGAGGAACCCGTCGGGGCCGAACGCGATGCGGCCACCGTTGTGGATCGGTCCGGCGGGGATGCCGTCGAAGACCGTGCGCTGGTCCGAGAGGCCCTCCCCGTCGTAGGTCATCCGGGCGACGACGTTCTCCGGGCCCGCCGTGTAGTAGGCGAAGAGCGCCGAGTCCTCGTCGTACGCCGGGGAGAGCGCGAGCCCCAGCAGGCCCCCCTCGCCCGAGCCGTCCACGCCACGCACCCGGCCGACCGGACTGACCGTGCCGTCGGTGCTCACCCGGACGATCCGCTCGGAGTCGCGCTCGCTGACCAGGGCCGACCCGTCGGGCAGGAACGTCATCCCCCAGGGCGCCACGAGGTCGCCCGCGACCACGCCGTCCACGCGCGCCCGTGCGACGGCGGGTGCGGGCTGCTCCGGTGAGCCCGACGTCCCGGCCGGCGTGGACGACTCGGGTGCTCTCGCCCCAGCCCGGCCGGCGTCGTCCGCCGGGTCCGCGGAGCACGCCGACAATGTCAACAGGGGGGCCAGCAGGAGGGCCAACCGGAGGGCCAGCAGGGTGGCGAGGCGCACGGCGAGGAGGTGACGTCGCATCCGACGAGCCTCGCACGCGGCGATGGCTAGTGTCGGGGGGCATGGAACCCCGCCGCGCCGACCTGGTGCTCGAGGGCGGCGGTGTCAAGGGCATCGGCCTTGCGGGTGCGGTGGCCACGCTCGCCCGCTCGGGATACACCTTCCCGCGGGTCGCGGGGTCCTCGGCCGGCGCCGTCGTGGCGGCCCTTGCTGCTGCCCTTCAGCGGGCGGGCGAGCCGCTGGAGCGACTGGAGGATGTCGCGCGCAGCCTCGACTACCGGCGGCTGCGCGACCGCGGTGCGTTAGGGCGGATGGTCGGGCCGCTGGCCCGGGTGGTGGACGGGTTCTCCCTCGCCTTCGACGGGGGCGTCTTCGAGGGCGACTACCTGCGCACCTGGCTCAAGGGAACGCTCGCGGACCTCGGGGTGCGGACCTTCGGCGACCTGCGGGTGACCGACGAAGACTCTTCGCACGCCTCGCCGGCGCTCGAGGGTCAGTACTCCCTTGTTGTCACGGCGAGCGACGTGTCGCGAAGGCGTCTCGTCCGCCTGCCGTGGGACTACGGCGAGTACAACCTTGACCCCGACGAGCAGGAGGTCGCCGACGCGGTGCGCGCCTCCGCGTCGATCCCGTTCTTCTTCGAGCCGATCACCCTGCGCTCCAGGACCACCGACGGCGAGACGCTGGTCTCGACGATGGTGGACGGCGGCGTCCTGTCCAACTTCCCGGTGGCGCTGTTCGACCGCACCGACGGACGCCCACCTCGCTGGCCGACCTTCGGCGTGCGCCTCTCGATGCGCGCCGACGGGGGCGTGCAGACCACCGAGGTGAACGGCACGGTCTCCCTCGCACTGGCGCTGGTCGAGACGATGTTGGAGGCCTGCGACGCCCGGCACATCGACGACACGTGCGTGCAGGCGCGCAGCATCTTCGTGGATGCGTCCGGGATCTCGCCGGTCGACTTCTCCATCACCGACGAGATGCAGGAGCAGCTGCTGCTCGCAGGTCACGAGGCAGCCGGAAGCTTTCTCGCGCGGTGGGACTTCGAGCGCTACCTCGCGCAGTGCCGTGGCTTCGAGACGGATCCGCCGTGAGGGTGTGGCTGCCCTACCCCGACGCGGTCGAGCGCATGGGAGGCGTGCCCGACGGTGTCGAGGTCGACGTGTACGACGGGAGCGGCGCCCCGCCGGCAAGTATCGGGGAGGTGGAGCTCTACGTGCTGCCCTACCTCGGCGGGCTCGCCCCCGCGCGGCTGATGTCCGCCATGCCGTCGCTCCGGGTGGCCCAGACCTTGACCGCCGGCGTCGACGGCGTGCGCCCACTCGTCCCCGACGGCGTGACCCTGTGCAACGCGCGGGGGGTCCACGACGCCTCGACCGCCGAGCTCGCCGTCGCCCTGGTGCTCGCGTCGCTGCGCGGGGTGCCGGACTTCGTCCGGGACGCGGAGCACGGCTGGTGGGACGGTCGCCGGCGGAGCTCTCTCGCCGACCGCACGGTGCTGATCGTCGGGTACGGGTCGGTGGGCGCGGCAGTGGAGCGCCGCCTCGCAGGGTTCGAGTGCCACGTACGACGGGTGGCTCGCAGCGCGCGCGACGGGGTGGAGCCGTTCGGGGCCCTCCACGGTCTGCTGCCGGGCGCCGACGTGGTGGTCCTCACCGTGCCGATGACCGACCGGACCCGCGGCATGGTGGACGCGGCCTTCCTTGCCGCGATGCCGGACGGCGCCCTGCTGGTCAACGTCTCGCGTGGTCCTGTCGTCCGCACAGACGCGCTGCTCGCGGAGGTCACCTCCGGCCGGCTGCATGCGGCGCTGGACGTGACCGACCCGGAGCCCCTGCCCCCCGGGCACCCCCTGTGGTCGTCGCCGGGGGTCCTGATCAGCCCGCACGTGGGGGGCAACACGACGGCGTTCCTGTCGCGGGCCATGACCCTCGTCGCCGAGCAGCTCCGGCGCGACGTCGAAGGCCGGCCGCTCCTCAACGTGATCACCGACGAGTACTGACCGGACGCCCTTACCGACCTACACTCCGGGAGTGGATCCCGGTGCCACCGGCGGTCCCGACGAGCTCCTCGCCGGGTCCTCGGACGAGGGGGCCCGCCGCCGCCGCAGGTGGCCGGCCGGGCTGCTTCTCACCGGCGTCGCCCTCGCGGTGGCCGTGATCCGGCCGGAGCTGGCCCTGCATGCCGACCGCCCGACGTCCCGGCCGAGCCCCGCAGCGGTCCCGGCGCCGTCCAACCCCCTGGACGGCATCGGCTGGGGGCCGCGTGGCGACCTGGTGTCCGACGTGGCCTTCGTGGCCGCCGCCACGGCCAGGGTCGCCGCGGTGCGACCCGAGTCGACCCGGTTGTTCTTCGCCGGCCGGCTGCCGGACGGGAGCCGCCTGGTCCTCGCCGGGACCGACGTCAACCGCGGCATCGTCGCCACCCGGGTGCATGCGCTGCTGGTGCCGAACGGCTCCCCGGTGTCTACCGCCACGGTCACCGAGGCCACGGCCCTGACCGACCCGCAGCAGGTGCTGGCCTGGGCGGCCCGGGGGCGCGACGGCCACGTCCTCGCCGTGGTCATGACGCGTCCCGGCCCGGTCCGCTTCGAGGTCTCCGGCCAGGTCGCGTTCGGTCCCGACGGCTCCCCACGTCGGCTGTGGACCCCGGCGTACGCGCGGACCGGTGTGGTCGTCGAGGACCTCGGCCGGGACGCCGACCCCATCGTCGCCGTCCGGGCGATCGGGCCCGGGGTCTTCTCGCTCCCACTGGTCGTGCGCGTGGCGCGGGCGGTGCCGACCAGGCCGGTCCTGCGCGTGGCGGGCACGGGGGGCGATGGCTACCGCGGGCCGGACGCAGTGCACGTGTCGCGGGCCCTGCGTGCCGGGGCAGGGTCGGTGGCCGACCTCGACGCGTCCCGGCTCGAGGTGCTGTGGAGCGGTGCTCCCAATAATGGGCGACGGCGCCTGGCCCTGGTGCTCGTCACCCGGCCCGACGGTCAGCGCCTCCAGGCCCTGGTCGGTCAGCAGGGGGACTACGAGTTCCCGGCCGGCGTCCGCGCGCTGCCCCTCGGGGCGACGGACCGGCTGCCCTGGCTCCTCGAGCCGTTCTCACCCGAGGACCCCATGCTGCTGCTGTGCCCGACGGGACCGGGCTCGCTGGTCTACTCCCGCCGGGGGCAGCAGGACGTCGTCCTGCCGATCAACGGGGACGGTGTCGCGGCGCTGGTCGAGCCCGGTCCCTCGCCCCCCAGCGCGAGCGGCGCTGAGGTCACCATCCTCGACCTCGACGGCGCCGTCGTCCTGCGCACGACGCTGCCCGAACCGGGTTTCGACGACCCACTGGCGCTGGACTAGTGCGGCTCCATAGGGTCTGGGCGTGGCCGACGCACCTGACCTGAAACCGCGCAGCAGGGACGTCACCGACGGCCTGGAGCGCGCTGCAGCGCGCGGGATGCTGCGCGCCGTCGGCATGACCGACGACGACTTCGCCAAGCCGCAGATCGGGGTGGCCTCGAGCTGGAACGAGATCACGCCCTGCAACCTCTCCCTGGACCGACTGGCCAAGGCGGCCAAGGCCGGCGTGCACTCCGCCGGCGGCTTCCCGATGGAGTTCGGGACGATCTCGGTCTCCGACGGGATCTCCATGGGCCACGAGGGCATGCACTACTCGCTGGTCTCCCGCGAGGTGATCGCCGACTCGGTCGAGGTCGTGATGCAGGCCGAGCGGCTCGACGGCTCGGTGCTGCTCGCCGGGTGCGACAAGTCCCTGCCCGGGATGCTGATGGCCGCGGCTCGGCTGGACCTCGCCTCGGTGTTCCTCTACGCGGGCTCGATCCTGCCCGGCATCGCGCGGATGTCGGACGGCACGGAGCGCCAGGTCACCATCATCGACGCCTTCGAGGCCGTCGGCGCGTGTGCCCGCGGCCTGATGAGCCGCGAGGACGTCGACGCCATCGAGCGCGCGATCTGCCCGGGGGAGGGGGCCTGCGGCGGGATGTACACCGCCAACACGATGGCCAGCGCGGCCGAGGCGCTCGGGATGTCCCTGCCGGGTTCCGCGGCACCGCCTGCCACCGACCGCCGTCGCGACGGCTACGCCCGTCGCTCCGGTGAGGCGGTCGTCGGGATGCTCCGGCGGGGCATCACCGCGCGCGACGTCCTGACCCGCGAGGCGTTCGAGAACGCCATCGCGGTGGTGATGGCGTTCGGCGGCTCCACCAACGCGGTGCTGCACCTGCTGGCCATCGCCTCCGAGGCGAAGGTGGACCTGACCCTCGACGACTTCGACCGCATCGGCTCCAAGGTTCCGCACCTCGCGGACGTCAAGCCGTTCGGCCAGTACGTCATGACCGACGTCGACCGCGTGGGCGGTGTGCCCGTGGTCATGCGGGCGCTGCTCGACGCCGGCCTCATGCACGGGGACGTCATGACCGTCACGGGTCGCACCATGGCCGAGAACCTGGCGGACATCTCGCCACCCGACACCGACGGCAAGGTGCTGCGTGCCCTACGTGAGCCGATCCACCGGACCGGCGGCATCACTGTCCTGCGCGGCTCGCTGGCGCCCGACGGCGCGGTCGTGAAGACGGCCGGCTTCGACTCCGACGTCTTCGAGGGCGCGGCCCGCGTGTTCGACGGAGAACGGGCAGCCATGGACGCGCTGGAGGACGGGACGATCGCGGCCGGCGACGTCGTCGTGATCCGCTACGAGGGCCCCAAGGGTGGGCCGGGGATGCGCGAGATGCTCGCGATCACCGGTGCCATCAAGGGGGCCGGCCTGGGCAAGGACGTGCTGCTGCTCACCGATGGGCGGTTCTCCGGGGGCACGACCGGGCTCTGCGTCGGGCACGTCGCGCCCGAGGCGGTGGACGCCGGGCCGGTCGCGTTCGTGCGCGACGGAGACCGGGTCCGGCTCGACGTCGAGGCCAAGACGCTGGACCTGCTCGTCGACACGGCAGAGTTGGCGAGGCGCCGGGAGGGCTTGGCGCCGCGCGAGCCGGTGGCCCGGGGTGGGGTGCTGGCGAAGTACGTCAAGCTCGTCGGCTCCGCCGCACAGGGCGCAGTCTGCTCCTGACCGTCTCAGTGCAGCGTGTCAGCCCCCGAGCAGACCGCCGAGCAGGCCACCGCCCGACGAGGTGGGCGAGGGGCTGGGTGACGGGTTCGACCCGAGCAGGCTCCCGACCGTGCCGGTGACTGTCCCGACCGGGTCGCTCACGACGTCGTCCACCGTGCCGACCGGATCCTCGACCGCGCCCCCGACCGTTCCGATGACCGTGTCGACGGTGTCCGTCAGTGAGTCGACGGTGCCGGCGACCGGGCCGGTCGTCGGGCTCGAGGTAGGTGACGGCGACGACCCACCGGACCCTGCCGACCCGGACGATCCACCCGTGACCGACGGGCCCGTCCCGGTGCCGGACCCGGTCGAGGCACGGTCGGACGGGTCGGGACCGGAACCGTCGGAGTCGACCGGACCGGAGCTGCTGGGGGTGCCGGTCCATCCGGGACCTTCGTGGGCGGATGACTGCTCCGCTGATGGTGCGAGCTCCGCACCCGGCGTACCGGTCGCGGTCTGGGGGACGGTGGAGGCGGCGCCGGTCGCGCGACGATCGCCGTCTCGCCCCTGCCGGGTCGCCGCCCCGGAGTCGCTGACCGTGACGGCCGACTCCGTCCTCGGGGTGGTATCCACGGATCCGCCCAAGGCAATGCCACCCGTCACGGCGCCGGTCGCGAGAGCACCCGCCCCCACGACGCGGGCGACGGTCGCTGCCGGCACGGCCCCCGACGCGACGAGCGGGATGTTAGCGATCCAGGACAACACTCCCTGGGCGCGCCGCAGCCTCGGTGCACCGACGGCGACCATCGCGCGCACCACGACCGGGTCGAACTGGGTGCCCGAGTACCGCACCAGCTCCCGGCAGGCCGCGGCCCGGCTGACGGGCCGCTTGTAGGCGCGGGCGGCCGTCATGACGTCGTACGCGTCGGCCACCGACACGATCCGGGCGCCGAGGCTGATCTCCCGCCCCGAGAGTCCGTGCGGGTACCCCGTGCCGTCGTACCTCTCGTGGTGCTCGACGATGACCGCGCCCCACTCGCCGAGCCACGGGAGAAGCGCAGCCGCCATCTCGGCGCCGTGCGAAGGGTGGGCCTTGAGCAGCAGCCACTCCTCCTCGCTGGGCTTGGCCGGCTTGTTCAGCAGGGACGCCGGCACCCGGAGCTTGCCGATGTCGTGCAGGATCGAGGCCCAGCGCAGCAGGTCGCGGTCCCGCGCGGGGACGCGCATCTGCTCGGCCAGCAGATCGGTGAACATCCGCACCCGTTCGGCGTGCCCGCGCGTCGGCCGGTCGTGCGCGCTCAGTGCCGCCACCAGGGCCAGGATCTCCCGGGCCGCCGTGCCGGGGTCGGCGCCGGCCTCCTGCACGCGGCGCAGCTGCTCCTCGATCGGACGACGACGGATCGCGTCACGGGCGACACCCAGCCGCGAGGGGGCACGGTCGGGGAAGAGCATGCTCAGGTCGAGCAGGGTGACCAGCGGCAGGGCGCGGCGCCCCAGCCGGTCCACGACGAGCAGCACGAGCGTCGAGACGACCACGAGGACGCCCAGCACTCCGGCGCGCGCGAGCATGCCGTCGGGGGTGGGCAGCATCGTGCGTACGGCGAGTGCGGCGCCGAACGAGGCGGCGACAGGGGCGACGAAGACGGCGACCCGCACCGTCCGCGCCCATCCGGGCCGCCGGGCCCACCGAACCCGCTCCGGGTCCTCCATCTGCGCCACTCCCGCGTCTCCCTCGCTTGACTTCTTCTTTACTCGGCCGGAGCGCGCGAGGCCCGGATCGGCCAGCAGAGTGATCGTCAGGGGAATGCGGGTGCAACGTCCGGATCCTGGACAGCGATCTCAGATCCGTTGACATCGCCGGGCGGGAGGGCAACCGTGTGCCCATGTCCACGCCCCGCCTCGTAGTCCGCCTGCGCGCCGCCTGACTCCCGTCACGCCGAGCGCGCCGCCCCTCCCCGAGTCCGCCCGGACCGGAGGGGCTTTTTGTTGGCCCACCCACCGACGCCGAGAGGTGCCCCCATGGCAACGCAGTCAGGGCAGGCAGCGCAGTCCGACCAGGTCAGCGGAGCGCAGAGTCTCGTCCGCTCGCTGGAGGCCGCCGGTGTGGACACGGTCTTCGGCATCCCCGGCGGGGCGATCCTCCCGCTCTACGACCCGCTGATGGACTCCACCTCGATCAGGCACATCCTGGTGCGCCACGAGCAGGGTGCCGGGCACGCGGCGGAGGGCTACGCCCAGGCGACCGGGCGGGTGGGGGTCTGCATGGCGACCAGCGGACCGGGCGCCACGAACCTCGTGACCCCGATCGCCGACGCGTACATGGACAGCGTCGCCATGGTCGCCGTGACGGGCCAGGTGCCCAGCGCCTCGATCGGCACCGACGCCTTCCAGGAGGCGGACATCCGAGGCATCACCATGCCGATCACCAAGCACAACTACCTGGTCACCAACCCCGCCGACATCCCGCGCACGATCGCGGAGGCCTTCCACATCGCCTCGACCGGGCGGCCCGGTCCGGTACTGGTCGACGTGTCCAAAGACGCCCTGCAGGCGGCGACAACCTTCGCCTGGCCGACGTCGGTGGACCTACCGGGCTACCGGCCGGTCAGCCATCCGCACGGCAAGCAGATCCGCGAGGCCGCGCGGCTGATCGTCGCGTCGCGCCGGCCGGTCCTCTACGTCGGGGGAGGAGTGCTCAAGGCCCGCGCCTGGACCGGGCTGCGCACCCTTGCCGAGCTCACCGGCATCCCAGTGGTCACGACACTGATGGCCCGCGGCGCCTTCCCCGACAGCCACGACCTCCACCTCGGGATGCCGGGCATGCACGGCACGGTGGCGGCCGTCACCGCGCTCCAGAAGTCAGACCTGATCATCTCCCTCGGTGCCCGGTTCGACGACCGGGTGACCGGGAAACTGTCGTCCTTCGCCCCGGAAGCGAAGATCATCCACGCCGACATCGACCCGGCCGAGATTTCCAAGAACCGCACGGCCGACGTCCCCATCGTCGGCGACGCACGCGAGGTCCTCGCCGAGCTCGTCACCGCGGTGCAGGCGGAGCACGCCGCAGGCCACCAGGGTGACTACGAGGGCTGGTGGACCCAGCTCGACCGGTGGCGGGGGACGTATCCCCTGGGCTACGAGCAGCCGGCGGACGGGTCCCTGGCGCCGCAGTACGTCATCGAGCGGCTGGGCGCCATCGCCGGGCCGGACGCGTTGTACGTCGCGGGCGTCGGACAGCACCAGATGTGGGCAGCGCAGTTCATCTCCTACGAGAACCCGGGCACCTGGCTGAACTCCGGCGGCCTGGGCACCATGGGGTACGCCGTGCCCGCGGCCATGGGCGCCAAGGTCGGTCGCCCCGACGCCACGGTGTGGGCCATCGACGGCGACGGCTGCTTCCAGATGACCAACCAGGAGCTCGCCACCTGCGCGATCAACGACATCCCGATCAAGGTCGCGATCATCAACAACGGCAGCCTCGGCATGGTGCGTCAGTGGCAGACGCTGTTCTACAACCAGCGCTACTCCAACACCGACCTCGGCGGTGCCGGCAGGGGAGCCGCCCGGGCGGGCTCGACGGTCGAGCACATCCCCGACTTCGTCAAGCTCGCCGAGGCCTACGGCTGCATCGGCCTGCGGTGCGAGAAGGCCGAGGAGGTCGACGCGACCATCGACCGCGCCATGGCCATCGACGACCGGCCGGTGGTGGTGGACTTCACCGTGCACCAGGACGCGATGGTCTGGCCCATGGTGCCTGCGGGGACCAGCAACGACGAGATCCAGGTGGCGCGGGACATGGCACCGCAGTGGGACACCGAGGCCGGGGAGACGCGGGCATGAGAGGGGTCAGGAGATGAGTAGGCACATGCTCTCGGTCCTCGTCGAGAACAAGCCGGGTGTGCTCGCGCGGATCGCCAGCCTGTTCTCCCGCCGCAGCTTCAACATCGACTCGCTCGCCGTAGGACCGACCGAGGACCCGGACGTCTCGCGGATGACGATCGTGGTCAACGTCGACCTGCTCCCGCTCGAGCAGGTCACCAAGCAGCTCAACAAGCTCGTCGAGGTCATCAAGATCGTCGAGCTGGACCCCGCCGTGTCGGTGCAGCGCGAGCTGCTGCTGGTGAAGGTCGCCGCGGACCGTGCCTCCCGCTCCCACGTCCTCGAGACCGCGGCGCTCTTCCGGGCAAAGGTCGTCGACGTCGCGCCGGACGCCGTGACCATCGAGGCCACCGGCAACTCCGACAAGCTCGAGGCGCTCCTGCGCGTGCTCGAGCCGTACGGGATCAGGGAGCTCGTGCAGTCCGGCCTGGTCGGTGTGAGCCGGGGGTCCAGGTCCATCACCGACCGCTCCGCGCGGGCGGCCCCCACTAGCGTCACCCCCATCGCCCGATAGCTCGCCGACATTTTCCGAGGAGCACACGACCGTGGCCGAGATGTACTACGACGACGACGCCGACCTCTCCGTCATCCAGGGACGCAACGTCGCCGTCCTGGGATACGGCAGCCAGGGGCACGCGCACGCGCTCTCGCTGCGCGACTCCGGCGTCGACGTCCGGGTCGGGCTGCCCGAGGGGTCCAAGAGCCGCGAGCGTGCGGACGCCGAGGGCCTGCGGGTGGTCACGCCGGCAGAGGCGTGCGAGGAGGCGGACCTGGTGATGGTCCTCGCCCCGGACCCGGTGCAGCGCACGCTCTACGCCGAGGCGATCGAGCCCAACCTCGTCGACGGGGACGCGCTGTTCTTCGGCCACGGACTCAACATCCGCTACGACCTGATCAAGCCGCCGCCTGGTGTGGACGTCGCCATGGTCGCGCCGAAGGGCCCCGGTCACCTGGTCCGCCGGCAGTTCGTGGACGGCCGCGGGGTCGCCGTCCTGGTGGCCGTCGAGCAGGACGCCACCGGCGGTGCGTGGGACCTCGTGCGGTCCTACGCGAAGGGCATCGGCGGCACGCGGGCCGGTGCCATCAGGACGACGTTCACCGAGGAGACGGAGACCGACCTCTTCGGGGAGCAGGCCGTGCTCTGCGGCGGGCTCTCGGAGCTCATCAAGGCCGGCTTCGAGACGCTGATCGAGGCGGGCTACCAGCCCGAGGTCGCCTACTTCGAGTGCCTGCACGAGGTGAAGCTCATCGTGGACCTGATGTATGAGGGCGGCATCTCGAAGATGTACTGGTCGGTGTCCGAGACGGCGGAGTACGGCGGCTACACGCGTGGTCCGCGACTGGTGACCAAGGACACGAAGGCCGAGATGAAGAAGATCCTCGGCGAGATCACGGACGGGTCCTTCGCCCGCGAGTGGATGGCGGAGTACGACGCCGGCCTGCCCAACTACAAGCGCTACTACCAGGAGAACACCGAGCACCCGGTGGAGAAGACGGGGCGCGAGCTGCGCCCGATGATGAGCTGGATCACCGAGGACACCCCGTGAGCAGGCCCGTCGTGCTCATCGCCGAGGAGCTCTCGCCCGCGACGATCGACGCGCTCGGGCCCGACTTCGAGGTGCGCCACTGCGACGGCTCCGACCGGACCGCCCTCCTCGCAGCGGTGCCCGACGCCGACGCGCTGCTCGTGCGCAGCGCGACTGCGGTCGATGCCGAGGTGCTGGCGGCCGCCCGCCGTCTCAAGGTCGTCGCCCGCGCGGGGGTGGGCCTCGACAACGTGGACGTGAGGGCTGCCACCCAGGCCGGCGTGATGGTGGTCAACGCCCCGCAGTCCAACATCGTCAGCGCCGCCGAGCTGGCCGTCGGGCTCCTGCTCGCCGCTGCGCGGCACATCGCGCCCGCCAACGCCTCGCTCAAGCGGGGGGAGTGGAAGCGCAGCCGTTACGCCGGCGTCGAGCTGTTCGAGAAGACCGCCGGGATCGTCGGTCTCGGGCGCATCGGGGCCCTGGTCGCGGCGCGGCTGGCGGCCTTCGGCATGAAAGTCATCGCCTACGACCCCTTCGTCGCCGCCGGTCGCGCCGCGCAGATGGGGGTCCGCCTCGTCTCCCTCGACGACCTGCTGCGCACGAGCGACGTCATCTCGGTGCACCTGCCCAAGACGGCCGAGACGCTCGGCATCATCGGGCACGACCAGCTCTCCGTCGTCAAGCCCTCGGTGATTCTCGTCAACGCCGCGCGCGGCGGCATCGTCGACGAGGCGGCACTCGCCGCGGCGCTCAAGGAGGGCCGCGTCGCGGGGGCCGGCCTCGACGTCTACGCCACCGAGCCCTGCACCGACTCGCCCCTGTTCCATTTCGAGTCCGTCGTGGCCACACCCCACCTGGGAGCCAGCACCGACGAGGCCCAGGAGAAGGCGGGCGTGTCCGTCGCGCGCTCGGTGCGGCTGGCCCTGGCCGGTGAGCTCGTGCCCGACGCAGTGAACGTGCAGGGCGGAGTGATCGCCGAGGAGGTCCGACCCGGCATCCCGCTCGCGGAGAAGCTGGGCCGCTTCTTCACCGCCCTCGCCGGCACCGTCCCCTCCCAGCTCGACATCGAGGTGCGCGGCGAGATCACGGCCCACGACGTACGGGTCCTCGAGCTCGCGGCACTCAAGGGCCTGTTCACCGACGTGGTCGAGGACCCCGTGTCCTACGTCAACGCACCGGTGCTCGCCGCCGACCGCGGGGTGGGGGTCGCACTGCGCACCGATGCCGAGTCACCGGACTACCGCAACCTCCTGACACTGCGCGGCACGCTGTCCGACGGCACCCAGGTCTCGGTGTCGGGGACCCTCACGGGTCAGCGGCAGGTCGCCAAGCTCGTCGAGGTCGACGGGTTCGACATCGAGGTCACCCTCGCCGAGCACATGGCCGTCTTCCGCTACGAGGACCGGCCGGGGATCGTCGGCGCCGTCGGTCGCATCCTCGGGGAGGCGGGGGTCAACATCGCCGGCATGCAGGTCAGCCGCGACCGCAAGGGCGGGCACGCCCTGGTCGCGATGACCGTCGACGGCCCCATCCCCGCACCTGTCCTGGAGGAGATCGTGGCCGAGATCGGTGCCGGGACCGCCCGGCAGGTCGACCTCACCGAATGATTCTGCCCATGGACCCGTCCGCACCCGACCGGCTCGCCGTCGTCCCCGGCGACGGCATCGGACCGGAGGTGGTGGTCGAGGCGTTGCGCGTCCTCGAGGCCGTCACCGAGGGCGGCAAGCTCGAGACCACGGAGTACGACCTCGGGGCACGGCGCTGGCACGCGACCGGCGAGACGCTTCCCGACTCGGTGCTCGACGAGCTGCGCGGTCACGACGCGATCCTGCTCGGCGCCGTCGGGGACCCCTCGGTCCCCAGCGGTGTGCTCGAGCGCGGCCTGCTGCTGCGGCTGCGCTTCGAGCTGGACCACCACGTCAACCTGCGCCCGGCGAAGCTCTACCCGGGCGTGACCTCGCCTCTACGAAGAGCAGACGGAATCGCCTCCGATATTGATTTTCTGGTGGTCCGTGAGGGCACCGAGGGCCCGTACGTCGGCAACGGCGGCGTCGTGCGGCGCGGAACCCCGCACGAGATCGCCACCGAGGTGAGCATCAACACGGCGTACGGCGTGGAGCGGGTCGTCCGGGACGCCTTCGGCCGGGCCCGGTCGCGCCCCCGCCGCCACCTCACGCTCGTGCACAAGACCAACGTCCTGGTGCACGCGGGAGACCTCTGGGCCCGCACGGTCGCGGCGGTGGCGACGGAGTTCCCCGACGTCGGCACCGACTACCTCCACGTCGACGCCGCGGCGATCTTCCTGGTCACCGACCCCGGGCGCTTCGACGTCGTCGTGACCGACAACCTCTTCGGCGACATCGTGACCGACCTCGCGGCCGCGGTGACCGGCGGCATCGGGCTGGCCGCGAGCGGCAACCTCGACGTGAGCCGGACCAACCCGTCGATGTTCGAGCCCGTGCACGGCTCGGCACCGGACATCGCGGGTGACGGGGTCGCCGACCCGACCGCCGCGATCCTGTCGGTGTCCATGCTGCTCGAGCATCTGGGGCACGGCGACGCGGCAGCACGGGTCGAGGCTGCTGTCGTGGCCGACCTGGCTGCGCGGGGCACCCGTCCCCGGAGCACCCGCGAGGTCGGCGACGCGGTGCTCGAACGGCTCGGCGTTCGGTAACGTCGGGGGCATGAGCGACCCGACCAGCGACCTGACGATCGAGCTCGCCCCGTCGTCCTCGCCGCGCAGCGCCCAGGACCGGGCACGGCTGCTGGAGGACCCCGGCTTCGGCCAGGTGTTCACCGACCACATGGTCTCGATCAGCTACTCGAAGGACGCCGGCTGGCACGACGCGATCCTGACCGCCTACGCACCGATCACCATGGACCCCGCGACCTCGGTCCTGCACTACGGGCAGGCGATCTTCGAGGGGCTCAAGGCCTACCACCAGCCCGACGGGTCGGTCGCACTGTTCCGGCCGGAGCAGAACGCCGCGCGCTTCCAGCGCTCCGCACGCCGGCTGGCGATGGCCGAGCTGCCCACCGAGCTCTTCCTCGAGTCCCTGCACAGCCTGGTTCGCGCCGACCGCGACTGGGTGCCGACCAGGGCCGGGGAGTCGCTCTACCTTCGGCCGCTGATGTTCGCGACGGACCCGTTCCTCGGCGTCCGGCCGGCACTGACCTATCGCTACCTGCTCTTCGCCTCGCCGGCCGGCAACTACTTCTCCGGCGGCGTCCGGCCGGTCTCTGTGTGGCTCTCGACGGAGTACGTCCGCGCGGCACCCGGGGGGACCGGGGAGGCCAAGTGCGCGGGCAACTACGCGGCATCACTGGTCGCGCAGGCGCAGGCCGCCGAGCAGGGGTGCGACCAGGTCGTCTGGCTCGACGCGGCCGAGCACCGCTACGTCGAGGAGATGGGCGGGATGAACCTGTACTTCGTGTTCGCGGACGGCCGCCTGGTGACGCCCGAGCTCACCGGCACCCTGCTCCCCGGCGTGACGCGCGACTCGATCCTGCGACTGGGCCAGGACCTCGGCCTCGACGTCGAGGAGCGCCGGATCACCACCGAGGAGTGGGAGAAGGGCTGCGCCGACGCCACGATCAGCGAGGTCTTCGCCTGCGGCACGGCCGCGGTCGTGACCCCGGTGGGCGAGGTCAAGCACGCAGGCGGTGGCTACCAGGTCGCCGACGGGGCGCCCGGCACCGTGACGATGAAGGTGCGTGACGCGCTGCTGGGCATCCAGCAGGGCACCGCGCCCGACCCGCACGGCTGGATGCAGCGGGTCGAGTAGCGGCCGTTGCGGCGGCGGGCCGCGATGTGCCGTGCTTCCGGGGCCGGGTGAGGGTAGGGTCCGCGCACACCTATCCGAGGAGACGCATCTGATGACCCAACCCCCGGACGCCAACCAGCCCGGTCAGCTAGTCGAGTCCGCGATCGCCGCCGGGATGGCGGCTGGTGACACCGATGCCGTGATGCGTGCGGTGGCCGGCAGCGACATCGTGGTGCCGCAGGCGGCCGACGCCGACGAGGAGAACCTCGAGCAGGGGTCCATCTCCTTGCCCGTCATCGAGCAGGACGGGACCTCCTACGTCCCGGTCTTCACCTCGGAGCGCGCGATGAACGAGGCCGCGCCCGACATCGAGGAGGCCGTCACCGTCCAGGCCGCCGAGCTTGCGGCGAACTGGCCGTCGGAGGACCTGTGGCTCGCCGTGAACCCCGGCACTGAGGACGGTCTGACGCTGCCGCCGAACGCCGTTCGATCGCTGCCTGTCTACACGGAGGAGTCACCGACCTGACCGGGGACGGGTTTCACGTCTACGACACGACCCTGCGCGACGGGGCCCAGCAGGAGGGTCTTGCCTTCTCGGTGGCCGACAAGCTCGCGGTGGCGGCCCACCTGGACCAGCTCGGCGTCGGTTTCATCGAGGGGGGCTGGCCGGGGGCCAACCCTAAGGACACCGAGTTCTTCCGGCGCGCGAGGACCGAGCTCGACCTCCAGCACGCGCAGCTCGCCGCCTTCGGTGCGACCCGCCGCCCGGGAGCCCGAGCGGCCGACGACCCGCAGGTGGCTGCGCTGCGCGACTCCGGGACGGGCGTCGTCACGCTGGTGGCCAAGGCGCACGACCGGCACGTGGAGCTCGCACTGCGCACGACGCTCGCGGAGAACCTTGCGATGGTGCGCGACACGGTCGAGCACCTGCGCTCCGAGGGTCGTCGCGTGTTCCTCGACGCCGAGCACTTCTTCGACGGATACGCCAGCAACCCGGCGTACGCCGTGGAGGTGCTGCACACCGCGATGAGCGCGGGTGCCGACGTCGCCGTCCTCTGCGACACCAACGGCGGGCGCCTTCCCGACGAGGTCGCCGACGTGGTGCACATGGTGCGGGAGGCGACCGAGGCCCGCTTGGGCATCCACTGCCACAACGACGCCGGGTGTGCGGTGGCCAACTCGCTCGCCGCCGTCGAGGCCGGAGCCACCCACGTGCAGGGCACCCTCAACGGCTACGGCGAGCGGACCGGCAACGCCGACATCCTCACCGTCGTCGCGAACCTCGAGCTCAAGCGGGACCGCCGGGTGCTCCCCGACGGCCGGCTGCGTGAGGCGACCCGGATCACCCATGCGGTGTCAGAGCTGGCCAACGTCGCGCCCTACTCACGGCAGCCGTACGTCGGGGCGTCGGCGTTCGCGCACAAGGCCGGCCTGCACGCCAGCGCGATCCGGGTCGACCCGATGCTCTACCAGCACGAGGAGCCGGGCTCGGTCGGCAACGACATGCGGATGCTGGTGTCGGACATGGCCGGGCGGGCCTCGATCGAGCTCAAGGGCCGCGAGCTCGGCTACGACCTCGCGGGCAACACCGAGCTGCTCACCCGCATCACCGACAAGGTCAAGGACCTGGAGAGCAAGGGCTACACCTTCGAGGCGGCCGACGCGTCGTTCGAGCTGCTGCTCCGCGAGGAGGTCGACGGTGCCCGGCCGGACTTCTTCGAGGTCGAGTCGTGGCGCGTCATCGTCGACGCGCACGGTGGCGCGGACGGCGCCGTGGCCTCCGCCGCGGCCGAGGCGACCGTCAAGGTCCGCGCGGGAGGTGAGCGCATCGTGGCCGTGGGAGAGGGCAACGGACCGGTCAACGCCCTCGACCACGCGCTGCGGACCGCGCTCGGCCGGGCCTACCCAGAGCTGAACAAGCTGGAGCTCATCGACTACCGGGTGCGCATCGTCGATGCCGCGCACGGCACCGACGCGGTGACCCGGGTGCTCGTCGAGACCAGCGACGGCGAGACCTCGTGGGAGACGGTCGGGGTCCACGCCAACATCATCGAGGCGTCGTGGGAGGCGCTGGTCGACGCCGTGACCTACGGCCTGCTGCGACACCGCGCCCCCGAGTAACCTCTGCGGGTGCGGATAGCGAGGTTCACGACAGGGGAGGGCGCGGCGTTCGGCGTTGTCGAGGGTGACCCCGACGGGGACACGGCTGCGGCATTGACCGTCCGGACCATCGACGGGCACCCGTTCGCCCCGTTCCAGGTGGTCGGCGAGCCTGTCCCCCTCTCCTCGGTCCGGCTGCTGTCACCGGTCCTGCCCAGCAAGGTGGTGGCGGTGGGGCGCAACTACGCCGAGCACGCGCAGGAGATGGGGGTGGAGGCGTCACTCGACGAGCCGCCCATCATCTTCCTCAAGCCCTCGACCTCGGTCGTCGGCCCCGGCGACCGGGTGCAGTACCCCGTGGGCATCTCCTCCGACGTGCACTACGAGGGTGAGCTCGCGGTCGTGATCGCGCGTCTGTGCCGTGAGGTCCCGCGGGAACGCGTGTCCGACGTGGTCCTCGGCTTCACCTGCGCCAACGACGTGACCGCCCGCGACCTGCAGAAGACCGAGAAGCAGTGGGGGCGCGCCAAGGGCTTCGACACGTTCTGCCCGCTCGGCCCGTGGGTGACCACAGACCTCGACCCCGGCGACCTCGCGGTGACGACAACAGTCAACGGTGAGCTCCGCCAGGCCGGGCGCACATCGCAGATGATGCGCGGCGTCGCCGAGCTGGTGGCCCACGTCAGCGAGGCGATGACGCTGTTGCCCGGTGACGTGATCCTCACCGGGACCCCGGCCGGGGTCGGGCCGTTGAGCGTCGGCGACGAGGTCAGCGTCACTGTCGAGGGCATCGGCACCCTGACCAACATGGTCGTGGCCCGTGGCTGAGTCACCCCACGAAAGCGCTCGCTCCGCTCCCGCTTCCGCGGGGACCCCGACGAACCAGCAGAGCCGACGCGTGCGCGTGCGCGTCGCCCCGTCACCGACCGGCGACCCGCACGTCGGCACGGCGTACATGTCGCTGTTCAACCTCGCGTTCGCCCGCCAGCAGGGTGGGCAGTTCGTCCTGCGCATCGAGGACACCGACCGCGCGCGCTACGTCGCGGACAGCGAGGCGCAGATCTTCGACACGCTGCACTGGCTGGGGCTGGACTGGGACGAGGGCCCGGACAAGGGCGGACCGTTCGCGCCCTATCGTCAGTCCGAGCGCTCGGAGTCCTATCGGGTGCACGTCGAACGGCTGCTGGCCGACGGCCATGCCTACCACTGCTGGTGCTCGACCGAGCGGCTCGCCTCGATGCGGGAGGACCAGCAGAAGGCCAAGCTGCCCACGGGCTATGACAGGCTCTGCCTCGGGACAACGCGCGAGGAGCGGGCGGCGCTGCCGGGCTTCAGCGAGTTGCCAGTGGTGCGGATGCTGGTGCCCGACGACGCACCGCTGGTCTTCGACGACGTGGTGCGGGGTGAGGTCAAGGCGCCGCGACCCGATGACCAGGTGATCGTGAAGGCCGACGGCCTCCCGACCTACCACCTGGCCAACGTCGTGGACGACCACGAGATGGGCATCACCCACGTCGTGCGTGGCGAGGAGTGGATCTCCTCCACGCCCAAGCACCTGCTGCTGTACGACTGGCTCGGCTGGGAGCGCCCGGCGCTCGTGCACATGCCGCTGCTGCGCAACACCGACAAGTCGAAGATCTCCAAGCGCAAGAACCCCGCGGCTCGGTTGATGTGGTTCCAGGAGCAGGGCTACCTGCCCGAGGCGTTGGTCAACTTCCTGGCGCTGATGGGCTACTCGCAGCCCGACGGGGCGGAGATCTTCTCCTTCGATGACATGGTCGCGTCCTTCGACTGGGCGCGGGTCAACCCCGTCGGCCCGGTGTTCGACATCGACAAGCTGGACTGGCTCAACGGCCACTACGTCCGCGAGCTGCCCGTCGCGGACCTGGCCGGGCGCATCACCGCGCACCTGTCACGACGGGGTGTGCTGCCCGCCGAGCCGACGGCGGAGCAGCGTGCGACGGTCCTGGCCGCCACGCCGTTGGTCAACGAACGTATGCAGGTGCTGCGCGAGGCGGAGGGCATGCTCGGCTTCCTCCTCGTCGAGGACGATGCGTTCACCCTGGACGCCGAGGATGCGGCCAAGGTCCTGACCGCCGATGCTGTCGCGGTGCTGCAGGCCTCGGCCGAGGCGTTGGGTGCCGTCGCGTCCTGGGACGCGGCCTCGATCGAGCAGGCGCTGCGGGCGGCACTCGTGGAAAGTCTCGGCCTGAAGCCGAAGAACGCGTTCGCGCCGGTGCGGGTGGCCGTCACCGGCCGGCGTGTCTCCCCGCCGCTCTTCGAGTCGCTCGAGCTGCTCGGCCGGGAGCGCGCGCTGCGGCGGCTGCGCCACGGGCTGGCCACTGCGGGTGGCTGAGCCGCCGGCGCTGCTGGGGGAGCCGGGCGACCGCTATCCCCAGCTGCTGCGCACCGGACGGGCGCGCTGGTGGCGTCCGGTGGTCGGGCTCATGCTCGCAGGAGCCGTACTGGTCTTCGGCGGCGTGCTCCTCACGGGCGCCGCCTACGTGCTTGCCGCGGTGTCGGGGCAGTCGGAGGACGCGTTCGCCGAGGACAGCCTGAGCCCAGACTCGGTCATCGGCCTGCTCGCCAACAACCTGGTCATCGCGATGCTGATCCCTGCCTCGGTGCTGGCCGTCGTCTTCGCGCACCGCGAGCGCCCGGGGATGCTGGCCGCCGTGACCGGTCGACTGCGATGGGCGCTGCTCGGGCGGCTGCTCGCCGTCGCATCGGCAGTCGTGCTGGTGTTCTTCGGCGCAGGATTCCTCCTGCCGAGCGCCAGCGGCCTGTCGGGGGACGCGCCCCCGACACGGACGCTCCTTGGCCTCCTCGCCGTCGTCCTCCTGACCACACCGCTGCAGGCGGGAGCGGAGGAGGTGGGCTTTCGCGGCTACCTCAGCCAGGCCGTCGCGTCCTGGTCCCCCCGCCCACTGGTGGGGACGGTGCTCGCCGGGGCGGTCAGTGCGGTGCTCTTCGCGCTCGCCCACGGTCTGCAGGACGCCTGGTTGTTTGGCGACCGGCTGGCCTTCGGCATGGTGGCCTCCTGGCTGGCTTGGCGGACCGGGGGCCTGGAGGCACCGATCGCCCTGCACGTGGCTAACAACATCGTGAGCCTGGTCTACTCCGCGACCACGGGGACCTTGGCGGCAGCACTGTCGGCCTCCACGCTGGGGTGGCAGTTCGCCGTGCTCGACGTGGCGATGATGCTGACGTTCGCGGTGGTGGTCGGGCGCACAGTCGGTCGGCGCCACCTCGTCGTACGCGCTGGAGAGGTTTTGGCCGGCCCCGGAGCGGTCGGCTATCGTGGGCCCCGTTCGTCCACCCCGCCGCCAGCGGGAGGCGAGAACCCTTGGGGTATGGGGTAATTGGCAGCCCAACTGATTCTGGTTCAGTTAGTCTAGGTTCGAGTCCTGGTACCCCAGCGCATGTCCGCGACGCCAGCCGTCGCACGGCATCGTGGCCCCGTTGTGTAGCGGCCTAGCACGCCGCCCTCTCAAGGCGGTAGCGCGGGTTCGAATCCCGTCGGGGCTACCACCCAAAGGCCCAGGTCGTCGACCTGGGCCTTTGTCGTTCCCGACCCTCTCCGACGATCTTGACCCGAGGGATCGGACAGTCGGCGACCTTGCGGTGATGCGCTTAGTGCATCATGGGGACATGAGGCTCGACGTGCGAAAGACGACCCCGTTCACCGCGACCGAGGACGAGCAGATCCGTGCGTTCGGCCAGCCGGACAGCTGGGAGCACCAGATGCTCGAGCGGGTCTCGCCCGTGCCGCTGCGCGAGGGCTCGGAGGGCGCCGTGGTAAGAGCGCTGGCCCTGCTGGGCATGGCCTACGTGCGCGAGCACGCCGATGTCTCTTCGGACCTGGCGGCTGGGTATGAGGAGCTCGCAGCCGAGCGCGCCGAGCAGGACAACCAACCGGAGCAGATGGCTCGCACGGCGGGCCTGCGAACCAACATGGCCCGTCGGGCGCGCCTAGGTTCTGCCCCCTCGTCGCGGTGAGTGCGCGGCGACTCGTCGTACCGCAACGGGGCAGGGTCTACCTCGCCCCGCTCGGCGACGAAGTCGACGCGGAGAACAAGTTCTGGCTGTGTGTGTCCAACAACGAGCGCAACCCGCGGCTCGAGGAGTTCATCGCGGTGCGACTCACCACCACCCGCAGACCGCGGCTGCCGACCTGGGTGGCCCTCGGTCCGCCGGACAAGCCGTGGACCGGCGGCGTGGTGTGTGACGACATCGGTCCGATCTTCCGCGACCAGGTGATCAAGGATGCCGGTGCGTTGTCCGACTCCACTATGCGACGCGTGGACGCCGCCCTGCTGATGGTCCTGGGTCTCGACCCCGCTCGGCTCAGCCCCTGACACGTCGACATCCCGCGCCGAGCCGACTACGACGACGTACCACGGCGTCGGCGTCACCGAGTACTACCGCCGGCACCGTGCCCGAGGAGGACCTCGGCTTCCATCAGGACGTCGGTGCCGTGCTCGGAGGGCGACACCACGACGAGAAGCCGTCGGGCGGGGCGTCCACGACCACCTCGTCGCGACCGGGGTGACGAGCCGCGCCCGGCTTGGGATCATGGGCGGCTCGAACGGGGGGAGTTCGACCCGCGGGCCGACGCCTGGCACGCGAGGAAGATGGCGACCCGGCTCCAGGTCGCGACCTCTTCGGACCAGCCGATCCTGCTCCGGATGGAGGCCGGAGGCCACGGCATCGGCCAGTCGCTCGACCAGCTCGTCGGCCTCTGGGCCGACTGCTACACCTTCTTGTTCGACCGCCTCGGCCTGAGCGACAGCGTCTGACCATGTTTGACTTCGGAGGACCGGTGTCGGCTTCTGTGTCGTGGTCGTCGCGGGTGGTCAGGTCTGTCCAGGGCAGCCGGTCGGCAGGGCCGGCTGCGTCGTTACGCTCCGTCGGAACGGGACAGGGGTGGGTATGGAGGAGCAGCAAGGGCTCGGGCCGTCGGCCGCGCTGTCACCGTTGGCGCGTGCCCGGCTCGATGACCTCCTGCAAGAGCTGCTGGGGCGCGTCGGGGATGTGCTGGACACCCAGGACCGGCTCCGCGGGCTGCTCGACGCCGTGGTGGGGATCGCCGCGGACCTCGATCTCGCCAGCGTCCTCGACCGCCTCGTGCGTGCCGCGTGCCAGCTCGCGGGGGCGAGGTACGGAGCACTCGGTGTCCTGGCCTCGGGCTCCGGCTCGGACCGGCGCCTGCGGGAGTTCGTGACGTTCGGCCTCACCGACGCGCAACGGCGAGAGATCGGGGACCTGCCGCGCGGCCACGGCATCCTCGGCCTCATCATCGACAGCCCGCAGCCGCTCCGGCTGCAGGCCCTCGGGGACCATCCGGACTCTTACGGGTTCCCACCGCACCACCCGCCGATGAAGACGTTCCTCGGGGTGCCGATCCGCATCCGCGGAACGGTCTTCGGGAACCTGTACCTCACGGAGAAGCAGTCCGAGGGAGGGTTCACCGACGCCGACGAGGAGATCGTGGTCGCGCTCGCGGCGGCAGCCGGGGTGGTCATCGAGAACGCGCGGCTGTACGAGGAGGCTGCGCGCAGGCAGCGATGGCTGGAGGCCGCCGCCGAGATCACTGCGGCGCTGCTGGGCGAGGTGCGGCGTGACGAAGCGCTGGGCCTGGTCGCAGACCGGGCGCGCGAGGTCGCGGGAGCCGACCTGGCCGCGGTGCTGCTGCGCCGCGAGCGCGGCTGGTTGCAGGTGGAGGTCACCTCCGGGCCGGTCCCCGCAAGCGTCATCGGCACGAAGTTCCCCACCGAGAACACGGTGGTGGGCGACGCGCTCGACGGCGGGCCGATCGTTCTCGGCGGGGCGGACAGCGTCGCGCCGCTCGCGGACCTCGCCTTCGCCCCCGCGGACGGCTGGCCGGAGCTCGGGTCCGTGGTGCTCTTCCCGCTCCGGACGACCGGCACGGCCGGCACGGCCGCCGGTCTGCTGGTGGTCGGCTGGACGCCTGGTCATCAGGACGAGTTCCGGGACATCGACCTGCGACTGCCGGACTCCTTCGCGGAGCAGGCCGCCCTGGCGTTGCAGATCGCCCAGGCGCAGTCCGACCGTGGCCGGCTGGCCGTGTTCGAGGACCGCGACCGGATCGGGCGCGACCTCCACGACCTGGTCATCCAGCGGCTCTTCGCGGTGGGACTGACGATGGAGAGCGCGGCGCGTCTCACCGACCAGCCAGATGTGGCCGAGCGTGTGAGTGGCGCCGTCGACGACATCGACGCGACCATCAAGGACATCCGCCGCACCATCTTCGAGCTGTCCGCGCCGCACTCCTCCGGGGGTCTGCGGGTCGAGCTGGGCGAGGCGGTGGCGGTCGTGGTGCCGGCGCTCGGGTTCACGCCGCGCCTCCGGACGGAGGGCCCGGTGGACAGCGCCGTTCGGCCCGACCTACGTCCGCACCTGCTCGCCGTGGTGCGGGAGACCCTGTCCAACGTCGCCCGTCACGCGCACGCCTCCGCTGCCGACGTGGTGCTCGCGGTCGGCGAGGAGGTGGTGCTGACCGTGACAGATGACGGCGTCGGCATCGCCGCGGGCGGCAGTCGCAGCGGTCTGGCGAACATGACGGAGCGCGCGGAGTCCTTCGGTGGCTCGTTCACCGCCTCGCGCGGACCCGGCGGCGGCACGATCACCGTCTGGCGGGTCCCGGCGCGTTGAGAGTCAGGGTGTCGGCGATCTCGGACGCCCAGCGGCTGATGTCGCCCCAGCTCCGGTAGTCGCCGTCGGACGCATGCACGGCCCGGACCATGGCTCGCTCGAGGAGACCGAGCTCGGACTTGTCGAGCTTTCCGGCGAACAGCCGGTGCTCGAGCGCGCCGGTCTGGGCAGAGATGGTGGCAAGCCCTGCCGGCTCCTCCGGACGTCGGGGCTCACCGACCGGTCCGGACGAGAAGAGCCACACCGGGATCTCCGCGAGCCGCGGCGCGAAGCGGGTGACCAAGGACGTGGCCGGCGCCAGCCAGCGTCCGGCATAGATCGCGGAGCCCAGCACGACGGCGTCGTACCCGCTGATGTCCTCGAGGTCACTGGGGGCGACGTGGTCGGCGTCGATGCCACGCAGGTGCAGCACCCGTAGGATCGCCGCCCCGATCTCGGCGGTGGAGCCGTGCCGGGTAGCTGCGGTGACAAGGACCTTCATGACGTGGTCAGGACGTCTTCGACGGGCCGTCGCGGTGTCGAGGCGGCGTTCTCCGCGGAACCGGTACTGTCCGCATAACCGAGGCGGAGCAGCATCTGCGGGTGCCCGACCAACCCGAGCTCCGACCCGAGGCGGGTGCGGATGTCGGGAACCTCCAACGGCTGGGTCATCGGGGAGGCCGCGACGCCGAGCGAGGTCGCGGTCAGCAGCAGCCGGCCGAGCCCCTGCCCCGCCGCGAGCCACGCCCCGACGTCGTCGCCCCGGGTCCCGAGCACGGCGATCAGCGGGCGCTCCACCGGCGGAGGCTCGTCCGCTGCGACCGCGGCAGCCGTCTCGCGGTCGGCGACGAAGTCGCGGACGCGGTAGTTCGTACCTCGCCGGGACGGGTCGGCTGCGGGGACAGCCCATGGGGGCACCCCGTCATCAGCGGCCTCGCCCTGCCCGGTCCAGCGGCGTAGCTCGTCGCGGTAGGCCGGGTCCGTGGTCTGCAGCTCGTCCGCGCGGGTCAGCAGGACGGCGATCGCGGTCTCGTCGTCCGCGGTGTCGGCCACCCGGAGCCAGCAGCCCTCGAGCTCGGCGGCCCGGTAGAGCGCGGCGATGACGTCACCGGCGAGCCGGCCCGGGGTGAACGGCTCACGAGCGGTGCGGCGGGTCGAGATGGCGTCGTCGAGGAGATCCTGGTCCGGGCGGTCTGGTTCCTGTACGCCGGTGCGCCGGCTCAGCCGGATGTCGGCCAGGTGCTCAGGGCGGGCCGGGTCCGGCAGCACGGTCACCGTCGCGGTGTACCCCGCACCGTCAGCCGCGACCCGAGCATGCAGCAGGGCAGCCCCGCAGCTCAGGTGCCGTGCTCGGCCGGTCGGGTCGAGCACGTCGAGCCCTCGGGTGGGGTCGGTCCACAGCTCGATGCAGTTGTCGTGCGCCACGAAACGCCACGGCTGGGTGTTGTGGATCGACGGCGCGCGGGTCGCCTTCTCGACGACGTCGTGCAGAACCTGGCCCGTCGAGAGGTCGGGGGTGGGGGCGGCGGCAGTCATGGGCGTCCTCGTCGTGGGTGATGCCTGGTGCTGACCTCACAAGCCTGCTCGGACCGCGGCTGCTCAAACAGGGTCGAAGGACCCGGACCGGGGCTTCCCTAGGGCACCGGCCGATCGGTTCCCGAGAGCCCGAGCGCGAGCGCCTCCTCCCAGAGCTCCTCGCGGACCCGGGGATGGGCAGCACGCTCGATCAGGTGTCGGGCCTGGGCGCGCTCGTCGTGCCCGAAGACTTCGGCGACACCCTGCTCGGTGATGACAGCCGTGTGCTGGAAGGACGTGACCGGCTCGTCGATGAGTGCCACGATCGTCGACACGTCGGCCTTCGGGTGCCAGGAACGCAGCGCCATCAGGGCCTGTCCGTCCCTCGAGTGCAGCGCGCCGACGGTGAAGTCGGTCTGGCCGCCGAAACCGGAGTGGATGCGGGCCGCGATGCGCGAGGCGTTGGCCTGGCCGAACAGGTCGACCTGCAGCGCCGTGTTGATCGACGTCATCGCCCGGTTCGCTGCGATCCGAGCGGGAGAGTTCGTCGTCTCGGTCCGCAGGACCTGCACCCGCGGGTTCCGGTCCACCCAGGCGTACAGCCGCCGGGACCCGAACAGGAACGAGGCAGTCAGGGCGGCCTGCGGGTCCAGCGCGCCCGACTCGTCCAGAGTCAGCACGCCGTCGGAGAACATCTCGCTCCACACCCCCAGTCCACGACGTTGCCCGAGCCCGGGCAGGGTGGCGTCGGGCACCATGCCGATTCCGAGCTGCAGCGTTGCGCCGTCCTGGACGCGCGCCGCGACGAGCTCCCCGATGCGACGCGCCGCGTCGTCCGGTGCGACCACAGTGGCCTCGTCCAACCGCATGCCGGCCTCGTAGGCGACGTCGATGTCGGCGGGACCCAGCACCCCGTCGCCGTAGGTCCAGGGCATCTCCCTGTTCACCTGCGCGACGACGAGGCCCCCCCGGGCGCGGCAGGCTTCGATAGCCGCCGGGATGACGTTGACCTCGGTGCCCAACGAGAACCGCCCGTCGTGCGACGGAGCGACCGTGACGCAGACCACGTCGGGGGGCATCGTGGTCGCGAACAGCCGGGGGACCAGGGACAGCCGAGCGGGGACGTACGCCAGGGTCGGGCTTCGCCGCATCCCCGGCCCGACGAACGGTGTCTCGTGCACGACCTCCGGACGTCGGGGGATGCCCGGGTGGGCGTTGAGCATGAACAGGCGGTACGCAGGGACGTGGCGGTCCAGCAGGTCGAGCAGCACCCGCGGGGCCGCCCCGTTGCCGCTCGCCACCACTCGAGGGTCGGGCGGCAGCGCGGCGAGGACGGCTCCGAGCTCGGTCTCGCTGACGGTGCGCACTGTCGGTCGGGTCACTGCGAGGGCGGGAGGTGCTTGCTGGCGAACACCGCAGCCTGGGTACGGCGCTCCAGGCCGAGCTTGCCCAGCAGCGACGACACGTAGTTCTTGACCGTCTTCTCGGCGAGGAACATGCGCTCGCCGATCTGCCGGTTGGTCATGCCCTCGCCGATGAGCTCGAGGACGCGCCGCTCCTGGTCCGTGAGAGGGGCGAGCGCGGCATCCTGCGGTGGGCCCTGGCGCAGCCGGTCGAGCACCTGCTGGGTGACGGCGGGGTCCAGCAACGACTGGCCGGACGCGACCCGGCGGACCGCGTCGACCAGGTCGGTGCCACGGATCTGCTTCAGGACGTAGCCGGCGGCGCCGGCCATGATGGCCGAGAACAGCGCCTCGTCGTCGTCGTACGAGGTGAGGATCAGCGCCGCGATCTCTGGGTTGCTCGATCGGATGTCGCGGCACACGTCGATCCCGGACCCGTCGGGAAGGCGGCCGTCGAGGACGGCGACGTGGGGACGCAGCGCCGGGATGCGCCGGGTCGCCTCCGCCGCGAGCCCGGACTCGCCGACGACCTCGATGTCGCCGTCGGCCTCGAGCAGGTCCTTCAGGCCACGGCGGACGATCTCGTGGTCGTCGAGCAGAAAGACCCGGATGGCGCCTTCGGAGGTCTCCGTCATGGTCCAGGTGTACCCGATGTCGAGGTGGGGGCGCCCACGGGGAGGGTCCTTCGGCCCGCCGGACATCGTCGATCGCTGTGCCCGCGCCGCGCATCGGGCACGACGTCCGGGTTCTCGGCGGCCAGGGCTGGGTAGCCGTCCTGCCATGACCTCACGACACCTCATCCGTTCTGCCCTCGTCGGAGCGGCGGCCGGCGCCGCCGGGACGACCGCTCTCAACGCCGCGAGCTACATCGACATGACCTGGCGTGCCCGACCGGCGAGCGCAACCCCGCAGAAGACCGTGGAGAAGCTTGCCGAGCTGGCCGGTACCGACGTGCCCGGCGAGGGAGAGGACCGCGACAACCGGCTGTCCGGCCTCGGGGCGTTGAGCGGCATCGTGACCGGGGTGGCGATCGGCGCGGCGTACGGCGTGGTGCGCGGTCTCGGGCTGCGACCTCCCGTCGCCGTCGGTGCCCTGGTGGCCGCGACCGGCGCGCTGGTCGGCTCCAACGGACCCATGACGGTGCTGGGCATCACCGACCCGAGGACATGGGGGACGTCGGACTGGGTCAGCGACGTGCTGCCGCACCTTGCCTACGGCGCCGTGACTGCTGCCACGGCGGCCGCCGCGGATCGCTAGGCCGGCTGCTGCTTCGTCTGGTCCTGCTGGGATGAGCCCTGCGGCGCTGCCCCCTGCCCCTGCTGGAGCACCTCGCTGAGCTTGGCCGCCGCCGCGCACACGATCTGCGCGTGCAGCCGGCCCGGCTGGCGGCTCAGCCGCTCGATGGGTCCCGACACGGAGACTGCTGCGACGACCCGGCCCGCCGGGCCGCGCACCGGTGCCGACACCGACGCCACTCCGGCCTCCCGCTCGCCGACGCTCTGGGCCCAGCCCCGCCGCCGGACCGCAGAGAGCGACGTCGCGGTGAACTTGGCCTCGCGCAGACCCCGGTGCAGCCGGTCGGGCTCCTCCCAGGCCAGCAGGATCTGAGCGGCCGAGCCCGCCTTCATCGTCAGGGTCGCGCCTACCGGCACCGTGTCACGCAGCCCGGTCAGGCGCTCCGCACCCGCGACGCAGACGCGGCTGTCGCCCTGGCGGCGGTAGAGCTGCGCGCTCTCGCCGGTGATGTCGCGCAACCGGGCGAGCACGGGGTTGGCGGCCTCCAGCAGCCGGTCCTCCCCGGCGGCCGTGGCGAGCTCACGCAGCCGCGGCCCCAGCACGAAGCGGCCCTGCATGTCCCGGGCCACCAGCCGGTGGTGCTCGAGGGCCGTGGCGAGACGGTGCGCCGTCGGGCGGGCCAGTCCGGTGGCCTGGACGAGGTTGGCGAGGCTCGCCGGCCCCGCCTCCAGGGCACCGAGAACTATGGCGGCCTTGTCCAGGACACCGACTCCGCTAGAGTTGTCCATGTAACGATACTGCCGTCTCAGTGCCTGAGACGCAACCCGAACGGGAGAACCGTTGTGGCGACAACTCTGGCGGAGAAGGTCTGGGCGGCCCACGTCGTGCGGCACGCGGCCGGCGAGCCGGACCTGCTCTACATCGACCTCCACCTCGTCCACGAGGTGACGAGCCCGCAGGCCTTCGACGGCCTCCGGCTGACGGGTCGAACCGTGCGCCGCCCCGACCTCACGTTGGCCACCGAGGACCACAACGTTCCCACCCTCGACATCGACAAGCCCATTGCGGACCTGGTGTCGCGCACGCAGGTCGACACCCTGCGACGCAACTGCGCGGAGTTCGGTGTGCCTCTCTACTCCCTGGGGGACGAGGAGCAGGGCATCGTCCACGTCGTCGGGCCGCAGCTCGGTCTGACCCAGCCGGGCATGACGGTGGTCTGCGGCGACTCGCACACCTCGACCCACGGCGCCTTCGGAGCGCTGGCGTTCGGCATCGGCACGAGCGAGGTCGAGCACGTCCTGGCGACCCAGACCCTGCCCCTCGAGCCGTTCCGCACCATGGCCGTCACCGTCGAGGGCACCCTCGCACCCGGCGTCACCGCCAAGGACGTCATCCTGGCCGTCATCGCGAAGGTCGGCACCGGTGGAGGACAGGGCTACGTCATCGAGTTCCGGGGCTCCGCCGTCGACGCGATGTCGATGGAGGCCCGCATGACGATGTGCAACATGTCCATCGAGGCCGGTGCGCGGGCAGGCATGGTGGCCCCCGACGAGACGACCTTCGGCTACCTGCGTGGGAAGCCCCGGGCTCCCGAGGGCGCCGACTGGGACGCAGCCGTCGTGGCCTGGTCGGCCCTTCGCAGCGACGACGATGCGACCTTCGACCACCAGGTGGAGCTGGTCGCCGAGGACATCACGCCGTACGTCACCTGGGGCACCAACCCGGCTCAGGGGGCCCCGTTGTCCGGCTCGGTGCCCGATCCCGCGTCGTTCGCGCTGAACAGCGACCAGGCGGCGGCGCGGCGCGCCCTGGAGTACATGGGCCTGCAGGCCGGCACCCCGCTGCGCGAGATCGCCGTCGACACCGTCTTCCTCGGGTCATGCACCAACGGGCGGCTCGAGGACCTGCGCGCCGCGGCCGAGGTGATCAGGGGACGTCAGGTGGCGGGCGGCGTGCGGATGCTCGTCGTGCCGGGTTCGGTGCGGGTGCGACGCGCGGCAGAGGCGGAAGGCCTTGACGTCGTGTTCAAGGAGGCCGGCGCCGAGTGGCGGGGAGCCGGCTGCTCGATGTGTCTGGGCATGAACCCCGACCAGCTGGCACCCGGTGAGCGCAGCGCCTCGACGTCCAACCGCAACTTCGAGGGTCGCCAGGGCAAGGGCGGGCGCACCCATCTGGTGTCACCGCTGGTCGCGGCGGCGACGGCAGTGGTCGGGCGACTCTCCAGTCCCGCCGACCTCACGGAGTCCTGATGGAACCCATCACCACCCACACGGGACGGGCTGTCGCGCTGCGGCGCTCGAACGTGGACACCGACCAGATCATCCCGGCCGTCTACCTCAAGCGGGTGACCCGCAGCGGGTTCGAGGACGGCCTGTTCGCTGCCTGGCGCAGCGACCCGGACTTCGTCCTCAACCGTCCGCAGTCCACCGGCGCGACGGTGCTGGTGGCCGGCCCAGACTTCGGCACGGGGTCCTCCCGCGAGCATGCCGTGTGGGCGTTGCGCGACTACGGCTTCCGGGTCGTCGTCTCGCCGAAGTTCGCAGACATCTTCCGTGGCAACGCCGGGAAGGGCGGGCTCCTCACGGCCCGGGTCGACGTGGCCGACGTCGATCGGATCTGGGAGGCGGTGGAGGCCGACCCGACGACCGAGGTGACCGTGGACCTCGGGTCCCGGACCGTGTCGTGGGGTGAGCAGCGTGTCGAGTTCGACATCGACGACTACACCCGGTGGCGTCTGATGGAGGGCCTCGACGACGTCGACCTCACCCTGCGCCACTCGGATCTCGTCGCCGCATTCGAGTCGAACCGCCCGAGATGGATGCCCACGATCGTCTGACCCTTGCGCCACAACGTTGCGACACAACGGATTTTGACGCTCGGTGTTTGTCTCCGGCGCTCCCGGGGCCTAACGTCTCCTTCGAATCGAGTGACCGCTCGACATCCGCATCCTCAAGGGGTTCCACTGTGAACAAGGCTCAGCTGATCGACACGCTGTCCGTCCACCTCGGCAGCAAGAAGGCCGCGACCGATGCGGTCGAGGCCGTGATCCACACCGTCACGCGCGCCGTGGCGTCGGGTGAGCGGGTGGCGATCACCGGCTTCGGCGTCTTCGAGAAGGTGGCGCGCCCGGCCCGCACCGGTCGCAACCCGCGTACCGGCGCCGCTGTCAAGATCAAGAAGACGACGGTGCCCAAGTTCAAGGCCGGCCAGAGCTTCAAGGACGTCGTCAGTGGCGCCAAGAAGCTGCCGAAGATCGCCGTGACGGTCTCCCGCTCCGCCACGGGCACCGGCACTGCCAAGAAGTCGACAGCGAAGCGGTCGACCGCCAAGAAGGCCCCGGCCACGAGGTCCACCTCCCGGGCCTCCGCCGGCCGCACTCTCGCGAAGAAGTCCTCGGCCACGGCGAAGAAGTCAGCCGCTAAGAAGCTCGCCAGCAAGTCGACCGCCCGCAAGTCCACCACCCGCAAGTCCACCACCAGGAAGACGACGGCGCGCAAGCGCTGACCTGCCGCCCGACCACCGCCCGGCCCGGTCGCTCCTCGGAGCGGCCGGGCCGGGCGCGTCAGGAGCGGCGGCGTCCCGGGGGGTCGGGCAGCGTCGCGATCGTGAGGAAGGCGACCCGGCGGAGCGGGGCCTCCTCGACCTCGATCCGGACCCGCTGGCCGGGGCGGAGCAGCCGGATGCGGGCCGCGTCGAACGCGTCGGCGTCGTAGGGCAGCTCCGCCCCGTCGTCGAGCAGAACGTGGCCGGACCGCGTGACCGGGTCGAACCTGCTCACGGTGGCCTGCACGCCGGGAACCTATCCCAGCCGCTCGAGCAGCCGGGCCGTGTGCATGCCGACCCCGAGGAGTGCGGCGAGGGCCAGGTCCGCGCTGGTGTCCACGTCGTGGCGCACCGAGGGCAGGTCGTCGCCCTCGAGCTCCGCGAACCCGGCCTGCGTGTGTCGCCGCGCGGAGTCGGGCCCGTAGGCCGGGCGGAAGGCGGCAAGGTCGCGGGAGAGCACGAGGGTGGTGCCGGTGCCGGCCGCGTCGCGCAGGAACGACCTGTCGTGCCCGGCCGCTCGGTCCAGCGACAGGGAGAGCTCGTCCCTGCGCAGCGCGGGCAGGTCGGCCGAGAGGGCGCCGACGCCGCACCCGGGATGCGCCGACGCGGCCACCTCGGCACCGTGGGCCAGGGCGGGGTTGAGCCCCGCGTCGGGTTCGTCGTCGACGACGTCCGCCCCGGCCGCCGCGAGCAGCTCCGCTGCCTCCGGCTCGTCGGTCACGACCAGCACGGCGCGGACCGCGTCCGAGGCGAGGGCAGCAAGGGTCGTGTCGAGGGCGAAGGCCATCGCGAGCTCGCGACGGTGCGTGTCGTACGGCGGGCCGAGCCGGGTCTTGGCGACCGCGAGCCTCTTCACCGGCACGACGAGGCACCATCGCGCGTCCTCATCCCTCATCCGGTGATCCTGTCAGCCGCTCGACATGGCACGTCTCCGACGGAACACTGACCGCCAGACCGGCGGCGGAGAGGACACGAGTGACGGACGGGCGGTCGGCACGGCGTCGCCGGGGCAGGCCCGGCTTCTGGTACCGGCTCGCAGTCCTGATCATCAGGCGCCCGTTGCTCGTCCTGACCCGTCGGGACTGGCGCGGCACGGAGCACATCCCGGACGGCGGGGCAGTCGTCGTCGCCAACCACATCTCCCACTTCGACCCACTGAGCTTCGCGCACTTCCTCTACGACACCGGCCGGCTGCCGCGGTTCCTCGGCAAGGCCGGGCTCTTCTCGGTCCCAGTCGTCGGGACCATCCTGCGCGGGGCCGGTCAGATACCCGTCTACCGCGAGTCCGACGACGCGGCGAAGGCGTGCTCCGCGGCAGTCGAGGCGGTACGCCGGGGCGAGCTGGTCGCGATCTACCCCGAGGCCACGCTCACCCGCGACCCGGACCTGTGGCCGATGGCAGGCAAGACCGGCGCTGCCCGCATCGCCCTGGCGACGGGCGCTCCGGTGATCCCGGTCGCGCAGTGGGGGCCGCACCTGGTCCTTCCGCCGTACCGGAACCGGCCCAGCCTCGTCCCGCGGCGCACCATGCACCTGCGAGCCGGCCCCCCTATCGACCTGTCAGACCTGTTGGACCTGTCGTCCGGTGGTGTCGACGCAGACCTCCTCGCGGAGGTGACCGAGCGCATCATGGCCGCCATCACGGAGCTGCTCGAAGAGATCCGTGGTGAGCGCGCACCCGCCGTACGATTCGACCCGCGGCAGGGTGGCCTGCCCCGCACCGGCGACCCGCGCCGCGGCGGCGAGCACAGCAACAGACCCGACAGGAGGACTGCGTGACACGGGTCGCCGTCCTGGGCAACGGGTCGTGGGGGACGGCGTTCTCCATGGTGCTCGCCGACGCCGGCGCCGAGGTCGTGATGTGGGGGCGACGGCCCGAGGTCGCCGAGTCGGTCAACTCAGCGCACGAGAATCCCGACTACCTGCCGGGCATCGCCCTGCCCGAGTCGATCGTGGCCACGGCAAACGCGGGGGACGCGCTCGGGCGGGCCGACGTGGTGGTGATCGCCGTGCCGTCACAGACCCTGCGAGAGAACCTCACGCGGTGGGCGCCACTGCTGCCGGACGGCTGCCTGCTCGTGAGCCTGATGAAGGGCATCGAGCTGGGGACGACCCGGCGCATGAGCGAGGTCATTGCCGAGACCACCGGTGCCGGTCCCGAGCGCATCGCCGTCGTCTCCGGACCCAACCTGGCCAAGGAGATCGCCCAGCGCCAGCCGGCGGCCAGCGTCGTCGCGTGCGCCGACGAGGCCGTCGCGGAGAAGCTTCAGCAGGTCTGCCTCACGGCGTACTTCCGCCCGTACACCAACACCGACGTGCTCGGCGTCGAGCTCGGTGGAGCCGTCAAGAACGTGATCGCTCTCGCCGTCGGCATGGCGAAGGGCATGGGGATGGGCGACAACTCGCAGTCCTCGATCATCACGCGCGGTCTGGCCGAGATCACCCGGCTCGGTCTGGCTCAGGGCGCGGACGCGGCGACGTTCGCCGGCCTCGCGGGGGTCGGGGACCTTGTCGCGACGTGCATGTCGCCGCTGTCGCGCAACCGGACCTTCGGCGAGAACCTCGGTCGGGGGATGTCGCTCGAGGAGGTCGTGGCCAGCACCCGTCAGACGGCAGAAGGGGTGACGTCCGCCGAGTCGATCCTCGCCCTCGCCCGCGCGCACGACGTCGAGATGCCGATCGTGCAGCACGTCGTCGCGGCGGTGCACGACGGGCTGCCCCCGGCCGAGATCGTCCGGCGCATCATGAGCCGCTCGGCGAAGTCCGAGGCCGACTGAGCGGCCATCCCGGCTATGGCAGGCGTGGATGCCCGTGTCATCTCCGCAGGGTGCGGCGCTCGAGTCGCCACCCACGTGCGCGTGCGCTGAGCTTCAGGTCGGGCACGGCGAGCACCTTGATCGGGCTCATCCATCCCTGGGACGGCTTGTGCAGGGCCCATCCGGAGCCGAGGGTGACAGCTGTGTGCTGAACGAGACGTCCGCCGATCTCCAGACAGCGCGCCCGGAAGGATGGTCGATGCCTTGCGCCAGACCTCCGGACGCACGTCCGCATGGCGGCTGGGCCTGCGGCCTTCCTGGACGTTCTGACCGAGGGCCTCCCGCTCGTGTCCGCGCAACAGGTTCGGCCACAACACGAAGCGATGACCGTCGCCCTGTTCCCGGACGGCCGACCCCACACGCTTGCTCCACGCGCGTACGGTCGGCACGATCTCCCGGTCGTGCTCGATCTGCGCGCGCACGAGAGCAGCTCGCTCGTCGTCCGGCAGTGCGTGGAAGGTGGGTTCGTGCGGCCAACAGCTCGTTGGTCGTGTCGATGCCGAGGACCTGCCACTGCGCGCGCATGGGCACGATGGTGCCGCGACACGGCTGAAGCCGACGGCTACGGCTCAGCCCGTGTGCGCGCGGTCGATCGCGTCGGCCAGGTCCGCCCAGAGGTCCTCGACGTCCTCGACGCCGACCGAGAGCCGGATCAGCGTCTCGGGCACGTCGATGCTCTCGCCCGGCCACTTGCGCCGGCGCTCGAGGCTGGACTCCACGCCACCAAGGCTGGTGGCGTGGACCCACAGCCGCGTGCCGGTGGTCACCGCTTCGGTGGCGGCAACGTCGCCGAGCAGCTCGATGCTCACCATCGCCCCGAGTCCGGGGTAGTGCACGCGGAAGACCCCGGGGTGGGACCCCAGGCGCGCACTGAGCTCGGCGGCGTTGGCCTGGGCCCGCTCCACCCGCAGGTGCAGCGTCCGCAGCCCGCGCAGGGCGAGCCAGGCCTCGACCGTGCCTGGCACCGAGCCCTGGACGCTACGGACCTCGACCAGGCGGTCGGCGATGCCCGGGTCGCGGGCGACCGCGAGGCCGAGCAGCAGGTCGGAGTGGCCGGAGAGGTACTTCGTGGCGCTGTGCACGACGACGTCCGCCCCCGTCTCCAACGGTCGCTGCAGGATCGGCGTGGCGAAGGTGTTGTCGA
>Ga0180121_10000027_pt1 | contig 42695 bp, 38 predicted proteins | sample AntDrymUQ5402106_2_FD_129676 | JGI IMG/M metagenome (GOLD analysis project Ga0180121, IMG submission 129676) | Polar desert sand microbial communities from Dry Valleys, Antarctica - metaG UQ540 (21.06) (version 2) (version 2) | ecosystem: Environmental > Terrestrial > Soil > Desert | place...
CTGGCGGCGTTCATGATCCTCGGCGCGGCAGCCGTCGCCGGGATGTTCCTGATTCAGCGCGGCGATCTCGATCTGGCCTCGATCCTGTTCACCGTTGCTCTGGCCGGCGCCGCAGGCAGCCTCGTCTTCTACGAGGCGCTGCTGCCCCACATCGCGGGGTCCCAGGAAATCGATCGGGTTTCCACCGCCGGGTACGCCATGGGATACCTCGGTGGTGGCGTTCTTCTCGCGCTCAATCTGACGTGGATTCAGAAGCCTGCATGGTTCGGTCTGCCCTCCGGGCCCGGCACGCCCGAGACGCTCGGTACCCTCCCGGTCCGACTCGCATTCGTATCGGTGGCCTTGTGGTGGATTGTCTTCTCCATCCCACTCTTTCGGAGAGTTCCCGAGCCGCCGGCCCGCCTCGAGCCCAACGAGCATTCCGGCCAAGGAGCGCTTCGGGTGGCTTTTCTGCGGCTGGCGGAGACCTTTCGCGAGCTGCGCGGATACCGCCAGGCATTCCTGATGCTGGTGGCCTTTCTCATCTATAACGATGGGATCCAAACCATCATCAAGATGGCCACCGCATACGGCACCGAGATCGGGATCGGCCAGAACGCCCTGATCGGAGCCATCCTCCTGGTTCAGTTCGTGGGAATTCCCTGCTCCTTTCTCTTCGGCATGCTGGCCGGCCGCATCGGCGCCAAGCGGGCGATCTTTCTCGGCCTGGTCGCGTATACCACCATCAGCGTTCTGGGGTACTTCATGAAAACTGCCACCCACTTCTACCTTCTCGCCGGGCTGGTGGGCCTGGTGCAGGGAGGGACCCAGGCGCTGAGTCGGTCGCTCTTTGCCAGCATGATACCGTCGCATAAATCGGGCGAATTCTTCGGCTTCTTCAGCGTGTTCGAGAAGTTCGCCGGCATCTTCGGACCGCTCATTTTCGCCGGCACCATCGCTGTGACCGGCTCCAGCCGGAACTCGTTTTTCTCGATTATCGGATTCTTCGCGGCGGGGGCCGCGGTCCTGGCGTTGGTGGACATCAGCGAGGGCAGACGAGCCGCCATGGAGGCGGATGCCCGCGCTGTGCCTCTTGCCCGGCCTTCGGCCGCTTCCTAGCTTTCACTCTTTCCCAGCCGAACCGAGACCATGCCTCTACGCACGCGCGTCACCACCTTCAGCTCTCTTCCGACCCCGGCAGAGATGCCGAAGTGCGGACTGAAGCGGGACAGTCGGGGCGGGCTCAGGTCGGCGTAACGCACCACACAGCCCTACTCTGACCAGGAGCCCCGCCGCGGACACCGCAGGCGGGGCGTCTCGTTCATGGACGCACTGGAGCTGACCCGCGCCCTCGTGGCGCTCGAGACTCCCACCGGGTCCGAAGCACCGGCCACCGACTTTCTGGACGCCGCCCTCCGCCGAGCCGGCTACCGGGTCGTGCGCCAGCCGGTCTCGCCCGGACGCGACAATCTCTATGCCTTTCGGGAGCCGCCCGCGCTGGTGTTTTCAACCCACCTCGACACCGTGCCGCCACATGTGCCGTTGCGGGAGGATGCGGAGTCGATCTACGGCCGCGGCAGCTGCGACGCCAAAGGGCTGGCGGCCGCGATGGTGACAGCGGCAGAGAAGCTCGCCGAGCGAGGGGAGCGGAGAATCGGCCTGCTGTTTGTGGTAGGGGAAGAGAATGGGTCGGATGGGGCGCTGGCCGCAGCGGAGCTCGTACCGCGGGGCCGCTTCCTGATCAACGGCGAGCCAACCGAAAACCGGCTGTCGGTGGGCCAGAAAGGCTCCCTGCGGGTAGACCTTGAGGCCAGCGGCCGCGCGGCCCATTCGGCGTATCCTGACGAAGGTGTGAGCGCCATTGCGGCGCTCCTCGACACGATCGAAAGAATCCGCCGACTTTCCCTTCCGAACGATCCTCTGCTGGGCCAATCCACGCTGAACCTGGGGCTCATCAACGGCGGCGTGGCACCCAACGTCATTCCCCCGGCAGCCACCGCACAGCTCCTGATCCGTACGGTGGAGCCCACCGAGCCCCTCAAGAGAACGATCCGGGGGCTTACTGCGCCCGGAGTGACCGCAGAGTTCCGGGTGGAGCTGCCGTACTACAAGGGTGGAGCCGCACCGCCCGGATGGGAGACGACCGTTGTCAGCTACGCCAGCGATCTGCCGTTTCTGGCCCCCTGGGGCGAGCGATACCAGCTGGGGCCCGGATCGATCAAGGTGGCGCACACCAGCCAGGAGCACATCAGGAAAGCCGACCTGCTTCGGGGCGTCGAGCTGTACGTCCGCCTGGCCTCGGACCTGCTCGCCCAGGCGCGGGCATGAGGCAGAGAGTTCCCGTCGCGGTGCTCGGCGCCACCGGCACGGTGGGGCAGAAGTTCGTCCGCCTGCTCGCGGAACACCCCTGGTTCGAGTTGACCGCGGTGGCTGCTTCGTCCGCCAGCGCCGGCCGCCCTTACGCCGAAGCCACACGATGGCGTGAGCCGGTGGCCCTGCCGGCCGGAGTCGCGGCAATGGTAGTACGCGAGTGTGCCCCGCCGCTGCCCGCCCGGATCGTATTCTCGGCGCTCGATGCAGATGTGGCCGGGCCGATCGAACAGGAGTTCGCCCGGGCCGGTTCATACGTGGTAACGAACACACGCACCCACCGCATGGAGCCTGACGTCCCGCTGCTCATTCCCGAAGCCAACGCCGATCACCTCGCACTGATCGATCGTCAAGGCAGGGAGCGGATCTGGACGGGCGCCATTCTGGCCAACCCCAACTGTTCCACCGCGGCGCTGGCTCTGGCCTTGGCTCCCCTGCACCGGGCCTTCGAGGTGGAACGGCTTTTCGTCTCGACCATGCAGGCGGTGTCAGGGGCAGGATATCCTGGAGTCGCCTCGCTGGACATTCTGGGCAATGTCATTCCCCACATCGCGGGCGAGGAGGAGAAGATCGAGCGGGAGAGCCGCAAGGTTCTAGGCACGCTCACCGACGGGCTGGTGCGTCCGGCTGATTTCGCGGTGAGCGTTCACACCAACCGTGTGGCGGTGGTGGACGGGCACATGATGACGGTCTCGGTTGGGTTCAACCGCCGGGTGTCACCCGAGGAGGCGCTCGCGGTGCTGCGCGACTTTCGGGGACCGGCGAGCGTCGGGGAACTCCCATCGTCACCGAACCCCCCTATCGAAGTGGACGAGCGGCTCGACCGCCCCCAGCCTCGGCTGGATCTCGATCGCGGCGGTGGCATGGCTGTCACCGTCGGACGGATGCGGCCTTGCCCGATTCTGGACCTGCGGCTGGTTGTGTTGGGACACAACACCGTTCGCGGGGCGGCGGGGCAAGCGGTTCAGATCGCCGAGCTCTTGGTGGCTGAGGGCCGCGTGCGTCCATGATCGTCGCCAAGTTCGGCGGCACGTCGGTGACCGATGCCGACGCGATCCGGCGGCTCATTGAGATCGTTCGTTCCCGGCTTGGCGCTCGACCCGTCGTGGTGGTATCTGCCCTCGCCGGCGTCACCGACGGCCTCCTCCACCTGGCGTATCAGTGCGGCCGCGGCGACACGCCGGCGCTGGACGGTTCGGTAGCGGCACTGCGGGAGCGCCACGAGCGGGTAGGCCGTGAGCTCCAAGGTTGCGCCGCCGCCATCGAGAGCATCGCCGGAGATGCAGAACAGCTCCGGCGTGAAGTCACCGGGGCTCGCGAGCGAACGCTCTCTCCAGCGGAAATCGACGCCGTGGCGGCCAGAGGAGAGATCTGGAGCTCCCGGCTGGTGGCAGCAGCCATGGCCCATGCCGGCCTCGACGCCGAGTGGGTGGACATCAGGCCGATCATGGTGACGGACGGCCGCTTCGGCCGCGCCACCCCCTACATGCAGGTCCTGACCAAACGCGCGCGGGACCAGCTCAAGCCACTGGCGGAGGCGGGGACGGTGCCCGTCACCCAGGGCTTCATCGGCGCCACAGCCACCGGAGTTTCGACCACGCTTGGTCGCGGTGGATCCGACTTTACGGCGGCGCTGCTCGGCGCGGCGCTGGGAGCAGAGCGGGTCGAGATCTGGACCGATGTGGATGGCTTGATGACCGCCGACCCCCGCATCGTTCCGTCTGCCCGGACGCTCGCCGCGGCCAGCTACGACGAGGCCGCGGAGCTGGCCACATTCGGCGCGAAAATCCTGCACCCTGCCACCGCCCTGCCCCTGGTTCGGGCCGGCATACCGATCGTGGTGCTCAACTCAAGGCACCCGGAGCGGAGGGGGACTACCATCAGTCCGCAAGCGGAGCTGGAGCGGATGGGCGACTCACCGATCCGATCCATCTCCTGGAAGCAAGGGATCACCGTCGTCAACATCCGCGCCCCCCGCATGCTCGGCACCTACGGGTTTCTCCGAGCGTTGTTTGAGGTGTTCGAGCGGAACGAGACCGTGGTAGACGTGCTGGCCAGCGGCGAGGTCAGCATTTCGATCACGATCGAGGATCGATCGCGGTTGGATACGATCGTCAAGGAGCTGGCGCAGCTGGGGGAGGTGTGGGTCGAGCAAGGCCGGGCCATCGTCGCCATTGTCGGCATCGGCCTCAAGCATACGCCGGGGCTGGCCGGGCGCGTGTTCAATGCCGTCTGGCCTGCAAACGTCGAGATCATCTCCCAGGGAGCGTCCGCGATCAACATGACCTTTGTGGTGCGCGACGAGGACGGCCCGGACGTGGTGCGCCGGTTACACCGGGAGTTCTTCGGAGCATGACCAGCCGCGAGTCACCAGCCCCCAGTCGCCGGCGGATAGCACTCATTGGGATGGGCCGGATGGGGAAGGCAACCGCGGCCCTGGCCTCGGAACGGGGACATACCATCCACACCGAGGTGGATTCCACCGAGAATGCGGGTGGCCGGGCGTTGACGCGCAAGCGGCTTGCCGGGTCCGACGTGGCGATCGAGTTCACCCGTCCGGAAGCAGTAGTGGCCAATCTCGAGAAGCTGATCGGGCTGGGCATTCCCACGGTCACTGGAACCACAGGATGGTACCACGAGCTCCCGCGGGTGGCCGCCCTGGTGGAAGCGCGCGGCGGCGCTTTGCTCTACACCGCCAACTTCTCGGTTGGCGTACATCTGTTCCTCCGGAGTGCCGGAGAGTTGGCCAAGAACTTGAGAGAGCGCGGCGAGTTTGTCGCCTCCATTGTCGAACAGCACCACGCGTCCAAACGGGACGCGCCCTCGGGCACCGCGCTGCTGCTGCAGCGGCAGCTCCGGTCCGCCGATCCGGAGCGGCCGTTTCCCATCACCACCGTCCGGGAGGGAACCGTGCCCGGCACTCACGCCCTGAACTATGAGGCCGCGCACGAGACTATCACCCTGAATCATGTGGCTCGAGACCGCCACGCGTTCGCCGCCGGCGCGCTCATGGCCGCGGAGTGGCTGCCCGGCAAATCGGGGGTGTTTACCTTCGAGGACCTGCTCTTCGGGGACACAGCATGACCCTGCTGCAAGGGTGCGGAACTGCCCTGGTAACGCCGTTTACCAAAACCGGCCAGGTGGATCTTCCCGCGCTCCGGGCGCTGGTAGACTGGCAAATCGCCGAAGGCATCGACTTCCTGGTGGCGTGTGGCTCGACCGGCGAAGCACAGACCATGGACGAAGGGGAGCGGGAGCGGGTGACTGCCTCGGTGGTGGAGGTAGTGGCCGGCCGGGTGCCGGTCATGTCGGGCGCCACCAGCAACGACACCGCGCGCGCGGTGGACGAGACAAGACGAATGTGCCGGCTGGGTATCGACTATATCCTCAGCGCTACTCCCTACTACAACAAGCCCACGCAGGACGGACTGTATCGCCACTTCATGGCGGTGGCCGACGCTGCCACCAGGCCGGTCTGCCTGTATAACGTGCCCGGACGGACGGCGGTGAACCTGCACCCGTCCACCGCGATCAAACTGGCCGCCCACGCCAACGTCGTGGGGATCAAGGAGGCAAGCGGGGACCTGAAGCAGATCATGGAGATCCTGCGTCTTCGGCCCCAGGGATTCCAGGTCCTCTCGGGGGACGACTGGCTCACGCTTCCGGTCATTGCCGCCGGCGGGGATGGACTCATCTCGGTCGTTTCCAACCAGGTCCCTGCCGCCATGACTGCCCTGGTGCATCTGCTGCTCTCGGGAAATCTGGAGAACGCTCGCAGTTGGCACTACCGCTTGCTGCCGCTGATGGACGCCAACTTCCTGGAGACCAACCCGGCCCCGGCCAAGGCAGCCTTGCACCTCATGGGGCGGATTCACGACGTGCTCCGCCTACCGCTGCTCGCGGTATCAGACACCACCCGCTCCGCCCTGCGCGCGGCGCTCCGGGGCGCGGGAGTGGCGGATGTCTGAAGGGCGACAACAGGCCGGCGGGTCGGCGGATCTGCGGGCTGCCATCGAGCGGTATGCCGAGGCCGTTCTCCCGGGTAAGGAGCTCGACGCGTTGGAGGCCTTCAACGCGCTGAAGGCCGCCCTCAATGCCGGAACCGTGCGCGCCGCGGACCGGGACGCGGACGGCCGCTGGCACGCCAACGCCTGGGTCAAGGCGGGTATCCTTCTCGGCTTTCGCCTGGGCCGCGTTGGGCCCGCTGCAACCGGGGGACCATTTCCCTTTTACGACAAAGACACCTATCCTCTCCGCGCCATGGGAGCGGACCAGGGCGTCCGCATCGTGCCGGGAGGATCGGCCATTCGGGACGGCTGCTATATAGGGAGTGCAGTTGTTTGCATGCCCCCCATGTACATCAACGTCGGCGCGTACGTGGGCGACGGCACCATGGTCGATTCCCATGCGCTGGTGGGCTCCTGCGCCCAGATCGGGCGCCGGGTGCATCTCTCGGCGGCGGCCCAGATCGGCGGGGTCCTGGAGCCCGCTGGGGCTCTGCCCGTCATCATCGAGGATGAGGTGCTGGTAGGTGGCAACTGTGGGATCTATGAGGGCACCATTGTCCGGGAGCGTGCAGTATTGGCGCCCGGGACCATCCTGTCGGGAGGCACCGCCGTCTTCGACCTGGTGCACGACCGGGTGTACCGCCGGGAGGGGGATCAGCCGCTGGAGATCCCCGCTGGGGCGGTGGTGGTGCCCGGCACTCGGCCGGTCAGGTCGGGGGCCGGGAAGAAGGCCGGCATCAGCCTCTATGCGCCGGTGATCGTGAAATACCGGGACGAGAAGACCGACACCGCGACGAGGCTCGAAGACCTGCTCAGATGACCGCCCATACCCACTACCTCTGGTTCGAGACCAAGCGCCGCCAGGACATCATCGACATCACTGATGAGGTCTCCGAACAGGTCCGTCTGAGCCGCATCCAGGAAGGCCTGGTGCTGGTGTCCGCCATGCACATCAGCGCATCGGTCTTCGTCAACGATCATGAGTCCGGGCTGTGGCAGGACATTCTGAAATGGCTGGAGGGGACGATTGCGCCCTGGGATCCGGCTCGGTACCGCCACAACGAGACCGGTGAAGACAACGCCGCGGCCCACCTTCGCAGCATCACCGTCGGCCACGAGGTGATCGTCCCCATCACCGCCGGGGCGCTCGACCTGGGACCCTGGCAGCGGGTGTTCTACGGCGAGTGGGACGGACAAAGGCGAAAGCGGGTGATCATCAAGGTGCTCGGAGACTGGTAAAACGGACGAAGCCAGAGCAGCCTGATGCGGCTGCCCTGGCTTCGCCCTTGATTTACGCCTTATCTAGTGTCTGCGATCCTGCTTCTTCTCTTTCTGCTTTTCCTGCTTCTTGGGCTTGTCGTTCGACCCATGGCCGTGATTGCTCTTGGGCTCGTCGCGCCGGGTTGTAGGCGGGATCGAAGCCTTGGCGAAGCGGAACAGCGCCTCATGCCTGCTACCATCCACGAGGGTCAGCACCAGACGGCGGCAGGTTCCCTCCCAGCTGGCATTGGTCTTCCAGAGGTAGGTGTAGATGTTGCCCACCCGCACCAGGCGGCTGGCAGCAACGTCGAACGTCGTAGTCACCGCCTGCTGCGATTCATCGGCACTACAGGAGACCTCAACCGATGTGGGCGAGCCGGCCTGGAGCACTGGCTCTGGGCCAGCACCTTCGACAGAGAAACTCACCGGCACGGCACGGCCGGCCGACATGGTGTTGGCCACCGGCAGATTGTGCACCGGCCGGAAGAAGCCGGTGAACTTGAGACTGCTCGGTGGGGCCTGTACCGCCACGACGGTAATGCTGACCGTCGTGATGGCATGGGTATAATTGCCGCTGCTCGGGATGAACTCCACCGAGATCGGCCGTGTGCCAACCGGCAGTACCGCGCCTTCAGCCGGGAGGTACACAAAGGTGCCACTCAGAGTAGTGCCACCCACACCCGACGCGGTGGCATTCAGCTGGGTGCTTCCCAGCGGGGTTCCAAAGGTGATCGCGGCCGGTGACGCCCAAGTGAGAACCGGCGCAGCCTGATGGATCGTCAGCGTGCCGCTCGCCGGCGCCGCTTCGTACACCGGGTTATCCAATGTAGCGGACACCTGGTACACGCCGGCGTTAGTCGGATTCGCCACCGGCAGTCCATCAAGCGTATACGTCAAGCTCACCCCGGTCAGGCCGGCGGGGCTGGTGGTTACGGTCGCCTGCTTGACCTGCCCATCAAAGGTGTACTCGGTGCCGACGCCGAGCGTGGCTGGCGCCTTGGTGATAGTGAACGACTGCTGCACCGTGGCCGCGGCACTGTAGCTCGCGTCGCCACCCTGCTGCGCAATGATGGTACAGGTGCCCAGCGCATTCAGCGTAACCGTACTGCCGTCGATGCTGCAGGTGCCGCTCGACAGGAACGTGACCGTCAAGCCAGAGCTCGCCGTAGCAGCAACCGAGAAAGGCGTTTCCAGGATGGTACGGTCGGCCAACGGCGCGAAGGTAATGGTCTGAGCCTGCGTCTGGACTTCCTCGCAGGCGTCACCGATCCAGTTGCCGTTGACGTCGGCCTGGTCCGGGTTGTACAGCTCGCAGTTGTCGTCTACGTCCAGCACGCCATCTCCATCCGCGTCGGGATCGCAAGCGTTCCCGATCCCATCCGCATCGGTGTCGCCCTGATCGGCGTTGGCCGCGTTCACGCAGTTATCCGACCCGTCCACGACCCCGTCGGCATCGCTGTCGAGGGTTCCGCTTCCCGGGGTGCCGGAAGTGCCTGACAGCCAGCGCACCGCATTGACGTAGAGCTGCTGGACCTGGCTGTCCATCAGCATGCCGCTGCTTCCGGTCAGGCCGTAGTTCGGCGCAAAGCTGAAGTTCACGACCTTGCCCGAGCCAACCTCGCGGGCCAGCACCGCTGGGCCGCCGTCCGGCACCCGCATCAACACAAGGGCATCGCTCCCCAGCTTGGGAGAGGCGTCGTGACCGTCCGCGTGGAAGGTGAACGACGACGGCAGGCCCGCCAGCAAGGGGTGACTCTCCTGTCCAGCTACGGTGTTATAGGTGACATCGCAGTCGCCGCAGTTCTGGCCCTGCTCATCACTCGACCCGAGGAGGATCAGGTCGGACATGCCGGTTTGCTGCCCCTGGCTCTCCTCGAAGCCGTTCCACTGCGAGCCCACGAATCCGCCGCCACTCGATACAAAGCTGGTCAGCGCGGATTGGGCGCTGGAGGACAACGGCAGGTTATACGTGGCGCCATTCAGATGAATGACCACGTCGTAGTCGGCCGGCGCCGGGTTGGTGCCGAACCAGTTGTACTCCGGGGCCTGGGTGACGCCAACGTGGAAGCCGGCGTCGGCAATGCTGTTCGCCAGCGCGGTCGTGGTCGGACCGTTGAGGTCGGACACGATCAGCACCTTGGGGCCGGTGACCGCGGTAGTGGCGGCCATGGCACCGCTTACCGACGCGCTCGACATCACCGCCCGGACCGAGCTCGCCTGAACGGCGCCGGTCTGGCTGCTTCTATTCGGCAGGTACGGGTGCGACCGGGTAACCGCAGCGTTCGGCGCGCCCGGCATTTGGGGCGCGGTAGGCTGCTCGGTGCACGCCATTGGGCTCAGAATAATGGCTGCTAGAAACGGCAGGAGGGGCCGAGCCCGAGTACGGTGCGGGTGCACTTGCGGAGAACGTGGGCCGGTCATAAATGTTCCTCCATACCGCGAAGGTGAGACTACGGGTAAATGCCCTCTCGTTGAGCGTGAACTGATTCGAACTCCGTGGACCTGTACAAACCTGTTGAACACTCTATCTGTTGGACCTGTACCAACGTGGTGTTGGTCCTTCTTCCCGTGCTGCTTTCTTGCTTAGCGTGGTGCTTTCTTCACAACCTGCTTTTTGGCCGGCGCTGTCTTCTGGGCCGGTACTAGTTTCTTGGCCGGCGCCGCCGGCTCAGGTGCTTTCAATATGAAGGTGGCGCGTGCCTCGGTACCCTTCACCGCTGCCACCAGTGATCGCTCTCCAGTCTTCGAGCCCGGCGTCCACCGGGTGTGCGCCCGCCCCTTCGCGTCAGTCATCACGCGTGCGGGGCTGACGCTGCCGAACTTGGTGCTGAACACCACCGGCTGATCGGCGACCGGGTTACCGTAGGCATCGGTCAGGTCGGCATCGAGCGACTGTATCGCCCGGTTTGCCGTCCCCGGCTTGGGCTCGACGAAGGCAAGGTTCGCCGGCGCCGCAGGCCGAGCCCGAGCCGAGATCTCCACCGGGCGATCGACACCCTCAACCCGTGCGGTCATCCGGTGCACGCCGGCAGTCCGTCCCAGCGTCCAGGAGATGAGCACCCGGCCGGTGGAATCCGTGCTCGGGATACTGTCATCCACCGTGCCGTGCGCCGGTAAGAGCGTCACCGGTACACCGGGGACCGGATTCTTGGACCGGTCCAGCACCTGAAGCTCGACCAACGGCTTCAGCGCCTTACTGACGGAGCCTTCCCGCTTGGCGGTCCCGACCGCGACTACCGTTGTCGGCCGGCCTGCCAGGGCCGACGCCGTGATCACAAACCGGGGCACCGCTCGCGGGCTGCCGACCTGCACATAGGCTCGCTGAGCTCCCGACTTGGGCCCCAAGGTCCAGCGGGCCCGGGCTTCACCCAGCGAGTCGGTGCGAGACTCGGTGGCGACGATGCTTCCGCCATCCTCCGCCGACCACGTTACCGGCACATCCGCCAGCGCGACTCCGCTCGAGTCCGTGACCCGGACCAACGCCCGTCCTGCTAGAGGCCCACCGGCCGGCCCCTCGAGATCGGTGCTCACTTGCGCCAGCCGGGTATTGGCACCGACGGGCTCGGCTTCGGCGGTGACGACCGTGTGACTTGCCACTCCGTCGGCGGACACCGTGAGCGAATGTCGCCCCGGAATCCCACCCAGCGTCCAGGTTGCCCGTACGATGCCCTGGGCGTCCGACGCTCCGGTCTGTGGATCGGCCACACCGGCCGCCTCATCGAGCACGAACCGAACCGGCACCCCCTCGATCGGCCGGCCGCTGCGCGAGACCACCTGCACTGCGATCGGGTTCGACACCCGGCGTCCCGCCGGTGCGCGCTGCCCGTCTCCGCCCAGGAGCGTCAGCGAGGCGGGTACCGGATAGACCTCCACCCCGAGCTGCGCAACCATGTTGTCGAACGCGGCGGTGAAGATCGTGTGACCTACAGCCGTTCCCACCACGTTGCCGGTGCTGTCCACCGCCGCAATCGAGGGATCGGCCGAGCGCCACTTCGCCCTCAGGCCCAGGATCCGCTGCCGGCGGGCGTCGGCCACATACGCCACCGCCTGCCCCCGCTCCCCTTCCGGCACTCGCAGGGTCGAATCACCCACGATCCTGACCTCGGCCGGACGCTGGCGTACCACCACCTGTGACTTCGCGCTCTTGTTGCCGACCGTTACCGTGATGGCGGCGCTTCCCGCGCTGCGCGCCACCACACTCCCCGCGCTGTCCACCGACGCAACGATCGAGTCGCTCGTACTCCAGATCGTGGGCACGCCCACCAGGGCGTTGCCGTGCGGGTCGGTTGCCGTCACCGCCAGGTTGATCGTGTCGCCCACCGACGTCGCGGTATCCAGAGCCGGTGTCACACCCACCCAGCGCACCGCCACGAAACCACCCACCGAGACCGAATCAGAGCCGAACTTCGCCTTCATCGAATGCGTGTACGATAGAATCGACACCAACCCCGCGCCTGCCGAGATCAGACCGGCACCCCAGCGCCAGGCGTGGCTGATGAGGCCATGCGGGCGCAGGACCGGTGCTGGGTCTGATTTTAGGCCGGCCACCGGTCCGGTCTTACTCCATCCGGTCACAGAGCGGTACTCTCTCCTCTCCAGCCATCTCGCCGTCGCCGTCGGTTCTGGGAGCTTCCGCCGCGGTCACCTTGCCTACAAAGACCACGCAGCTCCGGCCCGGGCGCGCCCGGTGGGTGGCTTTCGCGCGCCACCCGCTCTCGGTGGCAGCCAGTATCTGTACTCGTACATCAGACCCAGCGTTCAGCCGCAGCGTCTCGAGCGAGCCGGCGAATGTGGCATGCGTCGCCCGATAACTGTCCTGAGCGGCAACCATGCTCCGCAGCGCGCTCTTCAGTACCGATGCCGGTGTTGCCTGCCATGCCGTATTCGCGTTCTGAGCCAGGGCCGCGTTGGCGGCGAGACTCAGGGCGAGGACGAAGCCGGGTATGTGTCCTGCTCGACGCATGACGCCTCCTGCTTCGCCCAGCAAGGAGAAGAGGTGCTACCCGCTAGCTCATCTATTCTCGGAAGGACGCCCGGTTCCCACAAGTCGCTAGAAACACGACGGCGTCAAGGAACAGTGCAGCAGTTTCACGAATGCGATGTGACCGGTGGGTGATTGTGCTCGCAGTCTTGAGCTTACTCGACTGCCATCGCCTGCAGTCGAATTTTGGGCTTTCTACATGAGACGGTACTTCGGGCCGCTTCCTCCTTCCCGGGGCGTCCACCGAGGACCCAGAACATCGGTGGCCTTGCAGTCGACACAGTTCGGGGCGTTCACCCGGAGGCCGTCACCCACCCGTTCGTAGACCCCCGCCGGGCACAGATGGGAGTAAAAATCGGCCACGTCGGGGGTGATTGCTTCGCCGGTGATCAGGTGAGAAGGGATGGTATCGCGCGTAGCATTTCCCGACTTGAAGACCGCATCGAGCTTGCTAAAGGTGAGCACGCCATCGGGAACGAAGGGTCGCTCCGGCGACACCACTCGAGGGGTGGAGGCGTCCTCCTCCATGGCGATCTTGCCGCCGGGGAAGCGTCCACCGCTCAGGGTCATGAGGCTCGCCTTGGCGCCTCCTATGAAAAACCCGTCCTTGAACGCCAGGCGCATGTTGCGGGTGCGGTAGAGATCGCTGGCTATGTAGCTCTGGTCCACGCTTTGGTCGTACGAGGCCAGCGACGCGGAAGAAGGGGTGCCCTCCTTCAACGCCGCGTAGATGGTGCGGGCCGCGTAAATGCCCGACTGCATGGCGTAATGGATTCCCTTGAGCGAGGGCACATCCACGAACCCGGCGGCGTCACCGATGATGACGATGCCGTCCCCGTACCGGCGCTCGGGCAGGGAGTAGAAGCCCCCTTCCGGGATGGTCTTTGCTCCCCACTCCAGCAGCTGGCCCCCTTCCACGTACTCACGGAACAGTGGATGCAGCTTCATCTGCTGGAGCAGCTGGTGGACGTCGAGCGCCGAGTCGTGATAGTCGAGTCCCACCACAAGTCCCAGGGCGATCTGCTCCGGCCCGAGCGGATACATGAAGCTTCCGCCGAATGCATCGGTCGGCAGCGGCCAGCCCAAGGTGTGGATCACGCGATCCAGCGGGCGCCTCGTCTGCCACACCTCCTTGACTCCCAGGGCGTATAGCTGGGGATTGCCGGCGCCGATCTTCTGCCACTGGCGGTATGCCTGCGTGAGCAGACCGCGGGTACCCTCCGCAACCACCGTGACCCTGCCGGTCAGGTCGGTGGGCTCAGTATACCCGGAACCGGGCTGGCCGGTGCGGTCGAGACCCGAGGACGTGGTGCGCACGCCGCGAACCGCATTGCCTTCGACGAGAAGCGAGTCAACCGGGAACCCGGTGAACAGGTTTATGCCCATCCCTTCTGCCCGCTCACCCAGCCAGCGCACGATCTCGCACACGGACGCGGTGTAATAATCCTTGTTGTGCATCGTAGGAGGCGTGGGAATGCGTTGGGCCCGGCGCTCGGTCAGCAGGTACACCGCCTCTCCGCCGACTGCCTGCCGGAAAGGGAGTTGTTCCGCCGGAACGTCGGGAAACAGCTCGCGAAAGGCTCTTGGGTTCACCACCGCGCCGGACAGGTTGTGCTCACCCAGACTCTGAGCCTTTTCCAGCACCCCGATATTCAAGTCGGCGCCGCTTCCGCCGGCCTCTCCCTCCCGTTGCGCCAGCCGCGCCAACTCGATGGCGCAGGCCAGGCCCGCCGGCCCGGCCCCTACGATCAGCACATCCATCTCCACCGCTTCAGCGCTGGGGGGATCGCCCAGAATCAGCTTGTCCAGGGGCAGCGCGGGCTGATGGCGAGTGGGGAGAATTGTGGGCACAGCCGGCGCTCCTGGGGGTAGAAAGACGGTGGAACTTAGATTAGACCCATGGACCTCGCCAAGGCGGTGCGCGACCCCTGGGTTTGGGGACAAGTCGCCCTTTTTCTCACTGTCGGAGTGGTGGCTCCGCTCCTGCCCCGGCACCTCAACCTCGGCAGCGCCGATTTCATGCTCAACCGGATCGATCCCCTCTGGATTCGCCGGGTGGGATTGGGCCTGATGACGGCCGGTGCAGCGATCGCGGTGTGGGGAATCCGGTCGCTGGGCCGCAGCCTGACACCAGGCACCGAGCCCCTTCCCCATGCCCAACTCATCACCGGTGGAGCCTACGCCTACAGGCGGCACCCGATTTACACCGGTGTGGTGCTGCTGCTGGCGGGATACACCCTGGCCTGGAGCAACTGGACCCTGGCCCTGTTGATAGGGTTCGTCGCCCTCAAATACTTCCAGGCCAAGGCCCGGGTCGAGGAGAGATGGTTGGCCGAACGCTTTCCGGCGTATACGACCTACATGCGGCACGTGCCGCGACAGGTGCTGTGAATGACGATTCCAGGGTTTCGGTCGGTTCCCTTCACGGGCGTCATCTTCGTCATGGCCGAGGCGGGGCGGCGCGGCTACCGGTACGGCCACGGGGACTGGTGCAACCTGGGCCAGGGGCAGCCGGAGACCGGGCCGCTGCCGGGCGCACCGCCTCGGGTTGGTGTGGTCGAGATCGGCCCAGCGGATCAGGACTACGCGCCCGTTCCAGGCCTCTGGGAGATGCGCCGAGCGGTAGCCGACCTCTACAACGATCTCTATCGCAAGGGTCAGAGCTCTCAATACACCGAGCGAAACGTCTGCATCTGCGCTGGCGGGCGCAGCTCGCTCACGCGGGCCGTGGCCGCGCTCGGCGAAGTGAACCTGGGCCACTTCCTGCCGGATTACACCGCCTACGAAGAGCTGCTGGACATCTTCAAGCTCTTCACCTCGATCCCCATCCTGCTGGAAGGACAGACCGGCTACCACTTTGGCCTCGATGAGCTGCGGCGGGAGATCACGGGCCGGGGTCTTTCCGCGCTGCTCCTGTCCAACCCCTGCAACCCCACGGGTAAGGTCATCCAGGGCGACGAGCTCGACAGTTGGGTAGGCGTGGCCCGCGAGCTGGGCTGCTCGCTCCTGATCGATGAGTTCTACTCGCACTACGTGTGGAACGGGTCCAGCGACGGATTCGTGTCCGCGGCCCGCTACGTGCGCGACGTGGATGCCGATCCGATCGTGCTGTTCGACGGTTTAACCAAGAACTGGCGCTACCCGGGCTGGCGCTGCTCCTGGATCGTGGCGCCGCAGCCGGTGATCGAGGCTGTCTCCAGCAGCGGGTCTTTTCTCGACGGCGGTGGCAGCAAGCCGCTCCAGCGCTCGGCGATCCCGCTGCTGAGCCCCGATCTGGTACGGGCGGAGACCGCGGCCATACGCCGGACATTCCTGACCAAGCGCCGGATCCTGAGCGAGGGGCTGAAGCAGGTGGGTGTGCGGTTCGATGTGGAGCCGGAAGGCACCTTTTACTGCTGGGGCGATATCTCCGGATTGCCAACCCCTATTAATGAAGGGATGGCCTTCTTCAGGGCGGCCCTGGAACGGCAGGTGATCTGCGTGCCAGGCGAGTTCTTCGACGTCAATCCGGGCAAGCGCAGGAGCGGCCGGCTGTCACGCTTCCGGCAGTACGTGCGGTTCTCGTTTGGTCCGGAAGAGGCGGCAGTAGTGGAAGGAGTGAAAAGAATACAGTCAATGGTAAGCGAGCTGCGTTAGTAAAGAAGAACAACAGCAAACACGAAAGCTGTTGCTTTTACTGGTGGCTGCGGACCTTCCTGATCTCTTCGGTGAGCCGGGGCATGATCTCGAAAAGATCGCCCACAATCCCGTAATCGGCGATCTTGAAGATGGGCGCGTCCTTGTCCTTATTGATCGCGACGATCGTCTTGGCGGTCCGCATTCCGGCCAGATGCTGCACCGCGCCGGAGATGCCCACGGCAATGTACAGATCCGGGCTCACCAGGCGCCCTGTCTGCCCGATCTGATCGGTCGCCGGACGCCAGCCGTCGTCGGTCACCGCCCGGGTGGCGCCCACCGCCGCGTTGCCGATCGCGGCAGCCAGATCCTCCACCAGCTTGAAATTTTCCGCCGTCCGGAGGCCCCGGCCTCCACTGACGACGATGGTTGCCTCGCCCAGGTCGAGCTTGGCGGAGCCTCGGGCGGCAACGTCCGTGACGGTGACGCGGGCGGCCCCGGGATCGAGGGCAGGTGCCGCGCTCTCGATCCGCGCGTCGCGCGGCTGCTCGGCCGGCGCGATGGCGCCCGGCCGAAGCGACAACAGCGCCGGTGTTCCCGTCAGGCGGAGAGTGACGATCACCTTGCCGGTGTAGGCCGGATGGCGGGCGAGCACCGCGTCCCCCTGAAACTCGAAGCCGGTGACGTCGGAGGCCAAGCTCACTCCCGCCTTGGCCGCGACCCGCGGCGCCAAGTCCCGGCCCTCGGCAGAAGCAGCAAAAAAGGCGGCGCGATAGTCGGCTGACTTGAGGCGCCCGGCTACGGTGGCCGCAAACACCTCCGGGCTGTACCGACCCAGCGCCGGATGCTCCACCACGGTGACAACGTCGGCGCCGTAGCGTCCCAGCGCGCCGGCCCGAGCCGCAATTCCGGGCGCGCCGAAGAGTATCGCATGCACTTCCCCGCCACCCAACGCCTCAGCCGCCTGCCGCGCGGCGGCCACCACCTCGAACGCGACCTTGCGCAACTCTCCGTTGCGGGATTCCGCGACTGCCAGTATCGCGGTCACTAGAGCACCTTCGCTTCGTCTTGCAGCAGCCGAACCAGTTCGGGCACCGCGTCGGCGCCTTCACCCACGATCCGGCCCGCCGGCCGGTCGGGTGGCAGGGCCATGGACTCGACCGTCAGCCGTGCCGGGCCCAGCTGAGCCGGCTTTACCTCCAGCGGCTTCTTTTTGGCGGCCATAATCCCCTTGAGTGAGGCCAGCCGGGGGCGGGCAATTCCTTCGTCGATCGTCAGCACCGCCGGCAGGGAAAACTGCACCGTCTCCGCGCTGCCTTCGAGCTCCCGCTGGGCGGTGCCGCGGCCTCCTTTAATCTCCAGCTGCGAAATCGAGCTGACACATGGAAGATCGAGTAGCTCAGCCGCCATCGGCCCTACCGTCCCGTTGGCGGTGTCGGTCGCCACCCGGCCAAAGAGAATCAGATCATAGTTGCCGTCTTTGAGCTCGGCTGCCAGGGCATGAGCGAGGGCGAGGCCATCGAAGGGCACTTCGTCGGCCTTGAGCTGTACCGCACGGGCAGCTCCCATCGCCAGAGCTTTACGGAGCGTCTCCTGAACCCCATCGGGTCCGACCGAGAAAACCGATACCTCGCCCCCCTGCTTCTCAGCCAGCTGAAGGCCGACTTCGAGCGCATATCCATCGAAGTCGCCCATTTCGTATTTGAGGCCGGCTTGATTCAAGGACTTGCGGTCCCCCGCCAGGGAGAACCGCATCTCCATGTCGGGGACTCGTTTGATGCAGACAGCAACTTTCACTTCGAGCTCCAGGTTCCAGACAACGTACGGGCCGCGGCAAAGCTAGTCATGCGAAAGACCGGAACGCAACGAGCCACCCACGAGGCGTCCTCGCGTGCACTCTCGCCCAGGACGATTTCTCAGCCGCCGAAAGCTCGCCGGACGACAAGCTTGAAGGAGCGGGCATTCATCGGTGTGAGGAAGCGTTCGAGCGCACCGGTCCGGCGATTTTCGTTAAACGTCCCGAAAATGGCCGGCTGCCGGTTGAAGGCATTGGTCACCACCGCCGATAGCTCCCAGTTGGCTCGGCTGAATCCGGCCCGGAGGTTGGCAACCGCATAGCCCTTGAGGCTGGCGATCTCGTTGGCCTCGTCGCCCCGCAGCCATTGACGGCCGATGTATCGGAAGTCGGCCCCGAACTGGAGGCCAACCGGCAGCGACAGGAGTCCGCCGAACTTTGCCTGATGGTCGGGCACCAGCGGGAGCCGGTCTCCCGGCTCGACATTGTTGTCGCCCGAAAGCGGCGCACCGATGAAGCGGTTGTCCGCTCGGATGCTGAAGATGTCCGCGTCGGTGCGAAAGGTGGCGCGGGTGTAGGCGTAGTTGGCATAGAGGGACAGCTGTTCGCTGGGGATGACCTGGAGCGCCAGCTCCACGCCCTCTCGCCGGGTGGTTCCAATGTTGTCGAAGAAGCCTTCGAACACCGCCGTCTCCGACTGAATGAACGAGATGTCGTCCCGCACGTTGGTACGGTACACCGAAGCATTCAGAATGGCCTGGCCCCGCACCACTTGCCCGCCCACCTCGAGGGTGGTGGCTACCACCGGGTCCAGCGGCGGGTCATCACCCAGCGCAAACGGCAATGGACACGCAGCGGTCTCGTCGGCACACGCCAGTTCTAGCACGGCAGGCGCCCGGAAGCTTTGACCCACCGAACCGTAGATCGATGCCCCCGCGCCGAGCTCCATGCTGACCCCACCGCGGGGGCTCAGGCGGCTGAAGCTGCTGGTTGTGTCCGCGGTCGGGTCGAGCACATCCTCGAACGGGATGTGGATGTAATCGTACCGGAAGCCGCCCGAGAAGGTGACGTCATCAATTCGCAGGTCTGCCAGGACATAGCCCGCGATGTCATAGCTCGGGCTCCGGACGTCGGTGTTGAGCGTCTGATCCGAGGGATCGGCTGGGTTCTCCTCGATCAGCTGGATGTGCACGCTGTTCGCCGCGCCGTCCGCGCCCAGCCGGAGGGAGAAACTGCCGTTGGGGCGCGGGGTGGTCCGGCGCCAGTCAAGGTTGCCGCCGACCGTGCCGTTGGCGGTGAAGGACCGGACGTTGTTGTCGGGCGCCTGATTGACGTTGAACCGCTCGGCTCGGGTGCGGCGGGCGTATGCGGTGAACGCGGCACGGCTCCCGCCAATGGGGGCGTACCCCGAGACCGACGCCTGCAACTGGTTGAGGTCCTCGAAGTCGCCGACGGTGAAGTTAGTACGTCGGTCGGTTTGAAAAATGCTCTCCGGAAGCGAGCCGGCGGTTTCCGCTCGGGATTCGGCGCCGAACGCCTGGAAGCTGATTCCGCGCTCCGGACCACGGCGGCCCAGATTGACGAAGCCGTTGAGGTTCTCGGCGCCGGTTGCCTGGCGCCAGCCGTCCTCGTTCTCGTAACCGCCCGCTACGTAGTAATCCCATCCTCCACCGCTCAGACCGCTTACCGATGCTTCGGCGGAATATGAGCCGTATGATCCGCCCGATGCCTCCACCTCAGCGTCGAGCGGTCCGCTGCCTCTGCGGGTGATCAGATTGACGGCGCCACCGAGCGAGTTCGGGCCCAACAACGACCCCGAACCGCTGAGCAGCTCGACCCGCTGCACATGCTCCATCGGGAGCAAGTCGAAGTTCACCTCGGCCGCGTCCGGCTCGTTCTGCCGCACGCCATCGAGGAAAACCGAGATGCCGGGCGGTAGTCCTACGACCGGACCAGCGCTGAACCCGCGGGTGCTCAGGTTGAGCTTGAAAGGGCTGCCGAGGTCGTCGTACAAGGAAATCCCGGGCTGCGTGGCCAATGCGTCCGCCAGAAGCCTCGGCTCCCACGCATCGATCGCTTCACCGGTGACGGTGGAAATCCGAGCCGGGATACCGGATCCAATCACCGGCCCGGCGGTCGGGGCGATCGAGCTGGTCACCTCCAGAGTCTCCAGCGTGGTCACCCGGCTGGTGTCACCCGGTACCGAATCAACCTGTTGAGCCGCGAGCGATGCTGTGGAAATGCACACTCCAAGACCGGCGCGTAGAGCCAATTTGAACATCAAAAAGGTCCTGGAGTGATGAAGAGGCGCCGATTCACATCGAGACGGGTACGGGCGGAGCGGCTGAAGCAAAGGTGACACGGCGATGAAACAGGCGAAACTGCTCCCGGCGTCTCAGATACGGCGCAAACCCCGCCCGGACGCATCCCTTGGCCGACGCCGAGTTGTGTTCGTCCACAAAGGTGATGACCCAGCGGGCCCCATGAGCCGCCGCCCGTTCGGCCACCAGGGCCATGGCGGCGCCCATGATACCCATTCCGCGATACGCTTCGGGGGTGTAGGCGCCCTCGAGCAGGGCTTCATCGGGTCCCAGGATCGGATAGAGGTTGCCGAAGATGGATCGCAGCCGGCCGTTGGCGGATGACGGAATGACCCATTGCATGTAGCACGGCTTTCCGTCGGGCGCTATGGCCACATAGCAGGTGTGCAGGCCTGACCGCGCGAGCCGCCGTTGAGTCAGTCGCCAGAACGCCTCATCCGACGTCAGCCCGGGGACGGGGTCCAGGCAGGAGAGGTCGTCGGTGGAAGCCAGCGGCCTCACAACGAGGGGGATCTTGGCGGTGGGTGGAGTGAAGGGGATGGTGAGATCTCGCCGCAGTCCCACCGAGGTGGAATCGGACCGCACACGATAAGAGATCGCCCACCAGGCCTTCGCCGCATTCCCGGTGAGGAGGAGACTACCCAGATCTCTAGCTCGAGAAAACAGCCCTCGGATACGATCGATAATTGCGAGGTCCTATTGGCGGCCAACGTCGGCGGCGGGGCGAGCCTCGTTCCCTTCGAGCCAGCCGATGATCTTTTCCTTCACTGAGGTTGCACCCTCACCAGGATTGGCGGGAAAGCTGGTTACCGGCGACCCATCGCGAAGCACCTCCCAGGTTGGTGCGGCCTGGGTTTCCCGGGCGCCGCTCCGAACCGCATCGTACTCTTTCCCCTGCCAGAACACCGTGACTCGATCCGCCATCGCCAGCTCCTGTTGAAGTTGTACTCCTCTCAGGGTGGCGCTGTCCGCCGTCCGAGGCGGTGACGAAGGTCACGTGTAGGCGCTGAGACCGGTGATGGCCTGGCCCACGATGAGCGAATGCATGTCGTGGGTTCCCTCGTAGGTGTACACCGATTCGAGATTGGCCATGTGGCGCATCGAGTGGTACTCGGCCAGGATGCCGTTGGCACCGAGCAGCCTCCGCGCCTCCCGGGCAATGTCGCAGGCAATGTTCACATTGTTACGCTTGCACAGGGAGACCTGGTCCGGGGTGAAGCTCCCCGCGTCCTTGAGCCGGCCCAGCTGGAGGGTCATGAACTGGGCCTTGGTGATCTCGGTCAGCATATCGGTGAGCCGGACCTGCTGGATCTGGGTGGCGGCGATCGGCTTGTCGAACATCACCCGGTTGCCGGCGTATCGCAGAGCTTCATCGTAGCAGGCCATCGCCGCGCCGATGGCGCCCCAGGCGATGCCGTAGCGCGCCTGCGTCAGGCACATCAGCGGGCTCTTGAGCCCGCCGGACTTGGGAAGGATCGCATCCTTGGGGAGATGGACATCCTGGAGGTGGATCTCGCTCGTGTCGGACGCCCGGAGCGACAGCTTCCCCTTCTGGTCCTTGGCCGCGTAGCCTTTGGTGTCGGTGGGAACGATGAAGCCGCGGATCGACTTGGGATCTTTGACATCGCCGGTCTTGGCCCAGATGATCGAGACCGTGGCCTGTGAGCCGTTGGTGATCCACATCTTGGTGCCGTTCAGCACCCATCCGTCCTTGGTCTCGCGCGCCGTGGTAATCATCCCGCCGGGGTTGGAGCCATAGTCCGGCTCCGTCAACCCGAAGCAGCCGATCTCCTGGCCCGAGGCAAGCAGGGGCAGCCACTTCTTCTTCTGTTCATCCGAACCGAAGGCATAGATCGGGTACATCACCAAGGCGCCCTGGACCGACGCGAACGAGCGGATCCCGCTGTCACCCCGCTCCAGCTCCTGCATGATGAGCCCGTAGGCCACGCTATTGAGTCCGGCACAGCCATACTCCTCCGGCAGGTTGGCGCCGAAGAGGCCGAGCTCGGCCATGCCTGGAATAAGCTGCTTGGGGAACTTCCCTTCTATATAGGCCTGCCCGATGACCGGAATGAGGTTCTCATCCACCCAGGTCCGGACGGTATCGCGCACCGCGCGCTCGTCCTCGGAGAGGAGTGAGTCGAGGTTGAGGAAATCAACGCCAGTGAATTGAGATACTACCGTCCCGGTTGCCATCGATGCCTCGGGTAGTGGAAGTCGGGTATTTCGCGGGAATATAACAGCGGGTAGGCGGGTAAGCGGTGGGTGGGGAAGCACGTCAGTACTCGCGCGCCATCCCGAGCCCTTTCTCCGCTCAGGACAGGTTCCGCGAGGGATCGCCCATCGTGACTCTTGTTCAATAGGGAGCGAACTCCTCCTGATACGGTAGCTTCAGCATGGTGGCCAACTCGTTCCCCAGGGTTCGACCGGCATCCTTAGCGGTTCGGGCAATGAGAATGTCCGGGGTACCTAGCTTCCCGACGAGGCACACTCGTTCATGCGGTCCACCTGGAACATCGATGGGGGGGGTAAGAATGCGTTCCACGCGCACGGCCTGGAATTGGCTGAACGCAAACCTTCCCGCTGGACCTGCCAACCGGTAGCCATACAATCGGCTTGGTTGAACCACGACGGCATCAGCCGTGATGGTGCCCAGCGAGCCAGTCAGGCTCCTCAAAAACAGGCGGCCAAAATACGTGGCCACCGCGGCGCACAACAGCAGTTGTATCGCGGCAGGGATGCTCTGCGAGATCAGAAGAGAATAGAGAATCCCCACCAGGACTACGAGCAGAACGCCGAGTACACCTCGCATGATCTGTTTAACGACACCGCTGGTATCGAACTCGTACGGTAACGTGATCGCCATGACGGCCACCCCCCGATGCACCGCAGTTGGTCGAAACTGCTTGTCTAGCTCCGTGTGCTTGCTGCCCATCTCGCTATCTCGCTATCTCGCTGCCCCGCTGCCCCGCTTAACCGCCGCTTCGCCGCCGGCAGCACTCCCACATCGCGAGCCTTACGCCGAAACGTCGGGCCATGATCGATTCTGATCCCGATCTCGGCCTGCCACTGATGTACCATCTCATGGAGCATGGTGTGTTCGACCTCGGGCCATGGGTGTCTTGCCAGGTGACGGCGGCTGATCGTGATCTCCAGCGGCTTTCCGGACCGGATGTTCACGGACAGCTCTCCCAGGCGGGTGCGCATTCGGCTGGAAAGCCGGATCGGGATCTCGCCCAACGCTCCGCCGAAGTGCCGGATGTTCAGCTCGTGGTGTAGGGTGGTGAGGCGGTGCAACTGGGCCAGGTCACCCGGGCGAGCGCGCTCGCGCGCGCAAGGCCGCGGCCTCGGCGGTGCATGCGCCTCGACCGGGAAGGCCAGGAATTCGCGCTCCGCCGCCCGCCGCAGCACCCGGGGCACTCTCGGATTCAGAAACCGGACTATTGCCTTGAGCACACGGTCCGACGCAAAGGCGTAACCCTGGTGGATGCGCAGGACGCGGTTCCGGGTGACGCCCAGCATCACAGTCCGATTGTTATGCGTAACTACGTCCCCAATATTTTGAAGCCCGAGCAGGCGCAGCCGTTTCCCGAGTAGTAAATGCGGTTGCTGCCCCGCTGCCCCGCTGCCCTCCTGCCCCCTCACAACCCCTGATCTCCACCCGCGATCGACACCGCGACCTTGGGTTGGCCCTGCCGAGCAAACGAATACGTGTCTGAAGGAATAAAGTGGCGGTCGCCCGACTCCCACCGGAAATGCTGGATGTGGACCGCCTGGGGATCGATCCGGACGAGGTTGAACACCGAGGGACGCCCGCCCCGTACCCGCAGGCTGTGGGTCCCCGAGGTGCTCACGGCGAGGGCCCCCTGGATCTGCCCCGCACCCTCCTGATGATCGTGGCCGCAGAGGAGCACGTCCGCTCCGGTGGCAAGCAGCCGGCGGTGCACCGAGCGCCAGCGGGCCAGACCCATGCGTCCCGAGAGGCCGCCGGCGAGCACGTTGTGGTGAAAGGTGAGGACCCGGGCGATTCCGGGAGAAGCTTCGGCAAAGATTTTCTGTACCCGATCGGTTTCTGACCGCGGCAGGTGCCCCTTCACTGCCAGATCCCGGAGCCTCCAGGTCAGCGAGCCGAAGGCCACGCCGTAGCTGCTGAGGGCGCCCGCAATGATCGCCCCCGGCACCTCGAGTACCGGGCGCAGGTGGTCGAAGTACCGGTTGTACTTGGCGTACTTCCGCCGCTCGCCTAACAAGCCGAGGGGACTCCTCCACCACTCGATGTCGTGATTACCGGGGACAACGATGGGCGGAGAGAAGAGGCGCACCCGTTTGACGAACAGGTGCGCCGCCTGAAACTCCCCATGGCGCGCGCGCTGGGTGAGGTCACCCGAGACTACTACCGCCGATGGGTTGAGGGTGGGAAGAAAGGTGTCGAGCGCCTCGATCTGCTTGAGGTCGGCAAAGCCACCGAAGTGCAGGTCGGAGAGGTGAACGATGGTGACGTCCTTCGCCGTCACCAGATCACTCGAATACGGTAGGTCAGAACCGCCTCGCCGGTGGCCGGGACCCGCACCCGGAAGCGTGCAATGGTGGATGACACCTTCTCCGCCGGCAGCGAGCTCGACACCACGCTCCACTCGCCGGCGCGCTCCTCCTGCACCAGCACCGTCACAACGCTGTCGGTGGCGTTCTTCAGCGTGACCCGATAGTCGGCGGTGGCCACCGTGTGAACGCCGCGCGCCTTGGTACTGTCTCGGCGGGTGACGTAACCGGTCTGCACCCGCTTGGCGGTGATGTCAAACGCGGTGCCGGCGTTGAGTTTGAGATCGTTGCCCGCGGGCGTGTGGTTGATCACGGCCTCACCCACCAGCTGGAGCCCGCCGGCGCTGTCAGGCTGATACAGCCGGGCTACCCCGCCCGGCAGCGGCCGGTCGCCGAAGTCGCTCTTCCTTGGCCGGGTGAGTGTATAGACCACCTCAACCGGCGGTTCGGTCTCCTCGCCCTGCTGGGGCAGGAAGCCCCAGTAGGGCACGTCGCCGTGGACCACGTAGCTCTTCTCGTACTTGACCTGCGCCGGCTGGAACAGCGCCACCGAGGTCGTGAGCCCGGGTAGGAGCGTGCTCCGGCCGGCCAAGGTATAGAGATGGAACTCGCCTACCCGCTGCTCTCCCGCGAACTGGTCCGTGGCGGCGTCGGCCGCCGCCGCCCTCATTTCACGCATGAGCGGCTGGGGGGGTGGAGCCTTGGGCTGTGCCCGGCTCACCGATCCGGCCAGCAGCTGCACCTCCGCATCCTCGGCCCGCAGCGATTCCGACGAGAGCACCGCCATGCCGGTGACCCGCGCATCGCCCTTGCCGAGGATCACCTGGTAGCTGGCCTGCCAGGAGGCGCCGCCGGTGAAGTAGCCCAGCCGGAGCTTGTCTATGGCCTGCCCGCTCCGCACCGAGAGGTGGGCCGTCGGCTCGGCCACCACAACATCCGGCGGATACAGCGCGAGCCCGGGCGGCGTGAAGCTGATGCGGCCGTCGGGCAGCTGGAGCCGCAGCGGATCGACGCCCAGCACCAGCGCGCTGATGGTATCGCGCGACCCAGACGGGCCCGGCGCCAGCCGGAAGACGATCCGCTTGCCGACCGAGCGGCGCAGTGCGCTGGCCTCATCCACCGCCCCGTCGTAGGAGAGCCCCATTACCGTGACTGACGAATCGAGCGAGAAGATCGTGGCCGGATCGAGCGCGCCCAGCGTCAGCCGCTGAACGGTGGCTCCCTTGGAAACGGCGAGCGGAACCGTACGCCGGACGAGCACCCGGCCGTCGTTGTAGATGGTGAGGGAAGTCTGGGCGGACAGCGGGACAGCGGGACAGATGGACAGGAAGGCAGTGCTTGCCGAGCACAGCACCGCGAACCGCAGCCAATCGGTCCTACGCCCACCGCGCTGACCCCCTGTCTCTCTGAGAGCTGTCATTTGAGATACTCCATCGCCACCCGGGTGGCGATTCGCCGGACGATGATATAGGTGGCCAGCGCCGCGACCGCCGCATAGAGCCGCGCGGTCGGGTCGGCTGGAACTCGGAGGGCGACGTATACCGCCATCAGGACCGTCGCCGCGAGGGAGATGCGGCTGCCCAGCCGACTTGCACGGGTTTCCCGCTCGGCCCGGCATGCGGGGCAGAGCTCTCCCCACGGCAGCCCCGAGAGCCGTCGGCCGCACTTGGCGCAGGGGACCTCAGGCAGCCCGCTGGGCGACAGCACTGCCGAACTCCGAGGTGGAGGCGGTCCCGCCCAGGTCCCGCGTACGGATCCGGTCGCGCACGATGGTCGTGGCGATGGCGTCCCGGATGCGTTGGGCCCGGTCCAGTTCGCCGATATGGTCGAGCATCATGGCGGCCGCGAGCATCTGGGCCGAGGGATTGGCCACCCCCTTGCCGGCAATGTCAGGGGCGCTGCCGTGCACCGCCTCGAAGATGGCCGCCTTGGTTCCGATGTTGGCGCCTGGCGCCAGGCCCAGTCCGCCCACCAGACCCGAGACTTCGTCGCTCAGAATGTCGCCGAACATATTGGTGGTCACCATCACGTCGAACTGCTCCGGCTTGAGGACCAGCTGCATGGCGGTGTTGTCGACGATCATGTCGTTGGACTCCACCCGCCCCTCGTACTCCTTGGCCACTGCCCGGCCGACCTCGAGAAAGAGCCCGCTGACCATCTTCAGGATGTTCGCCTTGTGCACGATGGTGACTTTCTGCCGGCCGTGCTTGAGGGCGTAATCGAAGGCGTAGCGGACAATCCGCTCGCAGCCGTGCCGGGTGACGATCGCCAGGGACTCGCCAACGGCACGCGGATCGTCACCGATGGCGACAAAGTGCTCCACCCCGATGTAGAGCCCCTCGAGGTTCTCCCGGATCAGCACGATGTCCACGTTCTCGAAGCGGCCACCCGGGATGATGGTGCGGGCCGGACGGACGTTGGCGTAAAGCTCGAACTCTTTGCGGAGGCCGACGTTGTCCGAGCGGAATCCGATTCCCACCGGGGTTGTGAGCGGACCCTTGAGCGCGAGGGAGTTCTTGCGGATGCTTTCGACTGTGGCGTCGGGCAGCGGAGTGCCGGTGGCATCGACGGCGGCCATCCCGGCCAGCTCCTCATCCCAGTTGAACCGGAGGCCGGTGGCCTCCAGCACCTTCACCGTCTCGACCGTGATCTCTGGCCCGATCCCATCGCCCGGAATCAGCGTGACGTCGTAGGTCATTGGCCCCCGTCGGCCGGGAGCACGGCGGCGATGGCCGCGTTCAATGCTTCGGTCGGCGTATTCCCCCGGCCCAGCGCCACCGAGCGCCAGATCACTTTGCCGGTCCGGGAGTCGGCCAGAACCAGCGTCAGGTCGGCGCGGATCTGCCCGTCCGGCTCCGGCCCGAAGCCAAGCGATGCGGGCGCGAGGGCGACCCGGCCGCCCGCTACCGCCATCAGACTTCGAAGCGAGGAGCGCAGCGGGTCGGGGATTACTATGACCTTCGGCCCGCGGAGCACGGCATGCCCCATCTGGTCGGGATCGGTCAGGTAGCCGGCCGAGCGGCGGGCGATCTTGCGCAGCTCCCGCGGGGGCACCCAGTGTACTTCCGGCGCGCGGCTCACGATCCCCTCGCTGATGAGCGAGTCGGTCTGCGCCAAAGCGGCGCGGCGATCGCGGTACGCGGCGTAGCTGGTGTCCGAGTGAAGCGCGGGATCGGCCACCACGAGGGTCATCGGAAGGATGGCAACCGTCTGGCCGCTGAGGCGCGAGGCGGGCAGAATCACCACCGGGGGATCGTTGGTGGCGGCGGGAGCGGCGGCGGGTTCGGGCTGGGAGCCGGCACAGCCGGGAGCGGCCAGCGCGGTCAACAGCGCCAGGCGGGCAAGCGCAATGCGTTTTGTGGTTGGGTTCATGGGAGAAGCGTAATGGGAAAAGCGTGAACGGTAAACAGTGAACGGTGAACGGGCCGGTCTCCACCCTGTTTACCGTTTACCGTTCACGTCTCACTCCAGCGACAGCCCCCCGTCCACCACGATCGTTTGGCCGGTGATGTGCCGCGCCGAGTCGGAGCAAAGGAACGAGATCACATGGGCCACATCGTCCGGCTCCGCGACCCGGCCCAGCACTGAGCTCTTCTGGGCCCGCTCGATTACCTCCGACGGGAGCATACCCATGCGCTCGGTCCGGATGAATCCCGGCGCCACCGCGTTGACGTTGACGTTGGCGGGACCGAGCTCGACCGCCGCGGCCCGGGTGAGTCCAAGGAGCGCGGCCTTGCTGGCGGCGTAGTTGGCAACGCCGAAGCCGGGCCGCTCGGCCTGATGGGCGCTGACGCTGACAATCTTGCCGTAGTGCTGACCCCGGAAGATGGGCGCCACCGCCCGAATGCAGTTGAAGGCACCGGTCACGTTGGTCTCCAGCACCTCCGACCACGCCGCGGCCGACAGCCGCCACAGCGCGCCATCGTTGGCGATGCCCGCGTTGTTGATCAGAAAATGGACGCCGCCCAGCTTCTGCTTGGCCTCGGTGACGAACTGCTCTACCGCGTCCCGGTCGCGCACGTCGCACCGGCGCGCGTATACCTCCACCCCCATGGTGGTGAGGGTGGTCTCGGTGAGCAGCGCCTGTTCGCTGACGTCACGGCCCGGCAGGTTCACGAAGCAGAACGCCACGTGACATCCCAGGCGGCCGAACTCCAGGGAGATGTGGCGGCCGAGGCCGGTGGCGCCACCGGTCACGATGACGACTTTACCCCGCCAGCCCTTGCCAACCGGTTGCGGGCGGGGATCTTCGAGCGCGGTCCCGCTGGCCTCCGGCGCCTGGTATTCCCACGAGGGCCGTTGGCCGAAGCCGAAGGATGGCAATGGCATGGAGTCCGAAGGTACGGGCGGTTTCAGGCGTGAGCAAGTCTGGTAAAGTGTGAGCGGGACAAGGACAAGCGTGAGCGGTAAGACGGTGTTATAGGTTATGCCATGATCGTCAGACGAGTCGGTTGGCTCATCGTCGCTCTGATTGGCGCCACTGCCTGGGCGGTCCTGGCGCTGCACCGGGGCGAGACCATCAACGCGGCCTGGGTCGTTCTCGCCGCCGTCGGCACCTACCTTCTGGCCTACCGTTTCTACAGCCGCTTCCTCGCAGAACGGGTGCTCGGCCTCAACGACCGCCGCGCCACCCCCGCCGAGCGCCTCACCAACGGGCGGGATTTCGTCCCGACTTCCCGATGGGTGCTCTTCGGCCACCACTTTGCCGCCATCGCCGGTGCCGGTCCCCTGGTTGGGCCGGTGCTGGCGGCTCAGTTCGGCTATCTGCCGGGCACGATCTGGCTGGTGTTCGGGGTGGTGCTGGGCGGAGCGGTGCAGGACTTCATCATCCTGTTCGGCTCCATGCGGCGCGATGGCAAGTCGCTGGGACAGATGGCCAAGGAGGAGACCGGCCCGATCACCGGGTTGCTTGCCATGGTGGCGGTGCTCGCCATCATGGTGATCCTCCTTGCCGTGCTCGCGCTGGTGGTGGTCAATGCGCTGAAGGACAGTCCCTGGGGTGTGTTCACGATCCTGTGCACCATCCCTATCGCCGTGCTGATGGGCTTCTGGATGAAGGTCTGGCGCCCGGGCCGGACCCTGGAGGCCTCCGCGTTCGGCGTCGCTATGCTGATGGTTGCTCTGGTGGGGGGCCGCTACGTGGCCGAGTCGCCCGGTCTGGCCCCGTACTTCACCTACTCGGGCCTGACCATTGCCTACGGCATGATCGCGTACGGCTTCATCGCCAGCGTGCTTCCAGTGTGGATGTTGCTCTGCCCCCGGGACTATCTCTCCACCTTCATGAAGATCGGCACCATTCTCCTGCTCGCCATCGGGATCGTGCTGGTCCTCCCGCCGCTGAAGCTGCCCGCGGTGACCCGGTTCATCGACGGCACCGGGCCGGTGTTTGCCGGGAAGCTGTTTCCCTTCGCCTTCATCACGATCGCCTGCGGCGCCATCAGCGGATTCCACGCCCTGGTGGCCTCCGGAACCACGCCGAAGATGTTGATCCGCGAGAGCGACGCGCGGCTGATCGGATACGGGGGGATGCTGATGGAGTCGTTCGTGGCGGTCATGGCGCTCTGCGCCGCCGCGCTGCTGGACCCGGGCATCTACTTCGCCATCAACGCTCCCCTGACCACGCTGGGAGGCACCGTGCAGTCGGCGGCGGAGGTGATCCGTGGCTGGGGCTTCAGCGTGAGTCCGGGCCAGATCGATGCCCTTGCCGCTTCGGTCGGCGAGAAGACGCTCCTTGGCCGCACCGGCGGCGCCCCGTCGCTCGCGGTCGGTATGGCCCACATCTTCAGCAGCGCATTCGGACAGGGATTGATGGCGCTCTGGTACCACTTCGCCATCATGTTCGAAGCCCTGTTCATTCTCACCACGGTGGACACCGGCACCCGGGTCGGCCGGTTCATGTTGCAGGAGTTGGCGGGACAGATCTGGCGGCCGCTGGGCCGGACCTCCTGGTACCCCAGCATCGTGCTTGCCTCGGCGCTGGTGGTGGCGGGCTGGGGTTACTTCCTGGTGCAGGGGGTGCTGGATCCACTGGGAGGCATCAACTCGCTCTGGCCCCTGTTCGGCATCAGCAACCAGCTGCTGGCATCGGTGGCCCTGTGTGTCGGCACCACACTCATCATCAAGAGTGGAAAGGCGCGCTACGCCTGGGTCACCCTCCTGCCGTTGGCCTGGCTGCTGGCCGCCACCCTCACGGCAGGCTGGCAGAAAGTGTTTGCCGATGACCCCCGGCTGGGGTTCCTGGCGCACGCCGCGTCGGTCGCGGAGCAGGTGGCCGCCGGAGCAGTCGGTGCCACCATCGGGGCCCGGCTCATCTTCAACGACCGGCTGGATGCGGTCGTGACGATCACCTTCATGGTCATTACGGTGCTGGTGCTGCTCTCGTCGGCGCGTGAATGGGTGCTCATCCTGACCCGCAGGAAGCCGGCGCAGGCCAGGGAGTCGCCATTCGTGGAGACGGCGTATGCTGGGTAGGGGGACAGCGGGGCAGCGGGGCAGCGGGGCAGTATTCGGGCGGCTCGCCTCAGTGATCCGCCGGATTTCCGGGATGCCCGATTACGGGGCGTACCTCGAGCACCTTCGCCGCTTCCATCCGGACCGGCCGGTCCCGACTGAGGGCGAGTTCTATGCGGAGTTTGTTCGCGGTCGCTATGAGGACGGACCGACCCGTTGCTGCTGACAATCAGGCGGGGATGTTGGCTTGGCGCACTGCCCTCCGGCCCGCTGCCCCGCTGTCGCCCCCGCTGTGTGTCTGAACCGACACGCCGACGTCTCTATGTTTAGCACGATCGGTTCATATTGACACCTTCCACCCCCCGCTGAACATTCAGCCGAGACCCGTAACTCAATGCCGTTGCTTCGAAAGCGAGATCACATGAAGGATTTTCTGCGCAGACATGGAGACGACGCGCTACGGCTGCTGGCGATCGGTCTCGTGACGACAGGCCTGGTCTCCTGTGGGGACGGTGGGAGCTCGGTACGCACCGACGGAGCCATCGGGGTCATCGTGAATACCGAAGGCGTCGACTTCGATCCCGACGGATACCTGTTTTCTGTGAACAGCGGGCAGGGTCAAGCCATTGGGCACCAGGCAACTGTTTGGGTCGATGCCCTCGAGCCGGGTGACTACGTTGTGACTCTTACCGGGATCGAAGAGAACTGCAGCGTACCCGCAGATGACAATCCGCAGACGGCGATCGTCGTACCGGGGGACACCGTAGACGTGCGATTCGATGTGACCTGCGATCTCCTACTGCCGCCGGATGGCGGTGGTGGAGATCCGAAGGTTAGGGCGGGTCAACGCGGTGGCAGCTCGGCGATCCATGCCGACAGCCATTTGCCCGTCCGCGAGATCACCGTCGAGCTGTCGTTGGCCAGAAAGTCGTAGCCTCCTCTGCCCAGCGTCGAATCCGCATAGGTCCCCTTGGCCCGCGCCCGTGACCTGGCCCTCAGCAGCGCAGCCAGCGATTCCCTGGTCCCCACCCAAAGCAGCCCGTCCGATGCACGAATGGCGTAGCGCTTGGGTATGCCGAAGCTGTCCGGCGCGACGTACACCCGGGCCAGGAGCGGTATCACCCTGGGGTCGGTGAAATAGGAGAGCAGGGTGAGATACCGCACCCGAAACTCCTCGGTATCCGCTGCCTGAAAGCGGGCCGTCACCGAGTCGAGGGCACCGGCCCGAAGCCGGCCCAGCACCCAGGCATCGCCGTGGTTGTAGTCCCGGGCAGCGATCCGACCCAGGATATCGGCCAGCACGGCGGAGTCGCCCTTCACGGCTCGGCGCCGCTCCAGCACGATGGCCTGCAGCGAGGGCGCCAGGTCTTCCGGCTTGAGCCCGGGATCGCTCGGAAACGGCACCGATCCGCCGCTGTCCTGATGCTGGAGCAGCCGGGCCGCGCTGTCGGCATACGCCGGCTTTCTGAGCTCGGCCAGACGGGTGAGCGACAGCAAGGCGGAGTTCCAGTCGCCGTTCCCGTCGATCGTGCGGCGGAGCCGGCGCCACAGCGGTCCCGGTGCTGTGGCCCGGAGAATCGCCTTGATGCTGTCGGCGGCCGGACTTCCGTCTCGCAGTGCCTCATGCAGCTCCGAGTAGGTGGCCCGTCCGGCGACGCCCACTCGCACCTGCACCTGGGCGACCGCCTCGCCCCAGACCAGTCCTGTCGCAAGCAACCCCGCCAGCAGCGTGGCTTTCATGATAATCCGCTTAGTTATCGTCTGTTGGTGAAAGCAGCAGCCATCCGATCACGGCGGCCGCCATGCCGGCTGCCGAGCCCCAGAGCGCGGTACGGCCGCCGCCGGACTGGTAGAGCGCACCGAAGATGAGCCCCGCCGGCAGCGCCGCCACGCCGACCAGTGCGTGGTACGACCCGAACCCGCGCCCGGTTCGCACCGGCGCCAGCCGGGCGACGACGGCCCGCTCGCCCGACTCGGTGAGCCCGGCCACCAGCCCGAACACCAGAAATAAACCGATTGCCTGGGCCGGAGTGAGAGAAGTCCCGAACACCAGGGCCACCGCGGCGAAGAGCAGGCCGCCCGCCGCCACCACTCGCCGCGGTCCCAGCCGGTCGGAGAGCCAGCCGCCAGGGTAGGAGCTGGCGCTCCGCACCACGTGGAGTCCGGCCCAAACCAGCGGTATCGCCGCCACCGCCACCCCCCGGTCCTGGAGCCGCAGGATCAGGAGCGCCTCGGGCAGGCGAAAGAAGCTCAAGGCGGTGAGGGCCAGGACGGGGGGCCAGAAGCCGGGAGCTGGGAGCTGGGAGCTGAGATACCGCTGGGAACCGCTTTCGAGACCCACCGACTTGCTCTTGGCTCCCGACTCCTGACTCCTGACTCCCTTCAGGACCCCCGCCAGCACCACGAACGCCACCACGCCCGGTACGATGCTCCACCCAATGACGCTCCGGACGTCGGCTCCCCGGCTCAACAGCAGCCAGGCGGCCAGCGAGCCGAGCACGGCGCCGAAGTGATCGGCGGCCCGGTGGAAGCCGAAGGCACGGCCTCTCACCGCCGGCGCGGCGATCTGGGCGATCAGGGCGTCGCGGGGCGGGGTTCGAAGCCCCTTGCCGATCCGGTCGGCGACCCGCAGCCCCACCACCTGAAGGGCCGAGCCGGCCCCGGCAATCAGTGGCCGCACCAGCACCGCAAGACCATAGCCCCAGAGGATCAGGGGCCGCTGCCAGCCCGGACGGTCCGCCAGCCGCCCGCTGAGCCACTTCACCAGCGACGCCGTCAGCTCGGCGGCCCCGTCGAGCAGTCCCAGAACCAGCGGGCCGCCGCCCAGAGTACGGGTGATGAAGGCCGGCAGCAGGGGGTAAACCATCTCGCTGGCGAAGTCGTTGAACAGCGACACCAGCGACAGTCCTTTGACCGTGGCCGGCACCCGCGGGGAGCCGCCGTCGGCGTGTATATTTGCTCCCCCATGCATACTGCGCTCAGCCGGTTTCAGGAGTCGAATCTCTGGTCCACGCCCATCCGGGACCTGGGATTAACCATTGAGGGCACCCGGCTCGAGCCGATCCTTGCTGAATTCGAGGAGGAGCTCCGCCGCGCCGGGATCACCCGGCTGCGCCCGCGCTGGTACCTCTCGACCGAGTGGGGGGTGCCGTTCGAGACGATCGCCATTGCCATTCCGTTCTACCTGGCCCGGCCCGACCTCACCGCCTTGCACGCGGAGGAAGTGGGCCACGTCGAGGGTTTCAACCGCGCCGATATCCTGCGCTACCTGCGGCATGAAATGGGGCACGTCGTCAACTACGCCTACCGCCTGTATGACGACGAGGAGTGGGTCAAGCACTTCGGGTCGATCACGCAGCCGTACTCGGAGGAGTATAGCCCCGAGCCGTTCAGCCGCCGATATGTCCGACATTTGCCCGGCTGGTACGCCCAGAAGCACCCCGACGAGGACTGGTCCGAGACCTTTGCCGTGTGGATGACACCCGGCCTGGACTGGCGGGCGGAATATGGCGCGTGGCCCATCGCATCCGCCAAACTCTCCTACGCCAGCCGGACCATGGCCGCCTTGCGGAACCGCGATCCCGAGGTCACCAACACCGAGCTGGATGAAGACGTGGGCGACATCGAATACTCGCTGGGACAGTACTACGGGCAGGACGCGGACGGGTTCGGGGATCTTCCGCCGGGACTCGACGGCGCGTTGCGGGCCATCTTCGACGACCTCTCCGGCTCGGAGACCATCTCTCCAGCGAACTCGCTCAAGCCGGCCGCCGATCTGATCCGGCGGCTGGAGCGGGAGCTCATGGCCAACGTGTTCCGCTGGACCGGCCACTTCCCCGAGCGCACCCGGGTACTGCTCCGCTACCTGGCCGAGCGGGCAACCCGTCTGAGCCAGGGATATCCGGCCCAGCGGGAGGATTCGGCGATTGTCGCGCTCACCACGCTGGTGACCGGGCTGGCCATGAACCACGTGCAACGGGGTAGTTACTTGCCGTGAGGGGAAAGCTTCACTTCTTATACCGTTCCAGCGAGAGGTTCACGATCTTCTCGATCAAGCGGGGATAATCCATTCCGGCCGCGGTGGCCGACATGGCGAACTCGCTCGACTTCTCCAGGTAGCAGCTCGCGTTGACCTCGAGGACGTAGATGTCGCCGGTGTCGGTCAGACGGAGATCCACTCGGCCGTAGTCCCGCACCCTGAGCGCCCGATAGGCGTCCATCGCCACCTTCTGTAACCGGGCTCGAAGCTCGTCGGGCAGATTGGCCATGACCGACTTGGTTCCTTTGAACTCCTTGCTCCCTTCGTCCCACTTGGCCTTGCTGTCCAGCACCTTGGGCACTCCCTCCGGGAAGCCGGTGAAATCCACCTCGACCGGAGGCAGCGCCTTGGCCTGAGCATTCCCCAGAACGCCGACGTAGAACTCGCGTCCCTCGATGTACTCCTCCGCCAGTGCCGAGTCGTTCAGCTCCTTCCGAATGGCCACCACCCGCTCCATCAGCGCCACGGCATCGTGGACCAGAGACTTGCCCCCGATACCGAGGGAGGAATCGGAACGGAGCGGCTTGACGAAGAGCGGCATGCGGAGATTGCCGCCGGTCTCGAACGCCTGCTGCTTGGAGAATATCGCGAACCGGGGATAGAGAATGCCGTCGAACGCCAGCATTTTCTTGGTGAGACCCTTGTCCTGGCTCAGGTACAGCTCCCCGGGCCCGCTGCCGGTGTGCTTGAGGCCGAGCAGGTCCAGCAGGCCGGTAACCGGAATGTCGCCGAAGACGTTCTCGCCGAACATCTCCATCAGGTTGAACACGAGATCGGGCTTGCGCCGGGACAGGCCGGCAATGAGGCGCTTCACGTCGCCGTGGACACCCAGGACCGACACCCGATGTCCCAGGCTGCGGAGCGTGCGCGCCACCTGGGGCACGACCTTCTCGTAGTCCTTGGAGTTTTCGTTTTCGCTGTCGAGATACGTCAGCACCGTGATCTTCATGCGGTCGGTCCTCCCCGGTTCCGGCCGTTCACTCGGCGAGCCCCATGCCCCAGCTCGCCAGACTCACCGGCAGCCCGCCATACCCCATCAGTTCGTCGTGGAACCGTCGCGGGCGGTATCCGGAGCCCTCCCGGGCAACATACGCATCTCGCAACCGCAGCAGCTCCCGCCGTCCCACCGCATAACAGAGCTGGTAGGTGGGCCAGGCACAGTACCGGCGCACCTCGGCTTCCGCGTTGGACCGCTCGATTGGAAGATGCTCGACCATGTAGTCGACGGCTTCGGCCGGGGTCATGCCCCGGGTGTGGAGACCGACGTCGAGCACCACCCTCACCGCCCGCCACAGCAGGTTCACCAGCCGAAAGAGCCGCGCCTCGACGCTGGTGTAGTACTCTCCCTCCGCCATCAGCTGCTCCGAGTACAGCGCCCACCCCTCGACCATAATGGGAGTCCAGATGTGCCGGCGCACCTCGGAGCCGAGTCCCTGCGCGTTGACGAGGTGGAGGTGGTGTCCGGGATAGGCTTCGTGCGCCACCATGGGCGGAATCCCATGCCGGCAATGCCCCCGCCGCTGCTGCGCCACGACCTCGGGCGGCAGCGAAGGATCGGGGGCGGTGACGTAGAACCGCCCGGTCCGATCGGACAGGTAGAGCGGTGGCGGCTCATACGCGGCGAACGGCACCAGCGAGGCCAGGAACGCGGGGGTCGGCACCACCTCGAGCGGCGCGTCGGGCAGGGTGACGAGATCGCGCTCCAGCACGAAGTTGTTGGCCCGGTCAATCTCCTCCTGGTATACCGTCAGCAACTGGTCGGCCGGAGGAACGTCGTCGCGCAGCGCGTCAACCACCTGGCGCCAGGGACGTCCGTCGAGCTGCGCCGCCAGCGCCACGATCTCCGCGGTGACCTCCTCCTGGAGATGAAGCCCGTAGCGCCACAGCTCGGGACCGCCGGCCATGAGCGCATGCTCGTGGTGCAGCCTCCGGGTGAACTGATCTTCCCCGATGGCAAACGCGAGTGGATCGGGGCTGGGCTCGATGTCGTCGCGCATCGCGGCGCCGAAGCCCACCAGCGCCTGGAGCGCCGCCTGTCCCGTTCGCTTGAGTGGCTCGGCCTTCTCCGGTACTGCGGCGGCGAACGCCGATACCAGCTCCGCGATCAGCTGTCCCCCGCCCCCCAGCATGCTCAGCGTGGTATCCATGAAGACCGACGGCGGATCGTCGATGCTCTCACGGGCCAGATCGAGAAAGGCCGGCGCCGCATCAAGCCGCGCCAGCACCGCCGGCACCCGCGACGGAAGGCCCGGCTCATGGCGGGTCAGCAGCGCATAGAGCCCCTGGAGCAGGTGCGACAGCCAGAAGCTGGGGTTTCGTACGTGGGGCCGCTCGTGCTCCAGGCGAAAGATGGTGCTGCGCATCTCGCCCAGCAGCGCGGTGCGATCGATCTCGTCGTCCAACTCGTCGGGCTCCAGCTCCTCGACGGCACCGGTGAGAGAGCGCAGCGCGGCGACGTGGGTCCTGACGCTGGCCGGGTCGAAGCTGCCGATGCGGGCGTCCTGCACCACCAGTCCGGCGGCGCTGGCAGCGGCCGGATCGAAGTGGTACTTCAAGTCAAGATAGGAGCGACAGAGATCGTCAACCGCCGGCATTGGCCTCCGAATCGTCTCCCAGACTGGCGCTGCCTCTCAGCCCCTCCGCCACCACCCGGTTTCCCAGCATCGACCCCTCCAGCTGCACCCCGGTCAGCCGGGACTGCTGTCCCACGATGGTATGCTTGAGGGTGCTCCCGGTTACCCGGGTGCCCGCCTCCAGCGAGACGTTGGGTCCGATCTCGCTTCGCTCGATGGTCACGCCATCTTCGATGTACACCGGATCGTGGATGGTGACGCCGGGGAACTCGCGCCGCCGCGCCGCGCCTTTGCGCAGCAGGATCTCGTTGGTCTCCAGCAACGTGTCCAGCTTGCCGCAGTCGTACCAGCCGCCCACTTCGGCGGTCTGGATCCGCTTTCCGTGCTCGATCATCCACTGGAATGCATCGGTGAGATACCACTCGCCCTTGTTGGCTGGATTGGCCAGGACGTGATCGATTCCCTTCCACAGGCTGTCCACCGCCCGGATGTAATAGAGGCCGATGTTGGCCAGCTTGGAGATCGGTGTGGACGGCTTCTCCACGATGCGGGTCATGTAGCCCTTGGCGTCGGTCACCACCACGCCGAAGCGCTGGTAGTCCTCCACCTCCTTGGCCCAGATGATCCCGTCGGCGTCGCTGCGGTTGATCAGCGTAAGATCGGCCTCGAAGACGGTGTCCACGAAGATGATCAGCACCGGGCCCTTCACGTGCGGCCGCGCCAGGTTCACCGCCCCGGCGGTGCCGTCCTGCACCTTCTGCTCGATGAAGCGCGAGGGGATCGGGTATCGCGCCCGCGCGTACGTCTCCACCTGCTCCTTCAGATGCCCGGTGATGAAGATCAGCTCGGTGACGTCGAGCCCCTTCAGCCGGTCCATCACCCAGTCCATGACCGGGCGGCCCGCCACCTTCAGCAGCGGCTTCGGCACCAGGTGCGTGTGGGGCCGGAGCCGGGTGCCTTTGCCGGCGAGCGGGATGATCACTTGCATGTCAACCTCTTCCGTAGCGGTCCTGGAGACGCACGAGATCGTCGAGCTCGGGTGTCGAGGCCTCGAGAACGTCGCTATCCACCACCGCCTCGATCTGGTGAATGAGCCTGGCTGGAATGTGTACCGTCTCGCCGGCCTTGAACGCCCGGCCGACGAGCGTGTCTTCCGGCTGGGTGCGCAGGATGAGCTCGCCCGCCAGCACGTGCATCGTCTCGTCCTTCCGGTTGTGATACTGGAGGCTCAGAATATGGCCCGCCTTCACGTGGAGGATCTTGCCCACGTAGCGGTCGGTGCGGGCCCAGATGAGCTCGTAGCCCCAGGGCTTCTCGACCCGGTACGGCACCTCGGGCACTCAGTGCTCCACGCTGGTCAGCTGGTACGACGATGGACTGGTGGGGCAGGCGTGCAGGCAGACTCCGCAGCCGACACACCCCTCCCGCCGGATCACCGGATGACCGGCGTGGTCGATGGTGAGCGCAGCCTCTCCCACCGGGCACGCATCAGCGCAAATCCGGCAGGGAGTGCCCCGAAAGGTGAGACAGCGTTCCGGGTGCAGCTCCAGATCGCCCAGGCGGTACCCCGCCCAGCCCTGCTGCGGCAGCGAGAGCGCGGGCGTGGGACAGGCAGCCGCGCAGGGCATGGTCGCGCAGGCGGCGCACGGTTCGGTTGCGGGATCGAAATGAGGCGTGCCGGCGGCCAGGCCGCCATCGGACGGGACCTTCACCAGCGCATGCGGAGGGCAGACGTCGATGCACGCGCCGCACCGGGTACACGCCGCCAGGAATCCAATCTCCGCCAGCGCCCCCGGCGGCCGCAGGTAGCGCCGCGTGATGACGCGCTCTTCGGTCTGCGCCACGAGACGCTCGAGCCAGTCGCCGACTGCCGAGCGCAACAGACCGCGACGACTGGATTCGGATGAAGTGAGCATGCGGGGATAAATATGGCGGGGCAGCGGGGCCGATGGGCAGTGGGGCAGTCAGGCAGTTGAGAAGTCGGCAGAGTTTTCCGATCACGTCATCAAGTCGGATGTACCGGGTTCCATCTGCCCTGCCGCCCCGCTGCCCCGCCGCCCCGCCATCAAAACGCCGGCTCGAAGCTGAACACCCAGCGGAAGTCCACGTCATCATCGCTGGGACGCACCGACAGGTCGGACCGGCTCACGAAAAGGGGCACGTCGAAACGGGTGGTAAACCTCGTGTCTCCGATGCGGTGATCGGCCCGGATGCCGACGCCCGCGTCACCCACGAAATCCAGACCTTCCGCCCCAGCCAGATCGGTGAAGGCGGCCACGCCGATCCGGTTAAAGAGTCGTGCGGCGGGACGGGCCCGCAGCGTCTGCTCCAGCTCGATATTGATCGCGGCCACGCCGGCGGTGGAAACCCGGCGGTCCATCCCGCGGATGCCGGCGCCCCCCGGCGAGTGATAGTGAAAGTCTTCTCCCGCCAGCAGCGACCCCCGCGAGCGGAGAAATGGGTTGTACAGCTGCTCCAGCGGATCGGCGCCCTGGAGGTAGATCTGGCGCTGCTTGGCGGCATCGTCATCTCCGCCGGCGTAGCCCAGAAATATCCGGGTAGCGAGAGTGCGGGTGGCGCCGAGGGAGCGGCGAGCGACGCCTTCCAGCGACGCGCGGAAATAGAACGGGTTCAGCGCGGACCGCCCGCTCGCCGCCAGGCCGTCGCGATTGTATGCCAGTCCGCCGCCCATTGCGCTCTGCAGCGACAGCTGCCACTTGCCGCTCGCGGTGGTCACTCCACCGAAGCTCCGCAGTTCCACCGTTCCCACGTCATCGTACAGCCCCGGATCCAGATAGCGCGCATCGTCGATGCCCACCCAGGTGAGGCTGACGCCCCGGCGCCAGGTGGGGCCAAAAGTCAGATGCTCCCGCCGGCTCCAATCGAGGCTGGCATGGAGACCGTAGCGGCCTTCGATATTGAAAGCATCCAACGTCTGCGACATGTTCGGCGCCCGCAAGGCCACCGGGTTCCTCGTGCGGAAAAAGAAATCGGCGTCCTGGACGTCGAGATCGGAGCCCAACCCCGTTCCTATGCTGGACAGCGCCACGTTTTGCTCGAAGCGGCCCAGGTAATCATTCCGTCTTCTGACGCCGAGCGTAACGCCGCCGACATCGTTGTACCAGAGCGTCGGCTGCCATCCAACGGTGAGACGATCGCGTCGCGAACGGGTTGAGAAGTAGGTGTGGAAGTAGTGATCAACCCCGCCCGTGCCGCCGAAAAGCTTCGACAGGAAGCCGCCGAGTCGCTTCCGGTTGTTCAGCATGTTCCAGTCGTGGGTGCGCACCCGCGGGTCGAGCACCACCTTCTTCGGCTTGCTCCGGGTCGCGACCTCGACCCACTCCCGCTCCGCCAGGCCATCGACCCTCACGATGCCGGTGTCGCGCTGGGCGATGACGGCAACTTCTACGGGAATTCGACCCTCGGCCTTGCGCAGCACTTCGACCCTGGTACTCCACCCGGTGTTGTTGCTGTCCCGCGGCCCCGCTGTCCCGCTGACCTTGACCCTGCCGATCGCATAGTCATAGAACTCGGTTGCGTGCAACCCCTGCCCGAACAGGGTGGACAGGTCCCGGTGCGAGACCTCCTCGGCTACCGCGCGAAAGGCCGCCTCGTCCACGTGCTTGAGCTTCCAGCGGTCGTAGAAGGTGCGGAGAATGCGCCGCATCGTCGCATCACCGACGACGTAGCGGAGCTGCTGGAAGAACAGCTCGCCCCGGCTGTAGATGGCGAGGTTGTAGGAGGTGAAGTCGCGATAGGCCTCGCTCACCAGGCTGGTGGGCTCGGAGTAGTCGTCGAGGTCCAGCTCCAGGATCGTGGCCTCGTTTCCCTGGTAGCCGCCCGGCTTACCCTGCGTCTCCCAGAACCAGTTTGTCTGAAAGCTGGTGAACCCCTCGTCCAGCCAGCCCTCGCGCCACTCGTTGTTGGCCAGGATGCCCATGATGTAGTTGTGACCAACCTCGTGGACGATCAGACCCTGATCAGCCGAGCCGTCCATGACCATCATGGGAAACTCGGTGCCGCCGCCCTCGATCCGGTGCACGTTGGTCAGCTGGGGCCAGGCGAATTTCCCGAACATCTGGTCCAGCCAGGCCAGCGCGGTGACGGTGCGGTCGACCGCCACGCCGTTCCCCCAGCTGCTCTCGTCCCCCGGCTGATAGAGCACGTGCACCGCCACGTCATCGTAGCGGCCACCCTCATAGCGATACGCCGGATTGAGCGACATGGCGAAGTGATGCACGTCGGCCGCGTACCAGCGGATTCGCTTGCGTCCCGCCGGGGCCCCGCCGCAGACGTCGGCCGCAGGGGTGCGGGCGCCGTAGTAGTCGCGCCCATAATCGATCGCGCGGGCGGGGACCCGGTTGGCCCGCTCCCAGCCGGGGTCGCCGCACACCGCCACGCCGGTGGCGCCGATCACCTGGTCGCTCGGCACGTCGAGGTCCACCACGAAGGAGCCGAACTCGCCGTAGAACTCGCCCGCGGGATAGACCGGCCGCTCCGCCCAGCCGTAGCGGTCGTAGACCACCACCTTGGGATACCACTGGGCAAAGTCGAACCGGCGGCCCTGGCGGCCCTGCCGCCGCGGAGTGGTCGAGGGGCGGGCATCCCACTCCATCTCCGCCGTGAGCGATTCACCGGGGAGCAGCGGCCGCGGTAGCGCAAAGCGGACCACGGTGCTGTCCGGGGCGAACGGATAGACCGGCTGCACCGGGGCGCCCATGATGCGGACGTTGCGCACGGAATTGAAGGCGTAGTCGGGGTCGCGC
>Ga0180121_10000028_pt1 | contig 42525 bp, 34 predicted proteins | sample AntDrymUQ5402106_2_FD_129676 | JGI IMG/M metagenome (GOLD analysis project Ga0180121, IMG submission 129676) | Polar desert sand microbial communities from Dry Valleys, Antarctica - metaG UQ540 (21.06) (version 2) (version 2) | ecosystem: Environmental > Terrestrial > Soil > Desert | place...
CGCACCGGGCAGGTGCCGAGTGCGCGTACGCCCACCGGAACCGCGCGAATTTCGACCACGTCACGTATGCAGCCGTTCACGATCAGCCCAGCCCAGTCGTTGGTGTGAGCCAGGGTCCCAAGTCGGCCCCCTACCAGGGCCGCCCGGAGGGAGCCCCCTCCATCAACGACCAGCACTCGGCCCTGCCCTGGCGTTTCCAGCAGCCTGGCAACCATCGCATTGTCTTCGTACACCCTCAAAGTCTCGATCGGGCCGGCGAAGCTGCTGACGCCGCCATAATCGGTAAAGACTGTTTCAGCGACTCTGACTGATTCAGGAAACCCGTCGCACAGATCGGCCGTGGTGAACCTCACGTGTTCAGCGCGCCCACCGCGCTCTGAAGACGATGAGGACCGATGAGGAAGGTCCAAATCAGGGCGGCGACCAGCAGTACCACGAGAAGAGCCTGGGCCAGCAGCGACTCCACCGTGGGAAACACACCGAGCGCGGGCACGCGCGGCGCCCATGAGATCATAGTCGTGGGGAGCAGCCCCCCTGCCTGAAGCTCAGCCACACCCTTGCCGGCAAAGACGAAAGCCATGTAGTAGAGAAACGCACTCGTGACGCCAAAGAAGGGCTTCAGCGGAAGCCGCACACCGAACCGGCTGATCGCGATGTACACCCCCACCAGAACGGCCGCCCCGATCAGAAGCCCGGTAAGGATGGGCATGTTGCCGTTGCCGCCACCAGTGAGAAACAGGGCCTTGTAGAAGAGCACGGTCTCGAAACCCTCCCGATAGACGGCCAGAAATGCCGCCGACGCCAGCGCCAACGAGGAGCCGCTGGTGAGCGCATCATTCACCTTGCTCTTCACGAAGTGGTTCCATTTGACCACCTCCATCTTGGAGAGCAGCCAGTAGCTCACGTAGAAGAGCACCACGGTGGCAACGACCATGGTGATGCCCTCCAGGACTTCCTGGCTGGCAGGCGAGAGATGGAAGACCGTCTCCACCGCGAAGGCCGTGGCCAGGCTCGCGACCAGCGCGGCCCCCACGCCAAGGTTGATGTCCCGCTTCCGGTGGGCAGCGCCCATCTTCACCAGAAATGTCATCAGGGCGCCGACGATGAGAATCGCCTCGAGTCCCTCGCGGAGCATGATCACGAACGACTGCAGCACCAGGTTGGCGGGCGAGAGATCGTGACCCAGTGTGGTTTCGGCCTGCTCCAGCCGAGTGTCGAGCCGGCGTCGGACGGTCTCCAGCTTGTCTCCGCTCGCGGGCCCGGCAACCTGCACGCGAAGCGCGGCAAAGTCGCCCTCCAGATCCGCCGCCAGAGCCGGGTTCTTGGCGCGCACCCCGCGCTCGACTTGCTCGAAGGTCATGTACGCATCGAAGGCGCGGGTGTTTGCCGATGAGTCCCCCTTGCGGGCCAGCGCATAGGTGGACTCCAACTGGGCTCGCACCTGCTCGAAAACCTGAGCGGTGGCGCTGGCTGTCGCATCCGGCTGAGCCCGACGGATGGCGGCGACGTGCGCGGGCGTGGCGGTGGCGTTGTCCCCGGCTTCGAGGGCGGCCAGCAGGTCGGCATCGGACATACGCCCGGTGGTGGCGAAGGAGCTCAGAGCGGGCGGCACATCACCAGATGGTGCCGGCAGGCGCAGGAGGGTGGCATACAGTGCCGCGGCCCACCGGTCCGCCGGCGGCAACCGTTGCTCGAACGACGGCATGGCGGTACCCACAACCCCGATGGTGATTCGGCGATAATAGTCCAACGGGGATTGGTCCTTGAGTGCAGGGCCATCTCCCAGATTGGTGGGCGCCGGATTCAGACCCGCCGCGGCCGGCCCGTCTCCCCTTCCCAGGGCACCGTGACAGCTGGCGCAGTTGGCCTGGTACACCTCCGCTCCACGGGAGAGTGACGGCGCATGGCCAGGCACCTCATCCAGCGTGATGCCGAGCTCGGTGGCGATGCTGCTGGTGAGTCGCTGAACCCGGGCGTCGACGGAATCGGGTGGGCCGGTTCGATCCACCAGCGCGATGAGCGAGTCGATTCGGGCCACCGCGGTGCGGCTCTGCCTGGCTGGCAACGCCTCCGCCGATCTGCGCGACTCCTGCAGAAAGAGACGGGCCTCGGTTACTTCAGCCGGTGAGACGACCCGGCCATCAACGATGCCGACCCGGTATTCCTGCGCCGCAAGCTGGGCCGTAGCGGCCAGGCGGCGCACCGCGGGGGCAAGATCGGTTGGAGCGGTGCTTTGTTGGGGTGCGCTGAGGAGGGTGGCCCCGAAAAAGAGGGCGGCTCCGCCGTTGAGAACCATTTTCACTCAGTTTGAGGATCGTTCTCGTCAAACTAGAGTGTTCTGATCGGAATTGAAAGGGCGCAGCAACCTTAGAGAACGAGGGTTTACCTCTACTACGGCGCCTCCACCACCGCGATCGCCCCGGCCGAAATAGCTGAGTGGGTAAGAGAGATCTGAATCCGCAGACCTCCTCGTTCCCGGGCCAGTCGGGCCGCCAGCCCATGGAGCTGGATTGCCGGCTTGCCCGCGGGGTCCCGGGAGACTTCGATTTCCCGCCACCCTATGCCTCTGGCCCCATTCAGTGACTGCATGGCCTTGTACACCGCTTCCTTGGCCGCGATACGAGCCGCCGCATGGCCGGTTGCATCCGGGCGGGTCGCCAGGTATTCGCGCTCCTTCTCCGAGAAGAAGCGGGTCATTGCCTGCTCACCTTTGTTGGCCAGCAGCGACCTGACCCTCTCGAGATCGACAAGGTCGATGCCCACTCCAATGACGGTCACAGATGGGTCCACCAAAGCTCCGCCAGCGGGCGGAGCAGGGTCGGCACCGGCAGGTATCCCCCGAGCACAAAACCCAGATACGTGACGACCGCCAGCACCACACCAGTGATCAGCCACAGAGCCCGGGTCGGCCGGCGCCATGCTCTGGCTCGCTCGATCTCCGCTTTCCAGCGATCCTGTTCCGCACGCGCGATGGCAACGAGCGCCAGCCAGGCGGCCTCAAGCCGCCGCGCCGCACCCGCCAGCGCCCGCTCCCAATCCACCTGCCCTGCCTGGCCCCGGATCCCCGACGCTGCCGCCCCCGGCACAGTCTGCTCCAGTGCATCCAGGGCACCGACAAACCCGGCGCCCCCGCTTCCCAGGCGGGACGTGATAGCGCGAACGTCCTCCGCCTTCAGCAGAAACGCGTCGAGCTGACGAGGTGGGAGACGTGCCTCCGCTGCCGCGTCGGCCAGCCTTGCATTGACCACCTGAGCCAACCGCTCGGCGGAGGCCGCCACGGCTCGTTCCCACAGCCCGAGCCACGCCACGCGCGACAGGGATGAGATGGCACCCTGTCGATCACCGGACGCCGCGAAGGACCGCGCGGCGCCGGCCAGCTCGAAGATCCCGGTCACCATATCCAGGCGGATGTCGTCCAGGACCAAGTCAAGCGACCCGCGATCGCCCCGGCCGAGGGGCGGGTCCACCAGCCGGCCGAGTGATGGGCCCAGCTCGGGGATGAGCCAGGATTCAGCTGACGTGGGGGTCAAGGATGGCCGCGAGAACGCGGTCGGTGTTGCTGAGATTCTCAAACGCGGCGTGGGGAGCGCAGGACATGAGGTCGGCCACCGAGTAGGCGCCGGTGGCCACGCCGACGGCACGGGCACCGATGCAGGCTCCGCAGGCGATGTCGGCCGGGGTATCCCCGATGATGACCACCTCCGGTCCCGATGGAACCCGGCCGAAGTAGGGTTCTGCCCGCCGTGCGGCGATGGGCGGCAGTTCGGCGCGGAAGGCCGAATCGGATCCGTACGCGCCCACGCGAAAACGCCGGGGATCGAGCCCCGCCGACCGAAGCTTGAGCGCGGCTCCACGATCCATGTTGCCGGTCAGTAGGCCGAGGACCACCCCGTTCACCTGCTCCAGGCGGTCAAGCAAGGAAAGCACGCCTGGCATCAAGGTGGTTTTGCTGGTGGGCTGCTGGAGCTCGTACTGAAGGAGATCGACGTACCGGGAGCAGAGCGCTTCCACCCGATCGGAGTGATGAGGACCGGGGTGACCAGCGGCCTCCAGCAACTCGGTAACGATCTGCGGATCGGTCTTTCCGTCGAAGCGGACCTGGAGCAACCCGTCGGTGGAGCCCACCTGTTCGCTGATCGCGGCTACGATGGCGCGGCGGCCGGCGCCGGCGGTCAGCAGGATGGTCCCATCGATGTCAAAGAGGATGAGTTTGCGCATGGAACAGTCGCGGCGATTCCTCAACGCTCTTCCAGCCGCCGCGCCGCCACCAACCGGGATCGCAAGGTTCCAGCCCGGCTGCCCGGCATCCAGGACTCCACCAGCATCCCGCCACACGCCAGCGTGGAATGGATCAGCGTGTCGGCATCTCCCGCGAAAGCCACATGAGTAATGCCGCTGGTGGCTTCGCCGGAGAAGAAGAGGAGGTCCCCTGGCCGCACGGCCTCGAGCGAGACGGCGGCGCCATGGAACAGCTGCTGCGCCGAATCTCGTGGCAGTGCCACGCCGCGGGCGGCGAAGGCCGTTTGCACCAGTCCCGAGCAGTCAACTCCCCACGGCGTCACCCCGCCCCACTGGTAGGGACTTCCGGCGAAGTACTCCAGGGCCCAGCGCTCAGGCGCCTTGACCCTCGCCGCAGCGGTCACGTCTCCTATCTGGCGTATGGTGCCGGAGGTGAGCCGGCCGCGGCGGCCGCCGGGTAGCGAGACCGCGTCTTCCTCGAGCACCACCCGGGCCCGGAGCGGAAGCCGCTGATATGCGGAGCCGATCCGCACGGTGGCGTCGTCACTCCATGCCGTGGCCCGCGCGCGCCACTCATCGACCTCCGCATCTTCGGCTTCATGGAGATAACCGGCGTTGATCCAGCCGTCGTAGCCGTCGAAGTGGGTGCAGACCCGGCGCCATTCCCCGCTCCGCTGGGTAACGGCCGCGGTCTCGCCCAACACCAGTTGGGTGACCTGCTCGGCTCGAACGCGGGGCTCGGCCAGGACCGGGGCGATGGCCGCGCGTGCTACGGCAGCTGGCATGGCTGGCTCAGGATCCGGCGCCCTTTTCCGAGGCGGTGCGGGCGGCGCATTCACGACAGAGCGTGACTCCGCGGAAGGTACAGATCAGGCAGATGAACGTGCCGCAGCTGGCGCAGGGATATCCCTCAGAGGCGCGCTCCTCCTGACCGCAGGCGCGGCACCCCATTCCGTCATGCTCGTGAGTTTTGGCCATGGCACCGACTCAGGCAATAATGTTGTAGCGCTTGATCTTGTTGATCAGCGTTGCACGCGAGATGCCAAGCTCGATAGCTGCACGGGTCCGGTTGCCGGTGTGGTGCTTCAGGGTGCGCTCGATGTGCTGCCGCTCCAGATCTTCCAGACTCAGCGGGGTGTGGCGCCGGTCCCCGACGCCAGCCCGGGCCCGGAACTCGCCGGGAAGATGCTCCACGCTCACCGCGGGCTGCCCCCGTCCCAGAATGAGCGCCCGCTCGAGCACGTTGCGCATTTCCCGCACATTGCCGGGCCACGGGTACGAGAGCAGCCGCTCCAGTACCTCGCTCGACAGGGCGGGAGGACCATCCGGGAGCTCGGCTCGCAGATCGCCCAGGAGGCGGGTGATCAGCGCCAGCCGGTCTTCGCGAGAGCGGTCGCGCAGCGCCGGCATGGTGAGAGGCATGACGCTCAGGCGGTAGTACAGATCCTCCCGGAACTGCCCCCCCTCCACTTCGGCCTGGAGGTTCTTGTTGGTGGCGGCGACGAGGCGCACATCCACCGTGATCTCCCGGGTCCCACCGAGCCGCCGGAAGGTCTTCGTCTCCAGCACCTTCAACAGCTTCGGCTGGAGCTCCGGGGCCAGGTCGCCGATCTCATCGAGAAAGATGGTTCCATGGTCTGCGATTTCGAACAACCCCTGTTTTCGGTCTTTGGCGTCGGTGAAGGCGCCTTTCTCGTGACCGAACAGCTCGGAGTCCAGAAAGGTGGCGTTCAGACCCCCGCAGTTCACTTCAACGAAGGGCGCCTTGGTTCGGGGGCTCAGATCGTGAATCATGCGTGCCACCCAGCCCTTGCCGGTGCCGCTTTCCCCGGTCAGCAGCACCGTAGTGCGCTCACTCTGCGCGAGGAGCCCCACCTGGTGGGCGAAGTCCTGCATGCCGGACGAGGTGCCGAGCGAATCCAGTCCGTGTCCCGGGGCACTCTGAACCAGGAGCGCCTCGTTGATGCGCCGCAGTCTGGCCTTGTCGGCCACCCGCGCGGTTGCCGCGGCCAGGTGCTCCATGTCCACCGGCTTGGTCAGAAAGTTCTCGGCGCCAAGCTGCATGGCCCGCACGGCGGTTGGAACATCCGCCTGGCCGGTCAGGAGCACCACCGACGCGTCGCGCTGCCGCAGGTGTTCCAAAACTTCCATACCGTCCATGCCCGGAAGCCCGAGGTCGAGGATCACGACTTCCGGCCGGAGCCGGTCGAAGGTGGCCAGCCCGGCTTCGCCGCTCAGCTCACGGGTAACCTCATATCCGAAGCGCTCGAAGTAGTTACCGATGCTGCGCAAAACGTCGACGTCGTCATCGATGAGCAGGACGGAGCCGGCCATGGACATACCTTAGATCGGGGTAATCGTAGCCCCCAGAAATTAGTCACTGATCACGATTGCACCATGCCTCGCCGGCCGGTCGGCATCATCACCTGGATGGCGCCGGGAACGATGCTTACCGTGAACGGTGTTTCCCCGCCGGGTTCGCCATCGAGCTGGACCGGCTGGATCGGGTCGGACTCCACCCGCACCTCGCGCCCCCGCGCGTAGGCGACGTATCCCGCCCCGCCCACCGGTGCAATCCGCAGAAGATCCCAGACGGCCCGGACGCTCTGGGAAAAGCTGTTGGCCCGCATCACCACCACGTCGAGCAGGCCGTCGTCGGGGGTGATCCCGGGGCCCAGCCGCACGAACGGCGGTATGACCTCGCCACAATTGGCCACCAGGACCATCGCCGCGTTGGCTTCGTACTCGACACCATCGATCGTGATCACGTGAACGGTGCTTCTGATATCGGCGATCAGCCGAAGCGTGGTGGCGACATACGCGGCCATGCCCCAGCGCCGCTTGTGCTCGGAGAGCGTCCCGGCCATCACCCGGGCATCATAGCCGGCGCCGCAGGCCACGGCGAAGTACTGCGGCCCGTCGGGACGCTCCATGCGGCCCAGGTCGAAAGGTTGGGGACGGGCAGTCACCAGCGCCTTGGCCGCGCGAGCGGGTGACGCCGGAATTCGCAGGTTTCCCGCCAGCAGATTACCGGTGCCGCCGGGAATCACGCCCAAGGCGATATCGGTCCCCACCAGACCAGCCGCCGCCTGCATCGTGGTACCGTCCCCGCCAAACACCGCCACCACATCCACTCCCTCCGCCACCCCGTACTCGGCGAGTCTGCGGGCATCACCCGGACCGCCGGTCGCCAGGACCTCCGCCTCCCAGCCCGCCGCCCTGAGCGTGCTCATCACGGCGTTCACCGCCAGCGGCGCGGTCCTGGCTGCCGCCGGGTTGGTGATCACCAGGGCCCGCGTCACGCCTAGAACTCCCGTTCCCAGCGGATATCGGCGCCGACCTGATAAGGATTGGTGGTGGTGATGCCCAAGTCCTGGTGGCAGGACTGAAGGCTGGGCTCGACGCTGGTTTGGAGTCTCCACTCCTTGCTGAATCGAAATTCCAGGCTTGCGCCGAGGTTGCTGTAGGTGAACTGCCCCAGATTCTCGGGACAGAATCCGGCGTTGAAACGGAGGAAGGTCTTGCTGCCGAGCTGCCAGCCGGCCGCCACCTGCGTAAGGGTGCTTCCGCTGCCACGCGAGACGCCCGGACGTATCTCGAGCAGGTCGATGGGAATGCCCATGTCCTGAATCAGAGCGCGCTCGAGCTCGCTGGAGAAGTACGACAGACTGGTTTCAACCACGTTGCCAAGACCGAGTCTGGCCGCTTCGTTGGCGGGATAGCCGGTGACGACGTACGCGACCAGGTCGGTCTGGGAAATGGGCGGATTGAACGTGCTTTCGAGGGTGATCTTCGGCGCGTACAGGGTTCCGGTGATCACGGCAATGACGGGGACCTCCTCGCCGCGTACTGCGCGCACGACGTGGGTGGCGCGAATATCGAGGGCAGCGTTGAGATCGCCGAAGTAGCGCACCGTTCCCCGCTCCACCGTGAAGTCCCGGACGACCGGTCCGATCTTCAGGGTGTAGCTCCCCCGCACCGCCTCCAGGTTCCCCGAGGGCGTATACGCTTGCCTGGTCTTACTGAGCTGCACCTGGCCGGTCAGCTGAATGTTCGCCTCCGCGGAACGAAGCCAGACGTCAGTGCCCATCTCGACACCCAGATTCGTAATCGTCAGCGAATCGAGGAACCGGTTCTGGAACTTGGTGCCCAGTTCTTCCCTGCGGAGCAGGGTGGTATCGACCAGATCGGCAATGGTCGGGTCCTCGAGGTCGATGATCCGTTTGCTCACCAGGTCGGCGAAGTAGAGCACCCCGCTGTTGGCGGTGAGATTGCCGCTCAGCGTGGACTGGAAGAATGGGCCCCGGAGCTGGAGACCGCCGGTGGCGTCAAGGGTCAGGAAGTTCCGGACGTCGATAGCACGGAAATCGTTGGCGCGGAAGCCCAGGTTGAGCACTGGCCGGGCCAGATCCTCCAGTTTGATGGACCCGGTAATCCCGAGCGTGCCCCCACTGCTGCCGAGGGAGACGTCGTCCAGCACCATGGAGTCTCCCTGGAACGTCGCCCGGCCTCGCACCTGGCCGAAGCGCACGCCCAGACCCGGCACCGTCATGGCGCCATCCCGGATTGCCACCGCTCCGGTCAAGCGGGGCGACTGCCAGGTGCCACTCACGTTCACATCGGTGGAGAGAACGCCGGCCACCTGTTTGACGCCCGGCGTCAGGGCCTCCATGATAGCCAGATCCACGCTATCGCCGCGGGCATGGACCGACAGCGGACCGTCCACCTGGCGCTTTTCCGCGCCGCGCAACGCCAGGTCAAGTGGAAGCGTAGCGCCCACATCCAGCACGTTCTCCCCCGTGCGCCAGAGAAGGAAATCTGTCTCCAGCCGGCGGTTGGCGTAGTCAACTACCCCCTGAAGGAACGGCGCCTGAAAGTCGCCAAACCTTCCACCATCGAGCGTAGCGGTCCCTCGCAGCGTGGGCGACTCGGCGGTGCCACCCACCCTGACGTCCAGACCGAGCTCACCCGAAACCCCGAGGGTGTCGCGTTGGAGCAACCGGTAGGCGTCGTGCAGATCGAGCCCCAGCACCCGAACCAGCAGAGAGCCTTGAGACGCCCCCGGCACTCGCCCCGCCACCTGGATCAGCCCCGAGCCATCCACCGCTCTGATGGTGAGGGGACTGACGTTGGGAGCGGAGTCGCTCAGGGTGACGGTGAACGACTCATCCAGTCGGTAGCGGTGTGCAGGCAGCACGAACGCCAGGCTGTCGAACATGGCCACCTGGGCCTCGCCCCGGCGCCACCAGTGCCCCGCCGCATCGGCACGGATGTCCGATCCAATGCCGGTCCCGGCTCGCCACTGCAGCGAATCGGCCCAACCGGTTGCCTGCGCGCCCACCCGGTGGAAGATCCAGTTCCGGGCGGCAATCGAGTCGGAGCCGATGGACGCGGTCAGCTGCGGGCGGGTGCCGCCAATCCAGCCGAACGCGCCGGTGACCCGGGGAGACTGGATACTCTGCCACTCCAGGTTTTCGATCAGGAGGTCGCCGTTTGCCTCCAGCGTGTCGAGATTTCCCGAGAGCTGCACCGTGGCCTGCGCGGTTCCTCCCAGGGGACGGCTCTCGGGGCCGAGATCACGGGTTTGTCCCGTAGTTGCCAGCAGCAGGGAGTCGAAGGCGATCAGGCTGTCTGCCGCCATGGTAAACGCCATCCGCCCCATGTGGGCCCCGGCCCACCCGAGTGTGCCGGAGCCACCCACCCGCGCCCCCTTCCACACGGCGTAGGCGGTGTCGAGCCGCACAAGGCTGTCGTGCAGTCCCGCCACGGCAAAGACGCTATCGAGGGTCAGCTCTCTGATCCGGCTGCGGGACAGCACCAGCCGCATCTCACCTTCAGGGGCAGCCAGGGAGTCGATCACCCCGGTAACCGACACTTCGCCTTCGAGGCTGGTGGGCAAATCCCGGCCGGTCAGCGCCCCCAGATTCAAACGGGAGAATCGCAGCAGGAGATCTTCAGCGCCCCATCGGGGCGGCCGAAGCGTGGCGAAGCCGTGGGCTTCCACCGATCCGATCTGGCCGGTGAGGTTGGCGTCTACCGCCAGCCGCTCCAGCGTACCCTGGCTCCGGAACGGTCCTCGGAGCTCGCCCCTGGCCTTGAGGGTGGGGAAGGCCCGGCGGATCCCATCGAAGGAGAGCGGGTCGAGCACGACGTCGGTGTTCAGGCCCAGCACCTCGGACCTGGTGTCGAGATGCACGGTCCCCTCGAGCTGGCTCGGCGGCCGATCCTGGTCCTGGTGCTGCGCCGCCCCGTTGAAGCGGATGTTACGGAGCGGTCCGTTCAAGGTGCCGACGGCCGTGAGGCGCCCTTCGAGAATGGCCGCAGGGGCGATCCGGCGTACGGTCCGCAAATCGATGTCCGACTGCCTGACGCCAAACTCGGTAAAGGTGAGCCCGCTGTCCCGGGAGGCGCCGATACCGCCGTCCCCCGAGATGGTGCTCAGCGGCCGGCCCGGCACCGCCGCATCACGAAAGGCCCACTCGATGCCGACATCGAGCGCGTTCAGAAATCCGGAGCCGACTAACCGGCCCGTGACGGTGCCATCGAACGGCAGGGTATCCAGATAGGGCCGCACCGCGTCGAGATCGAGCTCCGTCAGCCGCACATTCATGTCACGCACGCCGAGCCCTCGGCGCCGGTCGGTGATGGTCACCAGCTCCCCATCCACCCGGCCAAGCACCCCGCTCAGGTGGAGATCGCGAAGGTCGTAGGCCGTTCGGACCCCGGTCTCGGATCGGGCGGTGAGGACGCCCTGCCCCGTCATTGAGGGAAAATGGGGGGACACCCAGCGGAGATCTTCCAGATTGACGCGGGGAGCGATCACCTGGAAATCGAAGAGAACCGTGTCACTCGGCCAAGTCACGGCCCCACCACCTGAAAACCGCGTATCGGGCAGCGCGCCTTGGGAGAGACTGAACACGGCGCTGTCTCCCCGGATCCGGACCCGTCCGACCGCGTGCCGCAGGGTGACGCCCGGATCGTTGACCCGGGTAGAGAGAGAATCCAGATCGATGGTGAAGGGCTTTCGGTCCGGGGTGGCGATCCGCAGCCGGGAGACCCGGGTGGCGAGGTCGGCCAGGACGATCACCCGCCGCAATCCCTCGCCGCTTTCCTGAATCATCCGGCCCGGCTTGCCGCGTTCGGCCCGCAGGGCGGAATCCACGCTGCTTTCGGTGCGGGCGGATTTGGGCGGGTTCCAGGGCAGCGCGATCCGGAGGGTGCCGTCGTTCATCCTGACGTTATGGAACTCCACCAGAGGCGAGGGGCCCCCTTTGGTCCCTTTGCCGATGCCCAGCACCTCCTCGTAGTTCATGCGGCCGTTGCGGTGCTTGATCAGTTGAATGGTGGGACGCTCCAGCTCCATGGCACTGAGCACCACCTGCCCGGCAATGAGATTGGGGAGCCGGTACGCCACCCGCACCCGCGGCAGATCAACCAGCAGCTCGCCGCTGGTGTCGCGCACAACCAAATTTTCCAGGGTGAGATCGTAAAGGAACGAGCCCGAGATGGCGCCTACCTTCACTTGGCCGGTCACGATGCGGTCCAGCCCTCGCGACACCGTGCGAGCGAGCAGGTCTCGGCCCGGCGGAGTCAGCGTCATCGACGTGATGACGCCGAGAATCATCGCGGCGGTGCCGATCACGAAGACGAAGAGAAACCGCGCGAGGTGGCGGCGCATCAGAATGGTTGCCCCACCGCTACGTGGAGGGTCAACTTGCTGCCGCGCGGCAATACATAGGATCCTTGGCCATCCACTGGAAAGAGATCGCCGGCCTGGTCGAACTTAAAGAGCGTGCCCGGTTGAAGCTTGTACGGGTTATAGGCCACGTCGAGCCGGGCGGGACCCAGCGGCGTAGCCACCCGAAGGCCGATCCCCGGCGTGACCCGGATGACCGCGGTGCGCTCGTTCGGTCCGCGCTGCCACACCCCGCCCGCGTCCACAAACGCCGCCAGCCGGAGCCGCGAACTGAAGATCGGAGACGGAACCCGTAGCTCGATGTTCGCAACCGCGAGGCTGTTTCCTCCGGTGGCGGCCACGCGCACAGAATCAGGCTCGAGTGCCCGGCCGCGGGCGGCCGCGGTGTCCACATGGCTCTGAGGCACGACGTACACCACAGGGCCGAGCTCGTTGCGGTCGAACCCTCGCACATCGTTGGGCCCGCCGGCGTAGAATCGCTGCTCCGGCGGGATGAACGCCCCGACACCGCCGGCCACATCGAGCGTGGGCGAGAAGATGATCCCGCCTCGTATCCGCCAGCTGAGGACCACGTCACGCGAGAGCGGCCGGTACCACGCAATGCCCCCCACGAACCGGGTGAACTGCTGGAGCGACGAGGAGCCGATGTACTTCGAGGCGTGGGTAAACTCGAGCGTGGCCATCGACCCCCGGGTGGGGTCGATCTGGCTGTTCACCCGGGGGAAGGTGCCGAGGGCGGTGAGGGTCGCAAGAACCCGATTTTCTCTCAGGGGTTGGATGACGTCGGCGGTGCATGCATTGAAGAATGAACAGAAGCTTTGAGCGGTCGCCTCGGTTCGGCCATAGGACAGTGTGTAGGTGAGCGACAGCGGATTGCGGCGGCGAGGCGTGGTGCGCGTCAGCGCGATGCTGGCGCCGGTCTCCTGCCGCAGGTACACCTTGTACTCGGAGCGGCGCTCCGCGAACACGGAAACCGTCACGGCATTGTTGGGCGACAGAAACGCCGGGCGCCGCACCGACGCACCGAGATAGAAGTTCGCCTTGGCCGAGCCGACGGTGTCGTCCCGCGAGGCTCCACAGATGTTGTCGGCCAGCCCCCAGTCCAGTGGCGCGCCGACGCCCACCTTCGAGAGCCGGCTGGTCAGGTCGAGAATCCGGCCGCCCCCCAGAAAATTCCGGGAGGTCCAGCCCAGCGACCCGCGGAAACAGTCGTTGGTGGCGTAACCGAGTCCGCCGCGTATACGGCGACGCTTACCTTCGTTGACCTGCACCACGAGGGGGACCGAGTCCGAGTTGGGTTGAAACTTCAGCGAGTCGATGTTGACCGACGCGAATCGGAACAGGTCCGACTCGTATAGATTGCGCTGACTTTGAAACAGCTCTTCCTGCGAATACCGCCGCCCTGGCCGGGCCACCAGGAGCTTGCGGACCAGCGACGAATCAACACGCTGGGCCCCGACCACCGTGATCTGTCCGATACGCCCCCGGCGCCCCGGCGCCACGTCCAGGGCCACCGAGGCGCTGCGCGCCGGGGTGTTGACCTCGAAGCCGGTGAAGACCATGGCCGACGGATATCCGTGGTCGCGAAGCCGGCTGGTGATGGTGTCGGCGCTGGCCTGCATGGCAAAGCGATTGAAAGGGTCGCCCCGAAGGAGCGGCAGGTCCTGCAGCGCCAGGTAACGGGCGCGCTCCCGCAGGGAATCCAGGCCGGTGATCGCGAAGGAGGTTACCACAATGGGCTCGCCTTCACTGATACTGAACGTAATGTAGACGTCCGCCGCCGTGCGGCGGACCAGCGTATCGATCACGGCCTCATAGTATCCGCTGCGCTTGTACAGAACTCCCAGGCGTACTACGTCCCGGCGAAACTCCTGGGGATCGAAGGTGCGCTTGGCGCCGAGACCCAGCCAGCGAATCAGTCCGCTGCGGGCGAACCAGCTGGAATTGGTGGTGGCAATGGCGCTCGCGAGCACCTCGTCCGGAATGGCGTTGTTGCCCCGGAAATCCAGCTGGCGCACAATCAGCTGCCTCTCTTGCGCCACCAGGGGAGCCGCGTGGAGGAGAACGGTCATCAGCCAGATGAGCCGCGCGGCGCGGGTCATTGCCGGCCGACCGGGGAAGCAATTCGGTTGGTCGCTGAATAGCGGTGGGGGGCGGACAGGCGAGGTGAAATGCGACACTCCAGGAGAAGGAGCTTGCGCCCACCGCGGAACCGAAAGCCGATTGACGGCGTGCTGTAAGCCCGGTAGTTTGACCACCTTACGTCGTGGTGTCAACGTCGGGAGACAACCGCACAGCGGGGCAGCGGGGCTCTGGCTCCGAATCGCATCCGTCTATCGTGGTGTTTCCTACCCATTTGCCCTCTGAGCCCGGATCGAATGCGCCGATTCCTGCTGACCACGGCTCTGCTCCTGTGCGCCTGCGGTGACACAGGCAATGACACCACCCTCAACTACTTCTTCACGTACGATCCCCGCTCCCTTGACCCGGCACTCTCCACCGATGTGCCTACCGGTGAAGTGGTGGCGCTGCTGTTCGATAACCTTACCCAGTTCGACGCCGATGCCCAGCTGAAACCGGGGCTGGCCCGGTCATGGGAGACGGATTCCTCCGGCCGGATCTACACTTTCCATCTGCGGCAGGACGCCACCTTTCACGATGGTCGCCCGATCAAGGCGGCGAACGTGCAGGCGTCTCTGCTCCGTGCACTGGCACCTGGCACCAGCGGAGGTCGAAGCTGGCCGCTCTATCCGATCAAGGGCGCCCGTGCCTACTCGGCCGCTCAGAGCAAGGAAGTAGCCGGCATCTCAGTGAAGGACGACTCTACCCTGGTCCTGAGTCTGGAGGAGCCGCTCAACGTTTTTCCCAAGCTCCTGGCCATGCCGGTGGCCGCGGTGGTCCCCACCCCCACCCCGCCCGGCTTCGATCAGCGGCCGACCGGCAGTGGACCGTGGAAGTTCGTGTCCTGGTCTCACGACGATGCCATCGTGCTGACGAAGAATCCCGGCTACTGGGGAGGGGAGCCCAAGGCAGACAGCCTGCGAATCAGAATCATTCCCGAACCGCTGACCCAGGCCGCCGAGTACGAGGCCGGTCAGCTGAGCGTGGTCGAGGTGCCGATTGGCGAGACGCGTCGGTGGGAGCAAGGCCACGCCGACGAGCTGCAGCGGCGGCCCGGACTCAAGGATCTGTATGTGGCCATCAACACCACGCGCGGCCCGCTCCAGGACCCCAGAGTTCGCCGAGCCTTGAACCATGCGGTAGACGTGCGCACCCTCCTGGGGACCGTGATGGCAGGGCGGGGAGTCCTGGCCGCTGGAGCGGTCCCGCCCGGCATTCTGAGCTACGACTCCACCCGGGCACCCTACGGCTATGATCCGGCGAAGGCGAAACAGCTATTGGCCGAGGCGGGGCACCCGGATGGATTCGCCATCAAACTGTGGCGCACGCAGCGCGCCGAGCTGGCGCGGCTGGCCCAGTCCATTCAGCAGAACCTGGCGGAGGTGGGCATCCGGGCGGAGATCGTGGAACGTGACGCCTCGAGCGCCCGGGCGGCAGTACGCAACGGCGAAGCCGACCTGTTCCTCACCGATTGGTGGGCCGATTATCCCGATCCCGAGAACTTCAACTATCCGCTCTTTCACTCCCGCAATAAGGGGCCCGGTGGCAACTACGCCTTTCTCGCGGATCCGGCGCTGGACTCGATGATCATGCGGGCCCGCGCCACGACCGACGAGGCGGAGAAGACCCGGCTGTCGCGAGCCGTCGATGCGAGGGTGTTCGAGCTGGCGCCATGGATCTTCCTCTGGTTTCCAGTGGATATGTGGGCCATGCGCCCCGAGGTCAAAGGGTGGCGCCTTCCCCTCGTGTTCACCGGCCAGCGCTGGATGGAGGCGGAGCGGGCCCGGTGACCCGCTTCATCCTCGCTCGCCTGGCGCTGCTGGTCCCCACTCTCTTCGGCGTCCTGGCGGTCACATTTCTGCTGCTCTATGTCGCTCCCGGTGATCCGGTCCAGGCCATGGTCGGGGAGCGGGCCGATCCCGAGACTCTGGCTCGCCTGCGGGCGGAATTGCGGCTGGACGATCCACTTTACCGGCAGTTCGGCCACTACGTGAGCGGGGTGGTGCGTGGAGACCTGGGCACCAGCTACATCACCCGCCGCCCGATCGTCCAGGACCTGGTTGAGCGCTTCCCAGCCACCCTCCGCCTGGCGGGGGCCGCCATGGTGTTCGCGGCGGTCCTGGGGATCAGCATCGGTATCTACGGGGCCTGGCGCCCCGGCTCCTGGCTCGATCGCGTCGCCACCTTCGTCGCCTATCTCGGCGTGTCGTTCCCGGTCTATTGGGTCGGGCTGATCCTGATTCTGGTGTTCGCGGTACACCTCCGCTGGCTCCCGCCCTCGGGTTCAGCCAGTCCGCTCTACCTGATTCTTCCCGCCATCACCCTGGGCATGCGCTCGGTGGCATTCCTCTCCCGCATGACCCGCGCGGCTATGCAGGAGGTGCTGCAAAGCGATTTCATTCGTACTGCCCGGGCCAAGGGATTGAGCCAGAGCCGGGTGGTGCTGTCCCACGGTTTCCGAAACGCGCTCTTGCCGGTGGTAACCGTCCTGGGCCTCGATTTCGGCAGCTATCTCACCGGATCCATTCTGACGGAGACCATCTTCTCCTGGCCGGGGGTGGGGCGATACGTCCTCACCGCTATCGACAAGCGCGACCTCCCCGCCATACAGGGCAGCATTCTCTTCCTCAGCCTGGTCTTCGTGATAGTGAATTTGTTGACCGATCTGCTGTACGCGCGGGTGGATCCGAGGGTGGCATATGACTAACGGGAAGGGCGGGAAGGACGGCGAGGGCGGGAAGGAGGTGAAGGAATGGAAAGTGACCGGGGTAGGCTATCCGCTCAGGACCAGCATCCTTCGCGCCCTATTGTGCCTTTCGACCCTTCCCGTCCTGCCCGTCCTTCCCGTCCTTGCCGCTCAGTCCCTCACCAAGCGCCTGGATGCTCGCTTGGATCGCCCGCCCTTCAACCGGCAGTTGTGGGGCGTGGCGGTGACAGATGAGAACGGCCGCCTGGTCTATAGCCGCAACGCGGACCGCCTGTTCATTCCCGCCAGCAACACCAAGCTGGTCGTGAGTGCGGTCGCCGCCGCGCTGCTTCCCCCCGACTGGCGGGTGAAGACCAGCGTCTATGGGGGCACGGTCGTCGGCGGCGTTCTGCTGGGAGACCTGGTTCTGTACGGCCGGGGGGACCCGACCATGGACCGCCGCTGCTATGCCACCGACTCGACGCTCGCGGGCGTGTGCGACACCGACCCCTTCGCCAGGCTGCGCCAACTGGCCGATTCCCTGCGCGCCAAAGGTGTCCAGCTGATCCAGGGCGATGTGGTGGGCGACGGCAGCTACTTTGAGCCGACCATGGTCCACCCCAACTGGGAGCAGTTCGACCTGAACTGGTGGTACGCCGCCCCGGTGTCGGGCTTGGGCTTCAACGACAACAGCGTGGACTTTACCTGGCAGCCGGGACCGGCTCCCGGCGCGCCCGCCACCATCACCATGACTCCCGACCTGGGAGATATCGGCTTCGAAAATCGGACCGTGACGGTGCCGCCCGGCGGCGAGTCGGATATAGGCGACCGCTTCTTTCGGCATCCGGGCACGCTTCAGATCTGGGCCGAAGGAACCGTCGCCCTGGATCATCCGCCCCGTAAGGATTCGTTTGCGCTGCCGGATCCGAACCTGTACGCGGCCCGCGCGATGCGGCAGGCTCTTTTCGATGCCGGCATAGCGGTGGCGGGAACCACGCGGTCCACCACCGACTCGTCCTTGTACGCCCAGTTGCGGCTGAGTCCACCGCTGGCGGAGGTTTCCTCTCGGCCGCTGCGCGACTGGATCTTTCCGATTCTGAATACCAGTCAGAACTGGTTTTCCGAGATGCTGCTGAAGCAGCTGGGCAGGCAGTTCGGCAGGGGGGGATCGTGGCCCGACGGTCTCGAGGTGGAGCGCCGCTTCCTGATCGACTCCGTCCGGATCGACTCGACCCAGATTTCCCTCAGCGATGGATCCGGCCTCTCCAGCTCCAACCTCGTCTCGCCGTTGGCGTTCACCCAGATCCTCCGGTACATCCGGCGTCATCCGCGCTACCCGACGTTCGCCGCGGGACTGCCCCAGGCAGGTGGCACCGGCTCGCTCAAGAGCCGCTTTGTCGGCACCCGGCTGGCGGGACGGGTGAGAGCCAAGAGCGGCAGCATCTCTCGGGTAAACAGCCTCTCCGGATACATCGAGGTGGAGCGCGGAAGAGTGCTGACCTTTTCAGTCCAGGCGAATCACCATGCCCAGCCGACTCGGCCCATCCTGGCGGCAATCGATAGCATCGTGGTGGAGATGGCCCGACGCTGACTCCGGGGAATCTGGGTCGCGCTGGGGCCTGCGACTAGCAGTCGCAGGCCTTCTCCTGGCGGCGGCCATTGCCGGCGCGGCGCGGGCGGACAAACAAGGCGTCGGCACCGACTTTCACGTCTTCTGGCAGGCGGGCTACGATTTCGCGCAGGGGCTTCCTCTCTACCAGCCGCTGCCGGGAGCGCGGCGTTTTCTTTACCCGCCATTCGCAGCGCAGGTCTTCCAACTCTTGAGCATCGTCCCCCTCAAGACCGCCGCCGGACTGTTCTACGTTGCGAGTGTCGGGCTCATCCTCCTTGCGGTCTACCTCACCCGCGACATCGTGCGGCGACTCGAGCCCACCAGGCCGCCGGGCCGCCTTCCGCTGATTCTGTCCCTCGCCGTGTCTGCCGGATTCATGCTGGACAACCTGGTGCACGTCCAGGTGAACATGCTGACTTTGGTCCTGTGCCTCCTCGGAATCCGGGCTTTCATCCAGAATCGTGACACCGCTGCCGCTGGCTGGCTGGTAACCGCCACTGCCGTCAAGATCACTCCGGTCTTCCTTCTGGTGTGGGCAATGATCAGGGGGCGCCTGAGAACTGTAGGAGCCATAATCGGATTCGGAGCTCTGTGTGTGGTCCTGCCCATGCTGCAACGGGGGTTCTCGCAGGGCGTGGCTGATCTCACTAATTACTACCACACCTTCCTGCAGCAGTTCGCCACCGGGGGAGTCGTCACGGTTTTTCGCAACCAGAATCTCGCAGCCATGGTGTATCGTGCATTGGTGCCCGCCGCCGCGCGAGATGTGCCGTATGACTACAGCTACCTGTCCTCCTACTCATCCGCGGCCCCGATGATGTATCGGATCATGACCATTCTGATCCTGATCGCGTTTCTCACCTACCTGATCCGGCGCCGCATCGAGGCGCGGCCGATCGGTGCTCTGGAGATTTCGAGTGTGTTCCTGGCGGGCCACTTGCTCTCGGGAATCACCTGGAAGGCGCACCTCGTCACCCTCCTGTTTGTGTCCTACGCGTTCTTCTCTCTGGATCCCAGGCGGCTACCTGGGTGGCAGCGTGGGGGACTCTGGCTGGCCTGGGGAGGGATCATCGTGATTGGTCTGGGCAGAGACCTCATCGGAAGCCGGCTGCACCATTACATGGCTGGTTATAGTGTGTTCGTATGGGTCATGATCCTCCTGTTTACGTTGAGCCTGGCATGGGGTCGTTCACAAACTGAACTGCGCTCCTAATGCCCAGCGCAACGATGACACGCGAGTGCTCGGCAATCAGTCGTCCTTCTGCCCAAACAGCGCCATGTTGGACGAATGTCCTGGGTTTACTTTTGCCTTGGGATTGATCCAGTGAACAGCATTGTTCACGGCAATGCAGGCTTCCCCCGCCCCGGTGGCAATGAGCTTGAGCTTGCCGGGATAGCTGGTGATGTCGCCCGCGGCGTAGATGCCGGGCACGTTGGTGGCCATCACCTGATCCACCTTGATGTCGGCCTTTTCCGTGTCGAGCCCCCACTGCTTGATGGCGCCAAGGTCGGAGTGAAAGCCGAGCAGCGGAATAACGGCATCCATCTCCAGCGTTTCCTGCTCTTTGGTCTTGCTGTTGAAGATGGTGACGCGCTCGACCTTCCCATTGCCCTCCAGCGCCTTGACCTCCCAGAAGGTGCGCAGATCGCACTTGCCGCAGCGCTGAAACTCCTGGACCTGGCTGATGGTGGCCTGGTGGGCCCGGAAGCCGTCGCGCCGGTGGATGAGCATGATGGACTTGGCGATCCCCTGCAGATTCACGGCCCAGTCGAATGCCGAGTCGCCGCCCCCGACCAGCAGCACCCGCTGGCCCTCGAACTGTTTCGGATCCAGCACCTTGAAGTACAAACCCTTTTCCTCGAATCGGTCTTCGCCCTCGATGCCGAGCTTCCGGGCCTCGAACGCGCCGATCCCGGCGGCGATGACGATGGTCTTGGTGGGATAGTCAGCCTCCGACGTCTCCAGTATGAAGTGGCTCGTCCCGTTCTGTTCGGCTCGGCGGAGCCCCGTCACCACCTGGCCCAGGTGAGTCGTGGCTCCGAACTGGAGAGCCTGCGTGGCCATGTCTTTCACCAGGTCCTTTGCGAGCACCTTGGGGAACCCGGCCACGTCGAAGATGAACTTTTCCGGGTACAGGGCCATGAGCTGCCCGCCCAGCGCGGGAAGCGCGTCGATGATCCGGGCTGACGCTCCACGCATGCCCGCGTAGAAGGCGGCGAACAGGCCGGTAGGCCCCCCGCCGATGATCGAGATGTCTGTCAAATCCTGCTCGGGCACTGGTCTCTCGTAGGGCTATTGGCTATTGGCTGGTGTCTGGTGTCTGGTGTCTGGTGTCTGGTGTCTGGTGTCTGGTGTCTGGTGTCTGGTGCTACCGAGTGATAGCTAATAGTTAATCGCCAATAGCCAAGAGCCAATAGCCTCCCTCCAGTGCCCTTCCCCTTCACCGGAGGACCCGGCACATTCACCGCCATGCTCCCACCTAACATCGGGATGATTGCCAGCGCTGCGCTCATGCTCGCCACCGCCGGCCTGGGTGGGTGCCGGAGCGCCGGGCGCGTCCTGGGCGAACTCCTCCGGGAACGTCCGCCGGCGCCGCTCGACTCCATGAGCGTGGCCAGCGACGTGCGGATTGACTCGCTCGGCTACCTGGTGGGCAGCTTCGTGGGAGAGGGCACCAGCCGATCAGTGCATCTGCTCTCGAGCGATACGGCACTCATCGCCGGTCTTCTGCGCCGCTATCGCCCGGACCTGGTCCAGCCCGGCGACATCTGGGGATCACTCGCCCGAGAGAGGCTGGTCAGTCTCGCGCCGGGAGGCCGTCGACGTACCGTCGCCGGAACTCCCGGGGTGGAGCGCGCGCTGGTGGGCTCGCCCCTCGGACATACGGCGGTCACTCCCAGCGCCATCCTGCTCCGCGGAAGTGCGTGCGGCTGGCGCGGTACTCAGGTCGAGATCGTGGCCGATTCCCGCCAGCAGGGGGGCCCGCTCCGAGGTCCGGTGCTCGGCTCATTTACCCGCCAGCCCGCCGGAACCGCCGTCGACAATGAGTTTCAGCCGCGCGAGCCGGTGCCCGCTCCCGGCGGCGGCCTGATGGACGAGCTCATCGGTCGAACGGCCGCGGCAATGGATTCCGTGCTCGAGCTCAATTTCAGATCTCTCGCACTCCAGCGCCCCAGCAATCCACGTCTGGAGATCAACACGCTGTCCGACGTGGACGCGGCGGATGTCATGTCGTATCGCTCGGCACCAGGCACGGTTCGCTATGCGGTCTCGCTTCGGGCGCGGCGCATCACCGGGGGAGGTGACACCCTCGTCGCCGCCAGTGTGATGGCGTGGGACAGCGCCGGCGCGTGGCAGCAAACCATCTTCCGGCCCACCCTCGTCGCACTGCGCCGCGGGCGCCTGGCTCCCTACGGGGCACTCCGCCGGAGTCTGTTCTGGCGCCGGCTTCAGCCAATCAGTGACTTTGCTTTCCGCCGAGACAATCTCTGGATGGAACAGGTGGACGTCCGCACCGGGGGCGTGTTGTGGGGCATCATCCAACCCCGGGGGAACGTGGTGGTGGCCGCCGCCGAGGTGGAGGCATCCTGCCGATGAAGATCTACACCAGAACCGGCGACACCGGTGAGACGGGGTTATTCGGTGGCGGGCGGGTTTCGAAGGACCATCCTCGCGTCGCCGCGTACGGAGATGTCGATGAGCTGAACTCTGCCCTCGGCGTGGTTCGCGCGGCCGCGGCGCAGCAGTTCTTCGACGCCGTGCTGGAGTCGGTTCAGCGGGACCTCTTTTCGATCGGCGGGCACCTGGCCACTCCCGATCCCGAGCGGGTGATGAAGTCGCTCGAGAAGGCCGCGCTTTCTCCCGCACGGGTGAGCGAGTTCGAACAGATCATGGACACCGCGGAACAGGAGCTGCCACCACTTCGCGCCTTTGTTCTGCCCGCGGGAACCCAGGTGGCGGCATCCCTGCACCTGGCCAGAACGGTCTGCCGCCGCGCCGAGCGCAGTGTGGTGCACCTGGCCCAGGCTGAGGCCGTCCCGGAGCTTTTCATTGTGTATCTCAACCGGCTCTCCGATCTCCTCTTTACCCTGGCTCGTCTGGCCAACCACCGGGATGGCCTCTCCGACGTGACGTGGTAGCCGAGCTCATGGAGGCGGTCATGGTCACCCATGCTCTCGGGAGCTATCCGGTCTATGTCCATGGGGGAGCCCTGGCCGGACTACCCGACCTCGTCCGGCGGCTGTTGCCGAGACGCCGAGTGGCTCTGATCGCCGACGCCCGGATAGAGGAGCTGTATCGTACCGGCCGGCTGGGGTCCACACCGGCGGAGTGGGAAACGCTCACGTTCGAGCCGGGAGAACAGTCGAAGACGCGAGCCTCCTGGGCCGGCCTGACCGATGCGCTGATGACGCGGGGGTTTGGCCGCGATAGCGCCATAATCGCATTGGGCGGCGGCGTCACCGGCGACCTGGCCGGGTTCGTCGCAGCGACGTATATGCGCGGCATCCCTTACCTGCAGGTTCCCACGACGGTCCTGGCCATGCTCGACGCCGCCGTAGGAGGAAAGACCGGAGTGGATACTCCGTTCGGAAAAAACCTGGTGGGCGCGTTTCACCCGCCGTCCGCTGTCGTCGCTGATCCCCAGACCTTGGCCACACTTCCCGACCGGGAGTACCGCGCAGGCCTGGCCGAAGCGGTGAAACATGGTCTCATCGCCGACGAAGACTATTTCAGCTGGATGGAGGCCAACGCCGCCGCGCTGGTGAGCCGCCAGACTCCTGCCCTGACCCGGCTGATCCGGCGGAGCGTGGAGATCAAGGGCGCGGTCGTGGCCGATGACGAACGGGAATCGGGCAAGCGCGCTATCCTCAACGCAGGACACACTGTGGCCCACGCGCTCGAGCAGGCTACCGACTATCGGCTGCCCCACGGAGAAGCGGTGGCGCTGGGGCTGATCGTCGAGTGCCGGATCGCCGAAGCAAAGGGCATCGCCCAAACCGGCCTCACCCGCCGGGTGACCGGCCTGTTCACGAGCCTCGGGCTCCCGGTCCGCCTGGACACACCGCTGGAGCCGGTCAAACTGCTCGACGGCATGACGAGGGACAAGAAAAATCGCGAGGGGAACATCCACTTTGCCCTGGTGGTAGAGCCCGGGGAAATGCATCGGGTCGGCGGGTGGACCACAGCGGTGCCGGTCGATCTAATCCGTGCAGCTTTGGCCAGTATCGGCTGAAACCCCGGCGTACCCCGAGTTCGAATGCGTGTGTTAAACTCCCTGCCGGACAACGACTTAGACCGTTCTGGCGCGCGGGGCCTCCAGCAGAATTTGTCGATAAGTGGATAAAGCCACCAACCACTGGGACAGGAACACTTTGTGATGTGGACAAAATATTTTGCTTGACCGCGGCAAAAGACTTCCTATATTGGCTCATCCTCTTCTGAACAGCTCGTGGTCACCGCATCCAAAATTGTAGGCCTGCTCAACTCTGCCCCCGGGGTTGTCCTATGACCGTAGTTCGTGCCGGGAAAGCCCGGCCGTTTGCCCGCTCCACTCCTTCCGGCGCGTTCGATCAATACCTGCTCGACATCCAGAAGCTCCCCATGATCTCCGACCCGGCCGAGGAGAAACGGCTGGCACGGTGCGCCCTTGCGGGCGACGAACGGGCCGCCGAGCGCCTGGTGACGGCCAATCTGCGATTTGTCATCTCCTACGTAAAAAAGTACCAGGGACACGGATTGGACCTCTCCGAGCTGGTGGCCATCGGGAATGAGGGCCTCCTCAAGGCGGTCAAGAAGTTCGACCCCGATCATGGCGTCAAATTCATTTCCTACGCGGTCTGGTGGGTGAGGCAGGCGGTTCTCAAAGCGCTGGCAGAGCAAACCCGTAGCGTCCGTATTCCGCTCAATCAGAACTCCGCGCTGGTGCGGATGTCCCGGGCCAAGAGCTTCCTGGCCCAGGAGCTGGGCCGGGAGCCGACCGATGCCGAAATAGCCATCGCGCTCAACGATACGGTCGACAACATCCGCTCGGCCCACCGGATGACCTCCACCGAGGTGTCGCTCGACGCGCCAGTGGAGCGGCAGGACCGCGGGGCCAGCACCTTCGGCGAGCGGGTGGCGGGTACCGGCGGGATCGAGATCGAGGAGATGACCGACGTTCGTCTTCAGCGCGAGTTTATCGACCGCATCTTCGAGCGTCACCTCACCCCCCGCGAGCGCAAGATTCTGTCCCTCTACTACGGTCTGGAAGAGGGCTCCGAGGCACTTACCCTTGAAAAGATCGGCGCCCTCCTCGGCGTCACCCGCGAGCGGATCCGGCAGATTCGCGAGCGGGCCTTCGAGAAGCTCCGCGATTCGCCCGATGTGCGGTCGCTCCGGGGGTTTTGGGGAGCGGCCTGAAGGGGCTATTGGCTGTTGGCTATTGGCTCTCTGATACGACCCTCCTTGGTTCGAGCCGAGGAGGGTCGCTGGTTCTAGGGACAGCCAATAGCTCATAGCCAATAGCCAATAGCTATCTTCCATAATGCCTTCCCGGCTTCCAATCTTTCCACTTCAGGCGGTGCTGTTCCCCGGGACTCCCTTGCCGCTGCACATCTTCGAGCCCCGCTACAAGCGCATGCTCGCCGATTGCCTGGCAGGTGACCGGCGCTTCGGCATCGCACCACCGAGCGCCGAGCAGGGCCGGCCCGAACCCGGCACCGTGGGATGTGTAGCAGAAGTGCGGGTCAATCAGGAGTTGCCGGACGGCCGATCGAACATTGTAGTGCTGGGCGGTGCCCGCTTTGTCCTGTCACGTCTCCTGGAGGAATCGTTGCCATACCTGGTGGCGATGGTCCAGACCTTCGATGACGACCCGGGAACGGATCCCTCTACCGAGGACGTCTCGACGCTTCGCGAGCTGTTCACCCGGTATTTTGCCGGACTGCGCCAGCTCAACGACTCGGAGCCCGAGACGCCTACGCTGCCCGATGAAGCATTGAGCCTTTCCTTTCAGGTGGCCGGAACCCTCGAGTGCGACCCGGGAGTCAAGCAGCGACTGCTGGCCGAGCGGTCGACCGAGCGGCGGGTCAAGGCGCTCATTCAGCTGTTGCCGATGATGACCAGCGCGATCGACTCCGCCCTCACGGTCCACCGGCGGGCCCACACCAACGGCAAAGGCGGTTACGCTCCAGACATCGTTGCAGAACAATGAATCCCTCCCTGTTTGACGCCCTGGGCCGCATTGTCGGACCGCAGTGGGTAAGGCACCGGCGAGGCGAGCTGTCCACCTATGCCATGGACGGCCTGCCCACGCGTGAGTCCCTCCCCGGCGTCGTGGTCATGCCGGGCACCCCGTACGAGGTGCGGGAGCTGGTGCGGTTGCTGCACCTGATCCAGGTACCCTTTGTGGCTCGCGGTGCCGGCACCGGCCTCTCAGGCGGCGCGCTGGCCGAGCCCGACGCCGTCCTCATTACGCTTACCCGGCTCAACCGAATCCTGCGGGTCGATCCAGTGCAGCGGCGCGCGGTGGTGCAGCCTGGTGTGGTCAACGCACGGCTGTCGGAAGCCGTGGCCCCGCTCGGTCTTCAGTATGTGCCGGATCCGTCCAGCCAGGCCGCCTGCACCGTCGGCGGCAACGTGGCGGAGAACGCCGGCGGCCCCCATTGCCTGAAATACGGCGTCACCACCAACCACATCGTCTCGCTTCAGATCGTTTTGCCCGACGGCTCGGTCACGAGGCTCGGGTCCGATCACGGCGAGCCCTGGGGCCCTGACCTGGTTGGGCTGTTTGTGGGCAGCGAGGGCATGTTCGGCATTGCCACCGAGATCACGGTCCGTCTGGAGCAGGTGCCGGAGAGCGTCCGTACCATGCTGGCCGACTTCTCCACGGTACGCGCCGCAAGCGAAGCGGTCTCCTCGATCATCGCGGTCGGCATCGTCCCGGCTGCCCTGGAAATGATGGATCGCGCCTGCGTGGCCGCGGTCGAGGCCTCTATTTATGCCGCGGGATACCCCACGGACGCGGCGGCGGTCCTTCTGGTTGAGCTCGACGGCCAGGCTGAGGCGGTCGGCGCCGAGGCGCAGACGGTCAAGGACATCCTGCTGGCGTCAGGCGCGCGCGAAGTGCGTAGCGCCTCAACTCCTGGGGACCGCGCCCGGCTCTGGCAGGGCCGCAAGAAAGCGTTTGGGGCGATGGGTCGCATTGCTCCCGATCTGGCGGTGCAGGACGCCGTGGTGCCTCGCTCGGCGCTCCCCGACATCATGGACCAGATAGAGAAGATCCGAGGCCGTTACGGCCTGACCATCAGCAACGTCTTCCACGCGGGCGATGGCAATCTCCACCCCAACATCAGCTTCGACCGGCGAGATCCGGCCGTTGTCTCGCGGGTTCACCTCGCCTGCCGGGAGATCATGGCCGCCTGCGTTGCCGCCGGAGGCAGCATCACCGGCGAGCACGGGGTGGGCTCTGACAAGCTCGACTACATGCCCTGGATCTTCGATGCCGAAACACTCGGCGCCATGCGCGCGGTCCGGCGGGTCTTCGACCCGACCGAGCGCGCCAACCCCGGCAAGGTGGTGCCGCTGCACGCTTGCCGGGAATGGCACGCCGTGAAGAGCGCCCGCCGATGAGCAACGCCATCTTCACGCGCCTTCGGGCGCTGCTGGGAACCAGCGGTGTTGACCGGGATGCCAGGGGGGTGGCGAGAGCCAGTCCCGATTCGGGTGACGCGCTTTCGCTGGTGTGCCGCCTGGCGCACGAAGAGGGATGGAAGATTCGGGTCGAGGGCCGGGGCACGTGGCTGCCGCCCGACGCTCCCGCGGATCTCGTCGTCAGCACCAGGGCGCTGGAGCAGATCGTGTCGGTCAGCCCCGCCGACCTGGTTGCCACCGTGCAGGCGGGCGCGTCGCTGGAGGCCCTCAGGCGGCGCCTGGCGGACTACGGCATGTGGCTGGCCATCGATCCTCCCGGCCGGCCCGACCGCAGCATCGGGTCGGTGGTCGCCACCGCCACTGCCGGGCCACTCCGCCACGGCTTTGGACCGGTGCGGGACCACGTGCTCGGATGCACGGTGGCCACCGGGGACGGACGGCTGGTCAATGCCGGCGGTCGGGTGGTGAAGAATGTGGCAGGCTACGACCTGACCAAGCTTCAGGTGGGAGGCTTTGGCGGATTCGGCATCATCGCCGATGTGCATCTCCGCCTTCGGGCACTTCCCCGGGCCGACGTCACGCTGCTGGCGCGCGGGCAGCGAGACGCGCTCACCTCGGTAGCCCGTGAACTGGTGGCGGTACACCTGCTTCCCAGCGCACTGGAGCTCCTGTCTCCCGCGCTGGCGGCGGAATCAGATTGGGTGCTCGCGGCACGGTTCCTCGGAACCGATGCGGCGGTCCAGGCCGACGTCCGGCGGCTCGGCTCGGCTGGCGACCAGAATTGGCAACCGCTCCCCGCCGACCGGACCGCGGCATTCTGGAGCGTGGCCGCCCGGGGCAGCCTCGGCGGGCCGACTACGCTTCGGCTGGGTGTGCTGAGCGACGGAGTGGACGAGGCCATCGACCTGCTGGCGCACGATCTCGATGAGGGCCTGGTTTCCGCCGGAGCCGGACTGGGGATGATCCGCTGGACCGGGGATGCGCCCGTCGAGCAGCTCCGCTCAATACGGCGCGCCGCGGCGGCCCGCGAAATCCCCATGACCCTCGAGCGCGCGCCCTGGCAGGTGCGCCGCGCACTGGGCCACTTCGGTGCGTACCGCGAGGGGGTGGGCCAGATTGTCGGCCGGCTGCGGGACACGTTCGATCCGGGGCAATGCCTGAACGTGGCCCTGGAGGGAGTCGACAATGCTTAGGACGGGGGGGAACGGCTACTCCGCCCTCGATCCCTGCGTACACTGCGGTTTCTGCCTGCCGGCATGCCCCACCTACCTGGCAACCGGGGACGAAGCGCACAGCCCTCGTGGCCGTATTGTGCTCATGCGCGCGCTGGAGCGCAGCGAGATAAGCCCCCACGACGCCTCCCTCCTGGAACACCTCGAGGCTTGCCTCGGCTGCCGGGGCTGCGAGCCGGTGTGTCCCTCCGGCGTGGGGTACGGCCGCGGCCTGGAGGCCGCCCGGGAGCAAATCTTCGAGGCCCGGGGGCTCTCACCCCTGGCGCGGGCGGTGCTCGGCGTGTTCAAACACCGGGCAATTTGGCGGCCCCTGTTCGCGCTGTCCCGAGCACTCCGGGCCACCGGTCTGCCACGTCTCTTCTCCGGGAAGGGGCGGCTCGGGTTTGGAATGGGAATGCTCGCCTCCTCGGCAGAGGAGCAAACCAGCGGCGCCGCGGGGCAGCGCGGCGGGAAAGGCGTGCGGGAACCTTCGCCCGCGCATCAACTGCCCCATGGCCCCACGGCCCCGCTGCCCTTCCCTACCGTCGCCTTGTTCCGCGGCTGCGTCATGAACGCTCTGTTCGGCCACGTGCATGCCGCCACCCGGCGAACCCTGGAGGTGAATGGCTATCGCGTGATCGAGGTGCAGGGCCAGGTCTGTTGCGGAGCGCTGCACGAACATGCGGGCGATACCGACTCGGCGCGTTCCCTGGCACGGACGAATGTCGCAGCCCTGGCCAGCCGGGCCGATATGATCGTGGTCAACAGCGCCGGCTGCGGAGCGCTGCTCAAGGACTACGGCCGGTTGCTCGGGTCGCCAGCCGCGGAGCAAATGGCGGCCAGCGTCCGAGATGTTTCCGAGCTGCTCGCGGAGCGAGGCCCCCGGCTCGGCGCTCCCATTAGCCTGAACGTGGCCTATGACGCTCCCTGCCACCTGCAGCACGCGCAGCGGGTCCACGAAGCACCGCTCGCCCTGTTGGGAGCCGTGCCCGCGCTCCGCCTGCAGATCCTGCCCGGGTCGGATCGCTGCTGCGGCAGCGCTGGGATCTACTCCGTCTTGCGCCCACGCATGGCTCGCGCCGTCCTCGATGGGAAGATCGCCAGCTTCGCGGCCGCCAAGCCTCGCCCCGACTTGATCGTCACCGGCAACCCGGGCTGCCTGATGCAGATCGGCGCGGGGCTGCGCGCCGCCGGACTGCCGATTGGCGTGGCACACCCGGTGGAGCTGCTGGATCTATCGTATGACGAGGCGGGGTTCTATGAGGGTGAGCGGTGAGCGCCGCTTACCGCTCACGCCTGATCCGGTTATACCTTCTCCCATGACCTCCGGCATCCTGTTCGATTTCAATGGCGTCATCGTCGACGACGAATCGCAGCACTGCGACGCGCTCATCGCCACGCTGGCCGGCTATGGGTATGCCCTGGACCGGGACACCTACTATCGCGACTATCTCGGCTTCGACGACCGGGAGTGTTTCCGGTTCACCTTCGAGCGCATGGGACGCAGCGTGGACGAGAGTGCCCTGCGCGAGGCAGTGGCTCGAAAGCATGCGGAGTACGAGCGTTCGATCCGGGCCGTGATGCGCCTCGTGCCCGGCGTCGCTGACTTCATCGAGAACGCCGCGCTGGACGGCTTTCAGCTGGCCATCGTGTCGGGTGCGCTGAGAAGCGAGATCGACCTGGTGCTCCAGCTCGCGGGTCTTCAGCCCCACTTTGCCGAGATCATCGCGGCGGAAGATGTGGGCGCCTGCAAGCCGGATCCCCAGGGCTATAACCGCGCGCGCGAGAAGCTGGATCTGCCGCTGAAACGCTGCGTCGTGGTTGAAGATTCCATCCCCGGCCTGGCCGCTGCGCGGGCCGCCGGCCTCCGATGCGCCATGCTGTCCACCTCACATCCCGAGAACGCCATCGGCGATGCCGATCTGGTCTGGCGCGACTTCGTCGGCCACGATGCCGCCGAGCTTCCGTGGGCCCATGTCTGAATTCGACCTGACCCTGGACCGGGACCGTCTCTCCGAGGTCCGCCACGGGGCGGTGGTGGTGACGTCCGAGCCGGCCGTGTTCCGGGTTCAGGGCCCCGGAGCGCTGACGTGTCTACAGGGTCTGCTCACCAACGACCTGGTAAAGCCGGGCGACAACAGTCTCGTCTACGGCGCGCTCCTCACGCCCAAGGGCGCGCTGGTGGTGGACTACTGGGTGCTTCGGCAGGCGGACGCCTTCACGCTCATCGCGCCACGCGGCGGCCATCAGGCATCGCTCGACCTCTTTCGACGGCAGCTTCCACCCCGCCTCGCCAAGGTGGTGGACCTGACCGGAGAGGTCTGCGTGGCCTGGCTGATCGGGGCGCGTGGGTTCCAGACCCTGGCGGAATCCGGCGTGGGCATGCCGGAGTCATCCGGGCGGGTGGCATCCGTTGGTGGTGAGGTGAGCCCGGTCGCGCTGGCGCTGGCTCCCGAGGCGGCTCCTTTTGTGGCGCTCGCGGTCGGGGCCGGCCCCGCCCTGGCGGCGTTGAGCTCCCGGCTGGTGTTGGCTGGAGCCCTGGCCGGAACCGAGAGCGACCTCCATGCCGCTCGCATCCTCTGCGGCTGGCCCGCGCTGGGGGCGGAAATCGACGAGCGGACGTTACCTCAGGAAGTGCGCTACGATCAGATCGGCGGGGTGTCCTACACCAAGGGGTGTTACACCGGGCAGGAGACCGTGGCCCGGCTGCATTTCCGCGGGCATACCAACCGTGAGCTGCGAGGCCTGCGGTGGCGGAGGCCGGATCCGCTTGAGGGCCGCGCCATCAGCAAGGGCGAGCGAGAGGTCGGCAGCGTGCGCTCCACCCTCAGCCTCGACGATCGGGCTATCGGGCTCGGGCTGATTCGGCGAGAGGTTGGGGTCGGCGAGGAGCTGCTCGCGGGCGGGCAGCCCGCTACGGTCGTTGCGCTGCCGTTCGGCCCGGAAGATCTCGACGGCTGAGGGATCAAAACGAACGGGCCCCGAGCTATCTCGGGGCCCGCCGGCCAGAGAGACCAACGCCGCGACTAGCGGGCGGTGTCTCGCATCATGGCAGTGTCCGAGTGCATCATGGCGGAGGTATCGCTCATGCCCGGCGCCATGGCGGATGTGTCGGCTCCCGAGGTGGTGCCCTTTCTGTCACCACACCCGGCAAGCACCAGAATCGCAGTCATCAACAGGATCGTCTTCATTGTCGCTCCATCAGGGGGCAGTTGGCGGTGAGTTTCAGCGTCTGAGCCAGTAGTGGCCCGGCCGTTGTGGGGCGAAGCTACGTCACCGGTTAGGTTTCTGCAAGGTGATTCGATTTGACACTCCCTCAATACAATACCAGTCCATGACTTACATACGGCGCATCCATGATGGAACCACGCACCTTCGGTGAACTGAAAAACAGCCGCTGGGCCGAGGCCCCGCTGAAAGGCCGTTCGGTCCGGGAAGAAATCCGCAGTAACCTGCTGCCGCGGCTGGGCTCCGGAAAGCCGCTCTTCCCTGGTATCGTCGGCTACGAGGACACCATTGTCCCGCAGATCGTCAACGCGCTGCTCGCGCGGCACCACTTCATCCTGCTCGGGCTCCGGGGACAGGCCAAGAGCCGGATTCTGCGGGAGCTGACTGGTCTGCTCGATGAACGGATCCCGACCGTTGCCGGCAGCGAAGTCAACGACGACCCGTTCGCGCCGGTCTCGAAATACGCCCGGGAGCTTCTGGCCGAGTGCGGCGATGCCACGCCACTGGCCTGGCTCAGGCGCGACCAGCGCTTCGTCGAGAAGCTGGCGACACCGGATGTGACGATCGCCGACTTGATCGGCGACGTGGACCCGATCAAGGCGGCGCGCGGCGGGCATCTGCTGTCGGACGAGCTCACCATGCACTTCGGGCTGCTCCCCCGGGCCAACCGGGGCATTTTTGCCATTAACGAGCTGCCGGACCTCTCCGGCAAAGTCCAGGTCGGCCTCTTCAACATCATGCAGGAAGGCGACGTGCAGATCAAAGGGTATCCGGTGCGGCTGCCTTTGGACGTGCTGCTTGCCTTCACGGCCAATCCGGAGGACTACACGGCGCGCGGGAAGATCATCACGCCGCTGAAGGACCGGATCGGGTCCGAAGTCATCACCCATTATCCCCGCACGGTGCCGCTGGGGATGGAGATCACCAGCCAGGAAGCCTGGACCCAGCGCGGCGGCCCGGCCGTCGACGTTCCCGATTTTGTGCTGGAGGTCATCGAGCGGGTGGCGTTCGAGGCGCGCGAGGACAAGCGGATCGATAAACGGTCCGGCGTCAGCCAGCGGCTTCCCATCAGCGTGCTGGAGAATGCCGTCTCGAATGCCGAACGGCGCACCGCCGCCTTGGCTGAGGATCGCGTGGTGCCCCGGGTGAGTGATGTCTACGCAGCGGTCCCGTCCATCACCGGCAAGCTGGAGCTGGAATACGAAGGCGAGCTCCAGGGTGGCGACACCATCGCCCGGGAGCTGATTCGGCGGGCGGCGGGACGGGTGATGGAGGAACGCATGGCCGGGGCGGACCTGGCCCGCATCGTGGCGTGGTTCGATCAGGGCGGCGCGCTCAAGGTTTCGGGCGACGAACGCTCCGACCTCTGCCTTCAGGGATTCGGTGTCGTCCCCGGCCTGCTGGAGGTGGTCTCGGAGTTCGGGCTGGCTACCAGCCAGGATACGCCCAGGCAGGTAGCGGCCTGCGAGCTGGTGTTGGAGGGGCTTGCCGCCCAGAAACGGATCAGCCGGAGCGAAGAGCTGGGTTACACCCGCGCAAAACCGGAGCGGCGCGAGCCGGGATACGGGAAAGGTGGGATCAGTTTTGGGTAAGCCCCCATCCCCGCCGCCGCGCCTCGCCCACGATGATGTCAGTCACTCCAGCGATTCCCAGCAGGCCGGTATTTAAGACCAGGTGGTAGTTCACCGGATCGTACCAGTCGCGGCGGTAGTACTGGCGCAGATACCGGGCCCGCATGCTGTCCGTCTCGTCCACGACGGTAGCTGCGTGCGGGGGTTCGACACCGAGGCGTTCGGCGGCCGCTTGAATGCGATAGGGACGAGGAGCCACCAGCTGCACGTGCAAGCTGTCGCGCTCGCGAGCCAGAACCGCCGGTGCGGCGCGGCCCACCAGCACCACCCTCCCCTTTGCGGCAACTTCGGCCACCACGGTTTCGGTGATCCTGACCAGGTCCGTTTCCTGAAGCTTGGGAACGGTGCCGCCCGGCACCGCTGCCGCGAACAGCTCTGGTGAGGACGCGGCCAGGGTTCGCGCCAGCCGCTCGGCAAAGCTGGGAACCCGCTCGTCCCGCTCCGCCACGGCCGCCGCCGGCAACCCCGCCCGCGCCGCTACTTCTTCCACCAGCTCATTGTCCACCACCCTCCAGCCCAGCGCGGTAGCAACCTGCCGGGCGACCTCCGAGCCACCGGCGCCGTACTGCCGCGAAATGGTGATGATCATCGATGCTCGCGCCTTTCCATTGCTGCCACCGTCTCCCGCACGTCTCGTCTCGTTCGCCGCTCCCGCACCGCCCGTCCCATCCACCACGCCACGCCGGCGGCGACCAGAAGGCACACCAGACCGCCGATGGCGAATGCCACCCGCACCCCGAATCGTTCGGCCACCCATCCGGCCTGAAGGGAGCCGAACGGTGCCAGTCCCAACACCATGAACGAGTAGAACCCCATGACCCTCCCGCGCAGCTCGTCCGGGGCCTCGGTCTGGAGCATGGTGTTGGCCGCGATGCCGTTGAGCGCCATGGTTCCACCGCAGATGGTGTAGAGGACGGTCGCTAGGCCGAAATTGGGCGCCAGCGACGCGGCCGTCAGCACGGTCCCGAAGGCCACCGACGAACCGAGCACCAGTCGCGACTGCCGCACCCGTCCTCCAAATGCCGCCATGAAAAACGCCGCCGCCAGGGCGCCAAGACCGATCGACGCCACCATGACACCGTACCCACTGGCGTCCAGCCCCAGCGCATCCCTGGCAAAGACCGGCATCAGGGGCATGAAGGAAAAGCCGAACACGCTGAAGGTGGTTACCAGGATCACCAGCGCGCGAGGCCAACGGTTGCCGAAGACGTATGCCAGCCCCTCGCCCAGCGCGGTCCACACCGAAACCACCGACGGTGCTCGGGGGCCGCCCGCCTCCATCCGGATCAGGCTGACGATGACCGCCAGGTAGCTGGCGGCATTGGCGAAGAAGCAGGCCTCCAGTCCCAATGTCGCAATGACCAGCCCGGCCAGCGCCGGCCCGATCACCCGGGCCAGGTTGAACGCGCTGGACCCGAGGGCGATGGCGTTCATGAGATCTTCGCGCTGCACGATCTCTGCGACGAATGCCTGCCGCGCCGGCACCTCAAAGGCGGTCAGAAATCCGAAGAATACCGCCAGCCCCATTACCCACTGGACCGTGATCAGGTCCAGGGCGGTCAGCACGCCGAGGGTGAGCGCCTCGAGCAGCATGAGGCTCTGGAGTATGAGGATGAACTGCCGCTTGTTCACCCGGTCGGCAACGACCCCGCCATACAGCGAAAGGAGCAGAATAGGCAGCGAGCCGAGCGCCGTAACCAACCCTACGGCAAACGCCGAGTCGGTCAGGTGCAGCACCAGCCACCCCTGGGCGATGGTCTGCATCCAGGTGCCGCACAGGGAGATGAACTGCCCGGTGAGGAAGAGCCGGAAGTTCCGGTGGCGCAGAGCCGCAAAGACGGTCTGGAGGGAGGAGGGCAGCACGGTCGGAAAGGTCTAGGGTCAAAGGCCGAGAGTCTAGGCCGGTGGACCATGGTGCGGTGATCCGCGAGCCGTTATCAATACAACTAAGGCCCTGGCTCCTAGTCCCTAGTCCCTAGTCCCTAGTCCCTAGCCCCTAGTCCCTAGACCCTAGACCCTAGACCCTAGCCCCTAGACCCTAGACCCTAGACCCTAGACCCAGAATGCGTTTCACCACCTACTCCAAGTACCACCCCGAGCTGGCCGATGCCGTCAATCTCCAGGGATTGCTCGACCAGCTGAGCGACTTCCTGCTGCAGTCCGGCTTTGCGGGAAACTCGCCCTCGTTCTGGCATGACGAGATGGGTGACAGCGAGCGCTCGGTGGACGCGCTGCGTCAGGCCATTCTGCAGGCACTGATGGACTCGGGCCAGCTCAATCCGGATATGCTGAAGGTCCTGCGGGGGGACTCGACCGGTGACCAGGAGCGAGACCGCCAGCTCGAGGCCGAGCTGGGGGAGCTCCTGGACAAGATCGTCCAGCGGCTCATCGATGAAGGCTACCTCAACGTCAACCAGGCACCCCAGGTGCCCCAGGGATATCAGTCCGTTTTGGGTCCTGGCGGGCAGGCCCATTCAGCCGCTCAACAGGTGCAGTTCAACCTGACCGAGAAGGGAATCGATTTTCTCGGCTACAAGACGCTGAAGAACCTGCTCGGCAGCGTCGGGAAGTCGAGCTTCGGCTCTCACGACACGCCGTACCTGGCTACCGGCGTCGAAGCCGAAGGGGTGAGCAAGCAGTATGAGTTCGGAGACGTGCTGAATCTGGATGTACCGGCGACCTTGACCAACGCCATCGCGCGCGAGGGCCTCGGCGTTCCGCTCAATATCGAATACAGCGATTTGATGGTGAGCCAGTCCGAGTACCGTTCATCGGCGGCAACCGTGCTGATGCTGGACTGCTCGCATTCGATGATCCTTTACGGCGAGGACCGCTTCACTCCCGCCAAGAAGGTGGCGCTGGCACTCACTCATCTCATCCGGACACAATACCCGGGTGACAGTCTGCGCGTGGTGCTGTTTCACGATTCGGCCGAGGAGATTCCCCTCAGTGCACTGGCCACCGCCCAGGTGGGGCCCTATCACACCAACACCGCCGAAGGGCTGAAGCTGGCGCGCCGGCTACTGCTGGGCCAGAAGAAGGACATGCGCCAGATCATTATGATCACCGACGGCAAACCCTCGGCTTTGACCATGCCCGATGGGCGGATCTATGTGAACTCGATGGGGCTCGATCCCCAAATTCTGCAGGCGACGTATCGGGAGGTTTCTAACTGTCGGCGCAGTGGCATCATGATCAACACGTTCATGCTGGCCCGGGACCGCAGTCTGGTGGAGTTCGTCAAGCAGGTGGCATCGATTTGCAAAGGGAAAGCGTACTTTACCAATACCATGACACTGGGTCAGTTCATCCTCATGGATTTCATGAAGCGCAAGACTCGACGAGTGTCGTAAGCCGCTCCGGAGCCCGCCGTGCACTATTGCCCTCACTGCCTGATCCTCCTGATTCTTTCCGCCGCCTGCAGCACCTCTGGTGTGGCTCCTCGGGATCCCGGCAGTCCCACACCTGCGGCCGATCCTCGGTCAGGACCAGCGGCGGGGGCAGGCGGAAAGTCTGGCGGGAGGGGGACCGACCTCAACGGTCAGTCAAGAGTGCCGTTGCGGCCAGACCAGGCGCCGCTGGTGGGGGTTCGCGACGCGCTCGAGGCGGATTGCCTTCTGGGACGGCGCGTTCGGATCGCGGGTCGCTGCGTGGCTCGGGGGGAAGGCCGCCGGGCCGGGTCCTGGACGCTGGGCCAGGCCGGCGTCACCATCGAGGTCCGCGGCCTGGTTCCTCCCTCTTGCTCCCGAGCGGAAGGTGAAGACCTGACTATTTTCGCGCAGATCGAGCCCCAGACATCGGGCAGCCGCGATCGCATCCTGCTGCGCTTACCGGACTAGCTTCCCCGCCTCACAAACCGCTGGGGGTCTGGGGTGGCAGCGAATCACGAATCTCGCCGACCCCCCACCACGCGCTTCACCGTGTGCCCGGCCGCGATTACCGATGAGGGGCCTTCCAGCTCGTTGATGATCGCTAGTTGCTCGATGGGAGCCGTCGAGGGATACTGGGAGTTGAACTGTTCCAGCGTCATCTGTCGCGGGACTTTGACCAACTCGATCCGGGCGGGCTTTACGTTGATCTTGGAGTTGTCCCTGAGCTCACTGAAGCTTCCAATAGTCTGCTGGAAGGCGCGGTCGTAGGAGCTGAGCTTGCCCGATGGTGTGTAGCCCATCAGGCCGAAGGTCTGGCCGCCGTACGACACGAAGGAGATGATGCCCTCGATCTGGCCCTGCTCGGTCTGGGCCTGGAAGTAGCTCGAGGCGGCCGGCATTCCGTTGATTCGTGCGGTCGATGCGTTGCCGGCCTGGACGCCCTGTTGCGACAGGAATTGGCGCGCCGCCTGCTCGGGCGGGGTCTGCCCTGCCAGGCCCAGTTGAACGATGGCGTCCTGGTTCGGGCTGACGGCCACAACCGCCTGCGGCATATTCTGGTGCTTCCACTCCTGGGGGAACTGGAGCTGGAAGCGCATCTGCGGATGGTAAAAGGTGGAGCCCTCGAAGTAACCCTGGCGCGGGTCCTCGCCGAAGGTCATCCCCTGGATTCGCCGCAGATAGTCTTCCCGGTCAACCACCAGCTTGCGCTGGTCCAGCTGGACCGTGTCGATCATCTTCTCGAGCCGCTCAATCCGATTTCCCGGATCCGGGTGCGTCGAGAGCCACTCAGGAAGCTTGCCCGCCCCAGACGCCTGGCTCAGCCGGCCCAGCGTCGCAAAAACATTGGGCATTTCTCGCACATCGTAGTTTTGCCCCAGGGCGTAGCGGAAGCCAGACTGGTCGGCCTGGTTCTCGGCATCGCGGCCATACTTGAGGAACAGCAGACCCAGACCTGCGCCCGCAATCTGTCCGAACTTCGCAATGTCCGAGGAGAGGATACTGCCGATCCCCAACCCCAACTGGGCCAGCTGTGATTTACTGATCTGCTGAACTGAGTGACGGTGGGTCACATGGGCGATTTCGTGTCCGATTATTCCCGCCAGCTCCGCTTCGTTGTTGATCGAGGCCATGAGGCCACGGGTCACGTAGATAAACCCACCCGGGATAGCGAAGGCGTTGACCGCGGCATCATCCACCACATGGAACTCCCAGGGTAGGTCGGGGCGTTCCGACTTTGCGGCCATGCGTTTACCGAGGTCGGCTACGTATGCATTGACCCCGGCATCCTTGTAAAACCCAATGGACTGCTCCACCTCCTTCGCGCCCTGTTGCCCCATCTGTATCTCCTGACCCTCGGAGACCAGTGACAGCTCACTTTTGCCGGTGACTGGATTGCGGGCGCACCCGGGACCGGCGACCAGGCCGGCCCCCACGCCTGCAAGAAGCATCGAAGAGAGCGCTAAAGACGGTACCCGTGCGGAACCAAGGACTGAGCGAGTCATGGGAGCTTCCTTTGTGCTCGTTCGGCCGCCGATGGAGTAGCAGCGGACCAGCTTACGGCCCGGGGACACCTATAACTCTAAGCCCATTGCCCAATCCCGGCTGTGATCTCCGTCGCCTGGGGGTCAGGGAATGCTCATGCCTGCGCCCGGGATTTTCATGAACACGCCAGCGATGGCCCCAATGATCAGCGACAGAACGATGGCGGCGATGATCACCACTACGGTGTAGCCCATAGCCTTCTCGCGCGGGGTCTTCATCAGCACGGGTAGCCCCAGGTACAGGAGATACAGGCTATACAACCCGAGCAGCGTAAGAATCCGAAGACCGGGTATGAGCGCGAAAATCCCCGCCACCCAGCTCGCGGTCAATGAATAGGCTGCCAGCTTCAAAGCCTGGATCTGGCTTCGCTGCCCGTTGAACGTCGGTGCCAGCGCGTCGATGATCAGCGCCAGGACATACGTTCCCGCCAGGGTCAGCAGGTACGACACGAGTGCCTGAGTGATAGCAGACCCGATCGGGACTCGATAGGTGCCCACGAACGGAACCGTAACCCCGAACACCGAATAGCCGATGAGCTGCGCAATGGGCCCGATGGCGGCGAGGGGGAGGATGTAGCGGGTGTACAGCTCCGCCGGCGTGGTTTGCTCCGCATCGATCACTTCCCACTCAGTCTTGGGTGACAGCAGGATCCGCTTGACGCGTTCTACGAGGTTCATCGCCATCTCCTTGAGGGCACTGGGGAAGGTCGGAGCGAAACGCAGATAAGGTGCGGCGGGAATGGACCGACGTAAAGAGCACGGCAACGCCCGCGGGGGAGGCAAGCTCTGAAGGTGTGAGCGGGGTCACCCCGGCCAAGGGGATGTCCGCGCGGGCGTAACTCCGATTCTGGAGGTACTATGCTCAGCATCGGTAGATGTCACCCGCACAGGGCAAATGGAGCGCCTATGACCCCCCGACTGTTCGCATTGATGATCCCGCTGCTGCTGGCAGGCTGCGCCGCGGGAAGTACCATCCGCGTGGCGGAGGGAGAGGATACCACCGCCAGTGAGCCGGTATCGCTGGCACCTGCCCCCAGCGGGCAGGACCAACCGACGCCGCCGAGCTCGGAGCCCACAGCTGAGCCGACTCCTGCCCCGGAGACAAGTGCGGCCCCAGCTCAAGGCTACCAGCCGTACGGAGCCGCGGCCCGCACCTTGGACCTGCGGCGCATCGGTCAGTGGACCCGTACCGGCATCGGAGAAGCTCGTCGCCTGGTTATCCGCGACGCTAACTCCTGGGATCAATTCTGGTCCGAGCTGGGCGTGGGCGACCGTCCGGCTGTCGATTTCACCCGGGACGTGGTGGTGGCGGTAGCCGCGGGACAGCGCCCTACCGGGGGCTATGAGATCGCGGTGGACCGCGTCAGTCAGGCCAATGGGGAGCTGAACGTGGAGGTGGTCGAAAGAACCCCGGGTCCCAACTGCATGACCACGGCCTCTCTCACCCAGCCGGTGGACGTGGTGGTGGTTCCCGCAGCCGATGCCAAGAGCTGGAGCTTTGTGGAGCGTAAGGAGATACGGGGCTGCCGTTAAGGCCTGATCGCCAGGCTTCGTCCAGTAAGCCTCTATGTCGAAGCGGGGGCCGGACTTCCGGCTCCCGATTTTCTTGGCCTGAATCCATGGCTGACTCTATCCCATCGCCAGCCATCTTAACCTATTGTCCTGTAACGGCTTAACGCACACTTGACTTGCCGGCCGGGCCGGTCGTAATTCACCCCAGGACCCGAGATTGGGTCATGAACCCCGGTCGGTGGACCTCGAGTCGCCGAGAACGAGATTGACCCGAGATGTCCTCCAACCCAGCCCGTACCTCGTCGCCTCTCCCCCTGGCCGGCGCGTCGCCGCTTTATCCTGACACCAAACCCATCAGCGCGGCTTCCGGTCTTACGTCGGACCCGCCGCGGGCGCGCGCCATTCCCCGGGCTCACAGCGTGCACGGGGAAACCCGGCTGGATAACTATTTCTGGCTCCGAAACCGCAACGACCCGTCAGTAATTGCCTACCTGGAGGCGGAGAACGTTTACACCAGCGACGTCATGCGCCACACCGAAGCACTCCAGGAGCGACTCTATCAAGAGATGCGGGGTCGCATCAAGGAAAGCGATGTCTCTGTTCCCGAGAGGATCGACCAGTATTTCTACTACACCCGAACCGAAGCGGGGGGCCAGTACCCGATCCTCTGCCGTAAGCGCGGCTCCCTCGACGCGCCGGAGGAAGTTCTTCTCGATCAAAACCCGCTAGCCGCCCAACACAGCTACTTCAGGGTTGGCGTCAGTGAGGTGAGCCCCGATCACCGGCTTCTGGCATACTCGGTGGACACGTCGGGGGCCGAGGAGTTCACCCTCCTTGTCAAGGATCTGCAAACCGGAGAGCTGCTGCCCGAGCGGATTGGTGGAACGTCCCCCGGGGTGGCCTGGGCCAACGACAGTCGCACGCTGTTCTACACCGTGCTGGACGACGCGCGGCGGCCGTGCCGCCTGTACCGGCACACCGTCGGTAGCAGCACCCGTGCCGACGTTCTGGTGTACTTCGAGGGTGATGAGTCGTTTTTCCTGGACATCAATCGCAGCCGCAGCCGGCGATTCCTGCTGTTGGACATCACGAGCCACTCCACGTCCGAAGTGAGATTTCTGGACGCCGACCGCCCTGAGGAGCCGTTCCGGATCGTGCAACCGCGCGAGCCGGGAGTGGAGTACAGCGTGACGCACCATCGGGAGCATTTCTTCATCACGACCAACGATGGAGCTTCGAACTTTCGCCTGGTGCAGGCCCCGGTGGCCCAGCCCTCGAAGGCCAACTGGACCCCCGTGCTTCCATACCGTTCGGCGGTCAAGCTGGACGCGGCGGAAGCCTTTCATGGCCACCTGGCCATCTACGAGCGCGAGGCGGGCCTGCGCCAGATTCGAATTCTCGACCTGCTCTCGGGAGAGGAGCACCTGATTCCCTTCCCCGAGCCGGTCTATACCGTGCGCTCCCACGAGAATCCGGAGTTCCACACTCCCCTCCTGCGGTTTACCTACACTTCCCTGGTCACGCCCAGCTCGGTCGTGGAATACGACATGACCTCGCGCAGCTGGACCGTGCGAAAGCGGACGGAGGTGCTCGGGGGGTACGCGCAGGCGCTCTACCGAAGCGAACGGATCTTTGCCACCGCCCCCGACGGAGAGCGGGTTCCCATCTCGATGGTCTACCGCCTGCCCTTCGCGCCCGGCGCTCCCCGGTCGCTGCTGCTCAATGGTTATGGCGCGTACGGGTTGAGCTACGACCCCGCCTTCTCTTCCAACTTCCTCAGCCTGCTCGACCGTGGGTACGTCGTCGCCATCGCCCACGTGCGTGGGGGCGAAGAGATGGGACGAGCGTGGTACGAGGGGGGAAGGCTACTTCACAAGCGCAACACTTTTTCGGACTTCATCGCCTGCGCGGAGCATCTGGTGGCGGAGGGGTACACCTCCTCCGATCGTCTCGCGATCAACGGCGGGAGCGCCGGCGGCCTTCTCATGGGTGCCGTGGCGAACATGAGACCCGACCTCTTCCGGGTGGTGTTGGCCGAGGTGCCGTTCGTGGACGTGGTGAACACCATGCTGGACGCGTCGCTCCCTCTCACCGTCATCGAGTACGATGAGTGGGGCAACCCGAACGACCCTGCGGCATACGCGTATATCCGGTCCTATTCGCCCTACGACAACATCGAGGCAAAAGATTATCCCAACCTCCTGGTCACCGCCGGGCTGAACGATCCCAGGGTGGCCTACTGGGAACCCGCCAAGTGGACCGCCAGGCTCAGAGCCATGAAGACCGACGATAACCGGCTCCTGCTCCGCACCAACATGGGGGCTGGACACGGTGGGGCATCAGGCAGGTTCGACTTCCTGCGTGAAGTCGCGTTCAAGTACGCGTTCCTGCTGGATGTGCTGGGTGTGGGGAAGGACGGGAGGTGGTGATCAGGCCCTGGCAATGCGCTCGCTCCGGGCCTTCGCCACCGGAAACGCAGCGGCAATTACTCAGGTGGCCGCGGAGCTCCAGCAGGCGCGCGCCATCACGGTTGCCATCGCCTTC
>Ga0180121_10000029_pt1 | contig 42505 bp, 42 predicted proteins | sample AntDrymUQ5402106_2_FD_129676 | JGI IMG/M metagenome (GOLD analysis project Ga0180121, IMG submission 129676) | Polar desert sand microbial communities from Dry Valleys, Antarctica - metaG UQ540 (21.06) (version 2) (version 2) | ecosystem: Environmental > Terrestrial > Soil > Desert | place...
CACAAATTCCAGTCAGGTTCTTAATGCATTCAGAAGTTACTGGAACGCAAATATGCAGTCTGTACAAAGAACGCTTGCTCATCTGATAAGCAGAAGAGGGGGGAATATGGGGGGAATTGCCTACATAAATGTATTATGCTCAAGCATCAGTGGAGGTCATGGTTATGCCTTCAGCAATACGAATGGACCCGTTTTGCCACTTCCCACATATTCATGGGATGTTATGGTAGTTTCACATGAGACCGGCCATAACTTTGGATCACCTCACACTCACAGTTGTAGCTGGGTGGGTGGGAATATTGACAGTTGTTATGCAACCGAAGGAGGATGTTATACAGGACCTCCGGTGGCTGCGATTGGTACAATAATGAGCTATTGCCATCTTAACGGATCCATAAGCTTGACTAAGGGATTTGGTCCTCAGCCTAAAGCATTAATAAGGAATAGCGCTGAATCTGCAGGCTGTATGTATGTTTCACAAAGAGAATTGTATGTTGCATATCCAAACGGAGGGGAATCATTCAGAACCGGAGATAGTACCAGGGAAATATATTGGGGAACATCATTAACCGGCAACGTCAATATCGAACTATCCTTAAATAACGGATCAACATGGCAGACAATTCAGAATAATGTTCCTGCAACTGATAGAATTTACAATTGGATAATATCCCCGATTCCGTCAACTGACCAGGCGAAAATAAGAATAATAAATTCAGCAAATCCAGATATTGGAGATACCACCGATGCTTCATTCAGAATTATTCTTAACCTGAATGTCTTTAATCCTGTTTCACCTCCCTCATTTTCAAGAATTGAGGTTTCATCTAACAGCGCTGAATTACAGAAATTTGTCTGGAGCAGAGCGGGAACAGATCCGACCATTACCTACAAATTCAAAATAAAAAAAGTCGGAATCGGCGTAGAATATAGTTACCTAAGTGATAATAATGGTTCAGATTCCGTATTAACTTTAAGGAAGAGCTTTCTCGATTCTCTTGCATTAACTATAGGAACGATAGGTGATTCGGTTCGATGCACATGGAGACCATGGGGATATAACGGCTTCGATTCATCATCGGCTCAAAATACATTTCTTGTAACTATAGTGAGAACGACAGTAGGCATAAATATGACATCAACTATTGTACCTGAAAAGTTCGGTCTTGCAAACAATTATCCGAATCCTTTTAATCCAACTACAAATATTAAATTTGATGTTCCAAGGTCAACTTTTGTTGAGCTGAAGATTTTTGATTCAAGGGGAAGGGAAGTTAATACATTAGTAAATGAGAAGTTGCAACCAGGAAGCTATGAATACAGTTTTGATGCAAGCAATCTTCCGAGCGGAGCATATTTCTACAGACTAAAGTCATCTGAGTTTGCAGAAACTAAGAGAATGATTCTGATAAAATAGAATTTCAATAAAATTATATATGATCTTAACCCGTTTGTAAAATCTACCCATTACAAACGGGTTTTTTTTAAAATTAAACCAAATAAAAAAAGGTTGATTTATGAAAAAATATTTTGTATCGGCGCTACCTGTCGGAGCTCTAGTAGCATTACTAACATTTTTTTTAGGGAACAGTCGCGACTTTAATTTTAAAGCAAATGAGCTCTCTGCAAAACCAAGCACATTGATCTGGTCTGATATTTCGGAAAATAATTTTACTATGAAGGGGCAAAGACAGATCATTGCAAATTTATACAGAACAGTTCACGGTGAATTCACCGCCTTACAATCATTGCTTGCATCGGCTCCAATGGAATATTCCGACAGATCTGCAAACTCAGAATTCATTTTTGAACTTCCGTTACCTGACGGAGGATTCTCGAGATTTTCTGTTACTGAATATTCTATGATGGAACCTGCACTTGCATCAAAGTTCCCTGACATCAAAACATATAATGTAAAAGGAATCGACGATCCGTACGCAGTTGGAAAACTTGATATAACTATGCATGGGTTTCATGCAATGGTATTGAGTCCGAGGGGAGATTATTTCATTGATCCGTACAGTTCAGATGAAATGGACGTTTATATTAGCTATTATAAGAAAGATTTTTCATCAGATAAAATTTTCAAATGTGATTTTGACTCCAAAGTTAACATTCACGATTCTGAACCAACATATTTAAACTACAGAGGTTCCATTGTTTGCGGTCCAGAATTAAGAAGTTACAGACTCGCATGCGCTGCAACAGGTGAATACACAGTATTCCATGGTGGAACAGTGGCCGCAGGCCAGGCTGCTATAGTTGTTTGTATTAACAGAATGAATAGTGTTTATGAAAAAGATTTTGCAGTTAGAATGGTGTTGATTGCAAACAATGATACATTAGTTTATACTAATGGCGCAACTGATCCATATACGAATAATAACGGAGGAACGATGCTTGGTCAAAATCAATCCAATCTTGATAATGTAATAGGAACCGCTAATTATGATTTTGGACATGTAGTAAGCACGGGAGGCGGTGGTGTGGCAAATTTAAGAGTGATTTGTGTGAACGGACAAAAGGCAAGAGGCGTCACAGGGCTTAATGCGCCAATCGGAGATCCTTTTTATATTGATTATGTTGCGCATGAAATGGGCCATCAGTTTGGAGGTAATCATTCATTTAACAGCACAACTTCATCATGCGGAGGAGGAAACAGAAATCCGTCAACTGCATGGGAGCCGGGAAGCGGTTCTACCATTATGAGTTATGCCGGAATCTGCGGCTCGAGTAATCTTCAAAATAACAGTGATGATTATTTCCATTCAGGAAATTTTACAGAGATGGCAAGTTTTGTTCAGTTCGGAAGTGGTAGCACATGTCCTCAAATTACTAACACAGGAAATACACCGCCTACAGTTACTGTTCCGACGGGTGGTTTCACAATTCCATTTAGAACACCGTTTCAATTAAAAGGTACTGCTACTGATATTGAAAACCCTAATTCTCTGACCTATTGCTGGGAAGAAATGGACCTTGGTCCGGCGGGTGTTCCCAATAATCCGTCAGGCAATGCGCCGATCTTCAGATCATTCAAACCGGATACTTCTGCCACAAGAATATTTCCCAAGTTAGTAAATATCTTGAATAATACTCAAACGATCGGAGAGATCATGCCGACTTATGCAAGAGACCTGAGTTTCAGGCTTACTGTAAGAGACAATAATGCCGCAGGGGGAGGAGTTAATTATGAATTTATGGAATTTCAGGTAACTGATTCGGCAGGTCCTTTTAAGGTGACTCAGCCCGATACGACAATAACCTGGAATTCAAATATTCCACAAATTGTAACATGGGATGTTGCTAATACCAATAGTGGTCCGGTTAACAGCCAGGTGGTAAACATTAGGCTTTCCACTGATGCTGGATTTTCTTTTTCAACGATATTAATTTCAAATACTTCGAATGATGGTTCACAGATAGTCACTTTACCTGCTATTAATAATAACCAGTCAAGAATAAAAATTGAAGCGGCCGACAACATCTTTTTTGATATTTCTAATAATAATTTTACGTTATCAAACTTAATATCGGTGGGAAGCATAAATAGCGGGATCCCAGATGACTACCTGTTAGCGCAGAATTATCCTAATCCTTTTAATCCCGTAACGAAGATAAATTATCAATTACCGGTTGCAAATTTTGTTTCTCTTAAAGTTTATGATGTTTTAGGAAATGAAGTTGCAACATTAGTCAATCAAAAGCAGAACGCGGGCTATTACACTACTGAGTTTGACGGAAAAGTATTTGCTTCAGGGATTTATTTTTATGAATTGAATACGGGGAATTTCGTTCAGTCTAGGAAGATGCTGCTGATAAAATAGCTCTTCTTTTTTTCGGGAACAGGAAATTTCATTTGACTCAACCTACAGTGATATAGTGTTTATAAATTCGATTTTTTGTAATTTTCACCGTAAGATTTCTTTCTAGAGTTTCTTCCCAATTTATTGGTGTGCCAACTCTTGTATGAAATTGATCATTTCCATTTAAAAATGAAAAGAGAACTTTCAACCGGACAATATTATGGTAAAGTAGTACAGTCACTTAATCTAAGTGGATTGATAATCTCTAAATCCTGCTATAAAGATCAATTATCACTTCCACTGCATTACCATAAAAACCCTTATTTCTGTTATGTGCTTAATGGAAATTATTCAGAGCACTCCATTCAAAATGATTTTATTTGTTTAAAAGGGGATGTGATATTTCATCCGCAGGACACAGAACATCACAATAATTTTCCAGACAATTCCGCAACTTGTTTCAATCTTGAATTTTCTGAAGGCTGGATTAATAGGTTCGTTGAAACAAAATTGAATTTACGTTCAATCGTAAAAACAAACGATTACAATATACAAAGTTCGGTGTTGAAAATTTATAAGGAAGTAAACAACTACGACAACTTTTCATCATTAATGATTGAAGGACTTATGTTAGAAACTATCACAAGCTTTTCAAGAAATAGCTCTGCACTTAGTTTCATACCGTATTATTTGAAAAAAATTGTCGAGTATTTGAACGATGAATCCCGCAGCAACCCTTCATTACTTCAACTTGCACAGATTGCCGATGTTTCCCCCGAACATTTAAGCCGTGAGTTTAAAAAGGTTTTTAAGGTGACAGTCGGTGAATACAGGAGACAAGTTAAAGTCAAACAATCTTGTCACATGCTAAGGCATACGAATAAAGACCTTTGCGATATTGCTTTTGAAGCGGGCTTTTCCGATCAGAGCCATTTCGGCAGAGTGTTTAAGAAGCAAACAGGTTTAACCCCGCTTGAATACCGCTTTATAAAATAAATCAATAACAGTATCAATCCTGTTCCATAAATCAATTAAATTCTATATAAATAAAATTGTTATTTTTATTTTTATAAAATAATTTTCCAAATCCAAACATATTAACAAATTTTCGTTCAATTTTCAGCAATAGGAAGACTTATTATTAATAATGAAAAAGAAAAGGCTAATGGAAAAGGATTTCAATTAGTAAAGCATAATAGTTTACATGGAAACGCAATTTGATTGCTGATAAAAAAAAACTTATGAAAAGGGAGCGCTTTGCTAAACTTGAAAACTAATAATTTAACCAAATGGATATGGGCATTCATTCCAGTCGTCATTATGCTTCTATTTCAAGAAATGATTTTTGCTACGTTACAACTTATCTACGGCAGTCTTAGCAACGTCAATCCTGAAATATTCTTTTACCTTCCCTTCTTATCTCTTCTTCCACCTCTTATCTTATTTTTAATTTGGTATTGGCCGAGGAGGGGAGTTAATACATTAAAGTTGGTTTTAACGAAAAGGGGTAAAATCGCTATTGATATTTTTATTGGAATGGGTGTAGGAATAATTATTCTTTTTGTGTTTATAGCTTCTTTTGCTTTGCAACGCTCTTTGACGTTGCCATTGCCTGACTTCTCATCCTTGAGTCTTGTTCATCATCTGTTCTTCTCTACAATAGGGGCGATTGTACCGGGGATTGCAGAAGAAATTTATTTTAGAGGATTTTTGATGCAAAAGTTCAGTATACTCAAACCAGCACTGATAATTCTGATAACTAGTCTTTCATTTGCCTTTTGGCATATCCTGTCTCCTTCTTATTTACCGCATACTTTTCTTATAGGTATAATATTAGGAATCACTTATTACCGAACAAAAAGACTTCTACCAGTTATAGTAGCCCATTCTCTTGCTAATATGTCGGCAGGAATTCTAATATTGAAGGGGTATATTTAGTTATGGATTTCCGAGTTGGTAATTGCGATTTAACTTTACCGGGAAAATAATAGCAATGGCAGTTGAACTGTGCGTGAAACACTTGGAACAAACCTTAGCAAAAAAAGTTTGAGAAGAAGTTAATCTCAAAAAAATCATAAGTATGAAAACATTAGCGCATATCTTGGAACGAGTTGGATACAAAGGTTGATTAGTACAAAATACTAAATAGCTTTCTATCAGAAAGGGTTGACAATTTTTTAAAACAAAACAAAATGAGAAAAACAACCTCACTCTTTGCATTTATTATGATCACAGGAATTTCATATTCTCAAAATTCGCAAAATGACAGTGTGGAAATTGACTATAAGAAAATCTATTCATACGGTTTAGACGGAGATGTAAGATCCGGCCTGAGTCTTTTGGAATTTATCGACGTGAACAAACTTACTGCGAAAGATTTAAAATTCAAAACTGATTTTGAAAACAGATTTAAATATACAAATGATGAGAGTGATTTTCTAGAAAGTCATAAATCATCTATTTCAGAATTGCTGGAAATATATCATAAGTATTGGAGGACAGCATTGCTGGACAATTCAAAAAACTATGATACATTAATAAAAAAGAATGTTGCAGATTTCTTAACAGAAAAATATCCTCAAGCTCCAGGATTCAAAGTTAATGAAGACAGTATAGATGTTTACGTAAAAAAATATATTGAATCCTTTGGTCTGCATACGACAGGTTTCGGAAAAACAGGTAAATATTTTGATCTGCTTGTATGGGGATTGGAAAAAGATACAACCTATACATTTTTACTGCACAAAGAAAAAACAAGTGTCGAAGTAGTTTTCATGGACGATTTTGTAACATTTGGCTGGGAAGAATATGCAACTCTTGGAAGATATTATCCGGGAGGCTGGTCAACAAAAAAAGCTCTTTATTGTGTAAAGAAAGCTTATGATCTCAAAAGTGAAAATTTTTTGATCGGCTACCTGGCACATGAAAGCAGGCATTTTGAAGACTATAAAATATTTCCAAAACTAATGAGTGCAGATCTGGAATACAGAGCTAAGCTTACAGAACTAAGCATGCAACAAAAAACTTTACATAAATCTATTGAATTTTTTATAAACAATTCCAACTATGAAAGTGAAAACGGACATTCAGTTGCAAACTATTGTGTGATAAGAGATTTATCCAAAGTCCTATTTAAAATTGAATTTGAAAAGGATATTAATAAGTGGAAAGAAATTAGTATTAAACAAATTAATAAAACTGCTTATGATTTATTAAAAGCAAACACAAAATCATTAATAAAGCAAGGTGCAGATGTTGAGAAATTTATTAAAAAATAATTTTGATAGACCATCTTTGATACAACAGGAAATAATGGAATTGAGCTAAATGAAATGTATAACTCTTAATGGAAAAATATTCTAAATATTCCTCTAATTACATAAGTCATGAGATTCTTGCTTGAGACTTATTTGGGAACACTAACGTTAAATTTCTTTAAATATTTTGCCTCGTAAACCCAAATCATTATTTATTAAAAAGATTATAATTACATCGTCATCAGGAAACCACATAAGTTGGCTTTCAAAGTCGCTCCTTCCGCCACCTTTGTGATAAAGCCGTTAGTTTTCTAAGGTTTTAGCTTTATTCCAACTATAAGTTTCTTTCCCGGGAATGTAGTCATAGAAAATTTTATTTTTAATTTCTTCAGACATAAATTTCTCATTTTGAATCGCCTTAGTCCACAAATATAAATCCTCCACATTAGTAATCAAATTGCCAGGACCTCTTGCTGCCCAAACATCATCCTGTGCGGCGAGGGGTAATCTATTTTTATCATATCCCGTCGCGAAGTGGTTTTTATCAATGCGCTCTTCCCAGGGATAACCTGTGTTTTCCATGTCACATGGAGTAAAAATATTTTCCAACAAAAAGTTTTCAAATGGCTGACCCGAGACTATTTCAACAATTGCTGCAAGCATTGAATACCCTGCATTTGAATACCTGTAATTAACACCGGGCCATTGGTTTTGACCGAATGAATAAAATTTTCTCTCGTTGAATAGTCCAGGTCAATATTTGCAATAAACAATCCTGATGAATGAAGAAGCAGATGATGAATTGTTGTACTATCTCTTTCATCATTAAATGGTCCGATGTATTTCCATATATAATCGTTTGTACTAAGTAGGCCCTTCTTTTCTAAAAGCAGAATGGAGTATGCGGTGAATTGTTTGCCGATAGAGGCAACGTTGAACTGTGTTGAAGGCGTATTGGGAATTTTGTTCTGGTAGTTGGCATAACCATAACCCTTTAGTAGGGTTATTTCCTTTTTCTCAGCCACCAATACTGAGCCTGAAAATCCGCTATCTGCATACATGGTAAATAAGCTGTCAAGTTTCTTTCCAAAATTTTGCTGCGACAAGCAAAAGTTATTATGTAATTAAAGCTAAAATTATTACGGCAGATAATTGTAGGTGGGATTTAGTGGATTTCCGTAAGTTCATAAGTATTATTAATTTGTGAGGACTATTCAGTTTTTTAAGAATTCAACTCTTTTGTTTTTTTGGTCAAAGGTTACAGAAAAATTATTTAACCACGCGGAACCTAAATTAAGGTTATCAAAAACAGTCGTATATGTAATCACAGGATTAAAAAAATAATATTTACCCAACCTTAAAGTTGTGTTGGCCGTTACTTCATAAATAATAAAGGTATTGCTTAGAGAACTGCCTCTTCCAATCTTCTTAGGAACAGTATCAGCGGGTACCAGATCAACAATCCATTTTGGAAGTGAAATACCTTCCTGATCCCCGGAATCAATATCTGCAGATAACTTTAGTGGGCCGATATCCACATCTATTATTGGTGTACCACTTGGAGCTGTATAATTTAGAATCGTCATATTATCTGCATCAGGAAGTATTCCTGTTGAAATTGTCACAATATTTGTTTTGTAATCTAATTTAAGAAGATAGTCTTTTAGTAAATTGAATCCTATAATTCCATCAATTCTATATCCTCTTTTTAGTTCGTTAACATTATAATTTCGGGAATAAGCCTCTACTTTCTTAAAAGTGAGTTTTCCGATTTTTAATGAGTCCAGGATGAATTTATTCATTATTCTCGTTGACTCAGTTCCGTCATTACTAAGTACGCTACTATGTTTTCTTAAACCTATTGAAGCAGCTGTTCCTGAATCTATTCTTACTTCACCTTCAGCTCCGGTGTCAATCATGAAGATAAAAGGTCTTTATCCATTATAAAACCTGAATTGCAGGGCGAGTGCCCATAAAAATCATCTTATGAAATTCTTTATAATTCCTTTCTTGTGCTGCGAGTCGTATTGACCACGATACAGTCAGCAATGTAAAAATTATAAATACTTTCTTCTGAAATGACAATTTTCTCAAAAGTTTTCATGCAAAATATTATTTGGCTTAACTACAACACTCCAGGCCTTGGCCACCACAAGACCCTGAACTGTTTTTTCGTGCAAACAACCCTCAATTACAATAGTAATTTTTTGATTCTTTATCTAATTGAGGCTTCATATATGAACCTCCTTCATAAAAAGAGTTAAAAATGCCACAATTTTTAAACTGGAATTTCTTTACGATGTTCATATAATTAAATTTTTAACCTATTCAGATTCGGAAATTGTAAACATCAATTGGAAATGCTAATCAAATATATTAATCTTTTCCTAAGAATTATGTGAAATCAATACTGTCTAAAACCTATTAATCACAACTCTTTGATTTTTATTCTAAATTTTTATGCTCAATATAAAATCTAAATTTAATTCGTAACTTGTAATCGTATTGCCTTATAAATTAAGTCAAAAAGTATTCTATGTATCAAAGTAACCATAATTATTGTAGTAATGAATGGTTATAATGTCACACTTTTAATTTCACGAAATATTTTTAGAAATTTAAAGAAAATGTTCGTTACCACACAGTGCTATGTGCATGGGGCAAAGTATTTAACTTTATCTGAATCACTAAACAAATTAAACTACAGTTTAAATTCGTTTCTAGCGGTTGACTCAGAGTGTACAAGGAATTTTGATGATACTATTTAATGAAATATTCTTTTTGGTTAAATATTAGAAACCTACCTATATTTAAATTTTGTGTTCTGTATTTATTTTAAGTTTAGTTAAGTTTGTGAAACAAAAATGTAAAAACCATTATGATCAAACTTTCTCAATTTTATTTTATTCAGTTGCGTCAGAACTTCCCCCTCCTGACTTAACAATTATAGTTGTTTGTAAAATTGATTCAATTAGAATTGTAATAATAAATTACATTGTAAGTTTGTTCGATTACCAGTAAAATTAAAGAAAATAAAAAGCACTATGAAAACAATCCTCGCAATTCTACTATTTTTATTTGTAACAATTCTCTTCACATTCGAATATAAATCCATTTCACAAAACATTAGTGAAACAATTCTAGAAACAGGAAGAGAAAAGTTTTCCGAATCTAAGTATCCTTCTGATATTGAGTACGTAAAAAGAACATTCCCTTACGGGGTGGCAGATCCTGACGCTCATCTTGTTGCATTAAAGAAAGCACAGGAAATGCGCCAAGAATCTGAAATGGATAATTCCAAACCTGTATGGCAATTTGCGGGTCCGACAAATGTCGGGGGGAGAGTTTCTGATATTGAGTATGACCCGAACAATGTAAACATAATCTATGCGGGCGTTGCAACCGGAGGTGTTTTTAAATCAACAAATGGAGGTTTAGATTATTTTCCTGTCTTTGATGAACAGGCAGTATTGCCAATCGGCGACATAGCAGTCGATCCTATAAATTCGAATATTATTTACGTCGGAACAGGTGAACCTAACGGAGGTCATAATAATTTTGCAGGAGGCGGCGTTTATAAATCAACTAACGGCGGAACAAGCTGGCAGATGATTGGTTTGGAAAACACTGTTTCTATAGGAAGAATAGTTGTTAATCCCTTGAATCCGTTAATGGTCTACGTTGCGGCTGTTGGTTCTTATTTCGGACCAAATCCGGAGCGCGGTGTTTACAGGAGTAACAACGGAGGAGCAAACTGGACGAGAATATTATTTGTATCCGATTCAACCGGTGCTATAGATATTGCGATGGATCCAATTAATCCGAATAATTTATTTGCTGCTATGTGGCAAAGAACGAGATATCCAAACGGCGGGCAATTATACGGAATGACAAGCGGAATTCATAAATCAACCGATGGAGGAAATAGCTGGACAGCATTAGGACCGGCGAACGGATTACCAAACTCAAATTCAACAAATGTGGGAAGAATAGGTTTAAGCATTTCGAAATCCAATCCTAATATAATTTACTCTTTATTTATTAATGCAACTACTTATCTGGGATTTTTTAAATCAACTAATGCAGGTCTTAACTGGACAAACGCAAATCCGAACGGAGGTCTTCAAAACGGATTCGCTACATTCAGTTGGTACTTCGGGCAGGTGAGAGTTCATCCCACAAATCCGGATATAGTTTATGTGTTGGATTTTTCACTTATGAAAACTACTAACAGCGGGACGCAGTGGTTAGAAGTTTTACCGAATAATGTTCACGTTGATAATCATGCTCTCGCATTCAAACCCGGTGATCCGAATACAATGATTTTAGGTAATGACGGAGGAATTTATAATTCATCAAACGGCGGAAGCTCTTATACAATTGTAGAAGATCTTCCTTTCACACAATTTTATGAAATCGGAATTGACAAGACAAATCCACAGCGTCTTTATGGAGGGACTCAGGATAACGGAACAAACAGAACCAACACCGGAGCAGTCGATGACTGGCAACATATTTACGGAGGTGACGGATTTTATGTAATTGTTGCTCATGATAATCCGAACATTATTTATGCAGAATCTCAAAACGGTGCACTCGGAAAATCTATTAACGGCGGTAATAGTTTTATTGGTGCAACAAACGGCATCGGGTCAGAAAAAAAGAACTGGTCAACTCCTGTCGTAATGGATCCAAACAACAGCAATATATTGTATTACGGTACGAATAAAGTTTACCGGACAACAAACGCTGCAGGTGTTTGGGCTCCAATAAGTCCTGATTTAACAAATGGAAATCAAGTGAGACTTGGAACAGTAACTACTATTGATGTTGCAAAGACAAATTCAAATGTAATAATTGCAGGAACTGATGATGCAAATGTCTGGGTGACTAGCAATAGCGGAACGAACTGGACAAAAGTATCTTCGACACTTCCTTACAGATGGATTACAAGAGTCGCCATTGATCCTTCAAATGAAAATATAGCTTACGTGACTTATAACGGATTGAAGTGGAGAGATCCACAACCGCACGTTTTCAGAACAAGTAATAAAGGTCAAACATGGACTGATATAAGTAATAATTTACCGGACGCTCCTATTAATGCATTTGCCGTAGACCCGCAAAGACCTAATGTTCTTCTTGTAGGTTCTGATGTTGGCTGTTATGTAAGTTCAAACACCGGTCAAAGCTGGCAATTCGCAGGCTCCGGACTTCCGATGGTTTCAGTTTATGATATGAAGATCCATCCTACAGCATATTACCTGGTAATTGGTACTCATGGAAGGTCGATGTATAAAATAAGTATGAACGAAATTGTTGGGATTAATTCAAACAGCAGTACTATACCAAACGATTTTTCACTTTCGCAAAATTATCCAAACCCCTTTAATCCGAAAACAGTTATCAGTTACCAGTTAGCAGTTAGCAGTGAAGTTTCATTGAGCGTTTATGACGCTTTAGGGATAGAAGTAGCAACATTAGTTAATCAAAAACAAATCGCCGGAAGTTATTCTGTTGACTTTAATGGAGAAGGATTACCAAGCGGGATTTATTTTTATCGGCTTGTAATATCTTCACGAGAAGAAATTAAGAATTTTATAAGCGACACAAAAAGAATGATTCTCATAAAATAAATTCTAAATTCAAAAAATTTAATAATCTAAAACTTAAACACCTTAAGAAGGAAAGAAATAAAATGACTATTGGTAAAAAACTATTAGGTTTTTCTAAAATTTTCTTAATGATCCTGATACTGGATACACTAACAAACGTTTCGATGGGTCAAACCGTTAATTTAGGTTCAATGAAGGATAATACTTTGTATGAAGACACAACGGGGGCAATCAGTAACGGAGCCGGAAATTACTTTTTCACTGCGAAAACAGTTCAGGGTCTGAATAGAAGGGGACTGATCGCATTTGATGTCAGCAATATTCCAAAGTGTGCAACCATAACAAGTGTTTCCTTAACCCTTCATATGTCAAGGGCTATTTCAGGTGACAGAAACGTTGAATTGAGAAAAGTATTTGAGAATTGGGGAGAAGGTTCCTCAGCTCCAGTTGGTGAAGAAGGATCCGGTACTGTCGCTGACTCCGGAGACGCTACATGGCTTAATACATATTATGACACTGCATTATGGACAAGGCAGGGGGGAACATTTTCCAGTATATCTAGTGCAGGTATTATGGTTGGTGCAGTAGGATTCTATACATGGGATTCTTCGTCGCAAATGATTAGTGATGTTCAAAGCTGGGTCAACAATACTTCAGGTAATTACGGATGGTTACTGCTCGGTGATGAAAGCGAATCCGGTACAGCTAAAAGGTTTGATACAAAAGAAAATCCAACTTTGTCTTTCAGACCAGTATTAACTGTCACTTATACAAACATTTCTGTTTCGCTTAACTTAACTGCTATATTGGAAGGTTTTTGGAACGGAAGTAATATGATTAGTGACACTGTTAAAGTCTTTTTAAGAAATCCAACTTTCCCCTTTGCAAAAGTTGATTCCGCAAAAGTTGCACTAAATAATCTTGGAAATGGATTACTTTGTTTTCCAAATGCTGCGAGCGGATCCTATTATATTCAGGTGAGACATAGAAATACAATTGAAACATGGTCAAAACTTCCTCAATCTTTTATAACTGGTGTCGTTAAAAATTATGATTTTACAACTGCAAGCACGCAGGCATTTGGAGATAATATGGTTCTGAAGCTGGGAAAATATAGTTTCTATAGTGGAGATGTGAACCAGGATGGAACAATTGACGGATCGGATACACAATTAATTGATAATGATGCAGCAAATTTCATAACAGGATATGTTACTACCGATGTGAATGGTGATAATTTTGTTGACGGAACAGACGGATTAATTGCAGGAAATAATGCAGAAAATTTTGTAACTGCAGAAACTCCTTTAAACACAAATTAATTTTTCCTTTAATATAAGGAGCTGTCTAAAAAGTATTTTTATTGATCCCCACAGGTACAAAGAAATATATTTTTGATTTAATTTTTCACTATTCGACCTATGTATCTATGGGGCTAAAATGCTTTTTAGCCAACTCCGATAATTGTCACTTAAAAATATTAGTAATGATAAATTTGATGCTTAAATCATTCTTAATTTTTTAAAAAATTTTATTTCAAAAGTATCATCGACTTTGTCTGAACAAAATTTCCTATGCTTAATTTATAAAAATAAACTCCACTGGCATATCCTATTGCATTAAATTTAGTTTCATAACTTCCCGGACTTAAGTTCTCATTCACCAAAGTTTTAATAATTTTCCCGGATGCATCATAAACTGTAATCATAACGTCTTGCCTGCTTCGCGAGGTGAGTGTCGCGCCTGCCTTGCCTTCAGGCAGGCGTCTATCGCTTAAACCTACATCAAATCTTATTTTTGTAACTGGATTAAATGGATTAGGATAATTTTGGTGAAGTTTGAATTTATCGGGTACAATATTTGAAATTATTTTTATTGAATTTGGATGCGGATCAAATTTATATAATGCTATCACCGGTAAATGATCAGAGCCGTAATAAAGAGCATCTGCTATACTGTCAGGTACTGCAGTATTTGGTCTTTGATTAATACTGTCATTGTAATGATTGCCATCGTTTCCGAAAGGCTTCAACGATCCTGATATATACTTGATCCTTCCTTCTTCTGTAATTGCCTTAGAATTTAATATCATATCGAACCTATCGTCAAGGCCACCAGTTGCGCCACTGTCATTAATGGCTCGGGTTCTTGTTGACTGTGAATGATGTGGTGCATATACAGACTGATTCCAGGTCCCTGTTAAATTATAAGGATCAATAAAATATCCTTCGCTTCCCGCGTCTACTTGTAACAATCTCTGATATGCGGGTTCGGTCGAAGTATAAATGTTAAAATCGCCAAGTACTACAAATTCGCTTCCGATAGGCAATGAATTTGTAAAAACTCTCAGGGCATTTACTTCGCTTAATCTTTGCTGCTGGTCGGAAACAGAATTACTTGCTTTTAGATGAACTCCGAACAATTGAATTGTATCGCCTGAAAGGTTATGAACTAACCCAAAGACATTAATAGTTCTTAATGTCGTCTGAATTGCAAAATTGTATAAAAAAGTAAATTTAGATGCCCTGTAAAATATTGCATTGTCCGTATCGAATCCATTGAGAAAAGTACCGGCTGCATAAACTCCAGGAGTGTAGTAATTCATAACGTTACTAACCATATTATTAACGGCAAATTGTGATATAACTTCTTCGGCAACCATAATGTCCGGATTAGCATACGTAATTATCTTTCTGAAACTCTGATCTTTTATAGTGCTCCCACTGTAATTAAGGAGATTATAAGTCATTATTTTTACCGTATCCTGAGAATAGCTGTTTGCAAAAAAGCAAAATAAAAAAACATTGAAGAGCGTTGCTCTAAAGAAGCAGTGATTTAATTTCATTAAAAATTAGTTTATCGATTGATATAATATAATAAGTTGTCATAACAATTACAAATAGAATCAAATAATTTTTATCTGCATAAACAAATGAATTTTTCTATATTATATAAATTTAGATGGTCTGCATATTTTCTAAACAAGCATTGCATAGCATACCATCTCTCGTTCGTTCCAATCAGACAATTGTAAATTTTTTTTTTGCAGCGGAAAATAAATAAAATTATTTATGGACAACATAAATCAAAATGCAACTATAGTACCGAACAGTGAGGAAAGATTGCTTGCAATGCTTGCTCATCTTTCTATTTTCCTGGGCGGAATAATTCTCCCCATAATTATCTGGGCCACGCAAAAAGACAAATCAAAGTTTGTAAGATTTCATTCTCTTCAGGCAATATTCTTTCACATCGCTTATGCAGCAATCATTGTAGTTTTTGTAATGGTGGCTGTGGGAGTTATGCTTGCTTCAGGTTTTGGGTTAGGAATGTTTGATGACCCGGCTTACAGTGACGGAGAGGACTTACCTACGTTTATGGTAATAATGATGATACTTATATACGGGGGAATTTTCATTATGATATTCGCAGGAATTGGGTATGCCATTTATGTTGCAGTTAAAACTTATAAGGGAGATCTTATAAAAATCCCTGTTATTGGAAATATTGTTTATAAAAAAGTTTACGGACAAACTTGATGACCAGATCAAAGATTATTTCAAGTGCATCCGTCCTTCTTGTTTCAGATGTTGTGGAATCTGCAAACTGGTATCGCGATAAACTAGGATTCAGCTATGATAAATTTTATGGCCAACCACCTGACTTTTGTATTTTAGAAAGGGATAATTTTAATATAATGCTGAGCCAGGTGAAAGATACATCTGAAATAAAACCTAACTGGAAAACAGTAGAAAAAATGTGGAACATTTATTTTTGGGTGGATGATGTCGAAGCTATTTATGAAGAATTTCAAAAAAGCGGAGCTACAATAGATTACACGCTTTACCTTACACCTTATGGTGGGAAAGAGTTTGGCATAAATGATCCTGATGGGTATGATGTTGCATTTGGGCAGGTGGTCCGTAGTCGATAAGTCGGTAAGTCAATGATCAATTTTCAATAGTGAATAGTCAATCGGCCAGGAGTTTTAGAAGCAATGTCTAGCGTCTCGCGCCTGCCTGCCGCAGGCAGGTCTCGCGTTTTACATCTCACGATTCACAAAAAGTTACTTCACCAAAAACATCCTCTAAGTTTCAGAAAATATTCCGTTGGTTAGTTTATAAAAATAAACCCCACTTGGTAAGTTAGTTCCTACAAACTCAACCTCATAGCTCCCCGGATTTAGTTTTTCATTTACTAAATTCAAGATCTCTTTTCCAACTGCATCAAAAACTAAAAGTCTAACGTCTTGGCTGCTTCGCGAGGCGAGTGTCTCACCTGCCTTGCCGTCAGGCAGGCGTCTTATGTCTTGCGGATATCGCCCTGTTGTATGAGCATTGAAAGAATTGTAGCAGTAAATGTCTTAGTAACTGGACCAATATGGAAAATAGTTAAGCTGTCCGGGCGTGGAGAATTTGTATCATGTCTTATATGTCCGAATGAATACCTGCGTGATAATATTGGAGTGCTTCCTTCTTTTCGGATTACACCAATAACCAATCCGGCATGATTTGTGTCAACATACTTCTTTAATATCCTACTTACTCGTGCCTCCAATGTATCGGGATTAAATTTAGAATACAGGTTTTCGTTAAATATAGAGGAAAGGATAAGAAAACAAACAAATGTAATTTTTTTCATACTCAGGAAAAGGTATTATTATTTTTTAATTTTTCAATCAGATCATTATAAAATTAAAAAAACAAAACTCAATTTACAACTTTAAATATTTAGCTATTAAACGATTAACAATTAACGAATAATGAATAACGAATAACGATTAACGAATAACGAATAACGAATAACGAATAACGAATAACGAAACGGAAGGAGCGGCTTTCTTCAAACCGCTCCGGCGAGAATAATATTCAGGATGTTTGTTTTTAAGGACGAATCCTGTATGGGAATCCCATGTAAGTCGATGAGAAGAGCGTAGGCGAATTATCAAACAAGGAAACTTGTGTGTTTGCACTTATAAAAGCGTTATGCATTCCGTGATTATGTTGAGAATACATTCTGAAGGTCTTTTCATAAGTTCGTTCGAAGTTAGAACCATTTGGAGTTTGCGATGTCATTGTAAATCTTTCACGATGGAAGCCGAATGAATTTCTTGCCCAATGATATGAAACAATATCAGTATCCGATTTATTGCTCGTCGCAAACACTTTAATCCTTATGTCATCGCCACGGTTAACTTCGAATAAGCCATTTCCACCAAAAAATCTAGAAGTGAACATATTAACTGTAAAGTTCGGACCGTTTAATGTCAAAATCAAATTATTGTTTTTATAAAATTCAATTTTGCTCATAACAATATTGTCCTTACCGATTTGCGGAGATTTTGTTTCCCCGTCAATTGCTGTATATTGGTATACTCTCCAGTTAAAACGTGGGTTCGGTCTTCTATCGACTCTTTTAAATGTCACTTTTCTTTTTTGTTCCTGTTGGTAAGGCTTCACAGTAGAATCTAATGTCCCGTTGATGTATCCGATAATAACAAAATTCCCTGTAATTGTCCGGATAACACCTACAATTTTGATCGAATCTCCGAAGGTAGTTATGTTCGTATTTATATTTGTTCCAGAAACTCTCCTTCCCCATTTAAGTAATGAATCGATAGGAGTTTCAAAGCCGACATCGTTGTCTGCAACCGGTCCCTGCGAATCGAAATCCATAACTTCATTTGTGAATAAATTATCATCATCATCTGAATTTGTGCTGAAAGCGCTGTTGATAGCTGTTGATGTAAGATATTCATCTTCGGATTGTGCTGCGGGCTCGGTGACATTATCGCTGCATCCTGTTAAATACACTGATATAATTAGTATGATGAAAAAAATTGTTAAGCTAAAAATTCTTTTTAAAGATTTCATGTATCGTTTCCTTTCTTCATGGGTTTAATATTCAATTCTGAAATTACAGGGCTTAGACAGAGAGTATTTTGATTGGTTTAATGGTAGGTTAATTTTGTTAGGTTTTTATTAACTAAAAGTTAGGCACTACTTTCGATAACACATTAATTTTTTTTTACACTATACAATAATATCGGCGCGGATCTCCCTCGCAAGTTCATTTGTCCGATTTCTTTTAATATAAATTTATTTTTTAGATTCATCAGGTCAAGAAAACCCTTTGACACGATAAGTTTCTCATTGTATTTATTGCACAGCTCCTGGATACGCGATGTTGTATTAAGCACATCTCCGGAAAAAGTAATTTCTCTTTTCAGCACGCCAACTTACACCGACTGTAACTTCTCCATAATGTATTCCCGCTTTAAATGATGGAATAAGATCATACTTCGATTGATATTTTTCAGAATATTTTTTAACGACATCATAAATATCAAAAAAACAATTCAATGAATTCGTGTTTTCCATACCGTTATTTAGTTTCCAGTAAATAACTATTTCATCTCCTACATACTGGTATATTTCTCCTTTGGTCTCGACAATTGCATCAGTCACATCGTAAAAAAAATCTTTAAGAAGCTCAAAATATCTCTCGTTGCCTAAGGCTTCCGCAATTGTAGTAGAGGATTTCATATCGAGAAACATGAATATCCGGGTTTCTCCCTTCGGAGTATGGTATTTACCGAGTATAAATTTCCCGAGAACACCCTGTCCGAATTTATCACTTACCTGAAGAATGAAATTGGTTATCAAAAATAACGGTCCCCAGATAAATAGTAGTATCAGAGATTCAAAAAGCAGATCTTTTAGAAAGCTTTCATTAGTTTCTCCGGAGAAAACATATTCCAGGTATCGGAGGAGAGTAGCGAGCAACAATAAACCGATTAAATAAAAGAGGCTTTTTATTATCACAGCGTAGCCAAAAGATTTTCTTTTAAATCTGTCGGTGAAATAAAAAACTTCAATTGGCGCAAGTATCAAACCTGCAACAACAATTTCAAATATGGTTAAAAATAGTATTCCGCTGAAATTATATTCGATCGGGATATTATTGGCTTCTCTATTTATAGAAATATTTTCAATAACCCAGATCATGGTAACAAACCGGATAATGTCTATATATACGCCTGCTACAACCCACATTGAAATTAAAAATATGACTCTTTTTATCTTTGCTCTGAATTTCGGAGAATTTATTTTCATAAAAATCACTGCTGTCCAAAACAATTTGAGTTAATCAAAAAAGTTTTCAAATAACTCCATATTGGACGGATTATTTTCCTATCTAAAAAGTACCCCTGTCTTAAATCTAGCTTTGGAATAATAATTCTTGTTTTCCATCAGTTATTAATTCACCAGGTGGTTTAAATGGTTCATCTAAAAATCCTCTAAGATCAATTTTCAGGAATAAACATCCTCTCATAGCTGCAATTAGACTTGAAAAACTCCATCCGTACTTTGCAATGCTCTTTAAATATCTAAGCATCAGATAACTAATCAATGCTGTCCAAATCTGTATCATCACTGCGTTCTGCGTTGTTCCTACAAAAGATTTGATTTTTAAATGGGTTTTTAGTTCTTTGAAGAATATTTCTATATCCCATCTGCGTTTATATAAATCTGAAATAGTATATGCTGTCCAAGAAAAATTATTAGTAATTAATTCTATAGTGACATTATTTTTAGTGTCGAATACAACAACTCTTCGAAGTTTATCAGGGTAATTTTCTCTTGTGGCTTTTTCCATTAAGAGTATTACTTCATCTTTGAGAATATTTAAATTTTTATTCTCAGGCAACGGTATTTCTTCATAGGGAATGTATTTAATATTTTCCTTAAGCCTCACTACAAAATTTATTTGCTTTTTATTCCAAATATTTAATAATTTAAAATCGACATATCCCCGATCTGCTACTACAACACTTCCCTTTGGAATAGCAATATCATACGCGGCAGTATTATCGGAGACTTTCCCATCCGAAACATTAATATAAACCGGCAGGCCTCCATCATAATCCAGTAAAGTGTGAAGTTTTATTGCGCCTTTCTTCGTGCGATATTTTGCCCAATCATACAAACTTAAACACAAGCTTATCACTGTTGAATCTAATGCATATATCTTCTTTTTAAATTTAATCTTAAATCTTTTCTTTCCAAAATTGCATTCTGATTCAATCTCAGACAACAGCTTATAGAAAAATTCACTGAACAATTGCCAGTTACGATGTTTATTGATGTAGGACAATGAAGATTTGCACGGAATCTTATGCATTATTCCTAGATGATTTAAATTCCCTCCCGTCAATCGTAGACCATTTGAAATTTCCTCTAACGAATTTGCTTTTGCTAAATGTAAATAAAGCATTGATACTAGATGAGTCCAACTATTTATACCCTTGTTGTGCTTATCGCATTCGTATTTATCTACTATTTTCTTAAACTCTTGTCTATTTAATTTATTAACTATTTGGCTGAATAATGTTATATTGTTCATGGCTAGTGTATTTTGGTTTTGTTTAAACAAAAATACTTACTATGGATTGTTACTTCCATAGACTAGCCATTTTTTTTTACAACGTTTGGGACGGGTGATAAATTACCAATAACTTATTCGATTTTCATTTTTAAATTCAATAATAATATTTATATTGCATATAATTATATCGTTATGCGAAAACCGTAGCGGATTTAATAAATTCATTTTAATTAATAGCATTGAACGACACTGCATGAAGAACTCCCCGGACTTAAATTGAAGGGCTACATCAAACTTTTAAAACAGAAAAAATGATAAATTGCATGTTATAATCCGATAGCAATAATTACTCACAATAAAAATTATTATTATGCCAACCGTTACATTAACTATTACCGTTTCGCCAATTCGCTCTGATTATAGAGTTATCAATATTCTCGGCGACGGATTTATTGGCTCTAACAATAAGAAGGTGGGGGCCAGAATGAAAGGTCAGGACACATGGTTTGATGATAACTTGTTTGGGATACCGTCCATCAATAGCCGTGTCTACGGTTCTGAGTTTTATATAGGATACACAGTGCACCAAAGCCGATTGAATGAAGATTGGGGGCAAGATGAAGTTTATGCGGTTGTGGAAGTTGAAGATTCTGGCACTTACAACTCAAACGTTGTAAAAGGCTATTTCTAACGTGTTGTGCTATTAAAAAAATATGTTGTTGGCGCTTCCGTGTCCTATGTTTTAGTTGCACCAACAATTGAGTTAGAAAATAGCTATAGATGAATGAACCAGCATTCTGCTGACTGCAGCGAAAATAAATTGTCATATTGGTTAGAAAAAGTCAAAAGTACAGAAGGATTATACATTTTTTCAATGCTGTCCAAGATAAATTTACTGAATAAAATAAGTTTTTAAATTAAAGCGATTTGGACAGATTTTTTATTTTTATTAATACAATCCCATCATACTAGATTATTAGAATAATTTTAATTGAGGATTAAGTTCTTCCTCCAGCTCTTCCCATCGCTTAAATGGATGATTTAACCATTCCAATAAGGATATTTTTACAAATAAATTCATCCTAATAAAAGCAATTAGATTTGATAAACTCCAGGCATACTGTGACATTTGTTTTAGATACTTTAGTACTAACATTGTAATCATTGCTGTCCAAATCTGTATCATTACTGCATTGGGCGAGGTTCCTATAAAAGTTTTAATTTTAAATAGCGTTTTCAACTCTCTAAAGAATATTTCTATCTGCCAACGCTGCCTGTAAAGCTCGGAAATAGTTTCTGCTGTCCAATTAAAATCGTTAGTTAATATATACATTGTTATTTTATTCTTCTCATCATAGACCGTTACCATTCGTAACTTCTCCTGATAAGATTTTCTTGTTTTGGGATTTTCCAGTAATACTTTCTCATCTTTTAATATATTTGCAGATTTATCTTCCGGTAATTCCTTTTCTTCATATCCAATAAATTTAATGTCTTCCTTACATCTGACTACAAACTTTATCCCTTCTTTATTCCATTTGTTTAATAAATCAAAGTCTATATAACCCCTGTGTGCCACTAACACACTGTTTGCAGGAATTGAGATGCATTGCGCAATTCGCATATCTGAACACTTTCCATCACTCATATACACATATGAGGGTAGTAATCCATCATAATCCAATAGAGTATGAAGTTTTATCGCTCCTTTACTTCTTCTATAACGGGCCCAGTCATATACTTTCAGACATAAACTTATCAATGTCGAATCCAGCAAATATATTTTTTTCTTTATTTTGAATTTCTTGTTCTTGAAATTCGATCTGCTTATAAAAATATTATACAGTTCTAAATAATAATCTCTGAATACTTCCCAATGTCTATGAGAATTTATGTATGATATCGATGATTTGCTGGGTACCTTTTTCATTATTCCCAGATGATTCAGATTACCTTCCAGTGACATTAATCCTTTTGTAATTTCTCTTATCGAATTTGCTTTTGCAAATGACAAAATAACATCGACACAAAATGTGTCCAACTATTTATTCCTTTTGAATGCTTATCTGTTTCATACTTCTTTACTATTTTGTTAAAACTGTCACGATTTAAACCATTAATTATTTGGCTTAATAATGTTAAATTTATTTTCATAAGACTATTTGTATTTTGGTTTGTGGATAAACAAAAATACACCCTGTGATTTTTTTATTACAGGAAAATAGTCTTATTTTTTTTTAGCGTTTTGGACAGAGGTGCATAAAAATCATATCAAACAGAAAATACATTATTGAATATAAAATGAAAATGAGATAACTTTCCGCAGAAGTTTTTCAATTCATAACCGGACTAATTTTTATAATGACCGTGATAAACAAATTAGCTTGTTCTCTTAAGCGACGCGATGAAACTCCTAACGTTAAATTAGCTAAAAAGATAGTGGGTGAAAAAGATAAAGGTGCAATCAAAGAACTTGTTAACAATCTTAGCAATAAGAATAAAAATATTCAAAGTGACTGCATAAAAGTCTTATATGAAACCGGTAAATTGAAGCCGGAGCTAATCTCATCATACGCAGAACAATTTATTAATTTGCTTGACAGCAAAAATAACCGGCTGCAGTGGGGAGCAATGATTGCAATCGATACAATAGTCCTTGAAAATCCTGAAATAATTTTTTCCATCAATTTCCAGAATAATTGAAGCAGCTGACAAAGGTTCGGTCATTACACAAGATAATACGGTAAATATTCTGATAAAGCTCAGCTCGGTTAAGGAATGTTCGGACAAAGCATTTTTATTGTTGATAGATCAGATTCAAAAAAGCCCTGTCAATCAACTGCCCATGTATGCTGAACGAACAATGGAAATCATCAGCGATAAAAATAAAACATTATTCATTAGGACTCTATCGTCCCGGCTTTATTATATTGAAAAAGAGACAAAAAGAAAACGCGTTGAAAGGGTGATTAAGCAAGTTAGCCAAAAAAAATCCAATGATAAAACTTAGATTAATGATATTTCTATTTAGTGTAATGTCAACTTTAGGATTTATTTATAAATCTTCGGATTTAAAAGAAAAAATTTTATTTGCAGATGTAAAGACAGCAAAAAAGTTGTTAACGTCAGAGGATCAATTCACGGAAAATTGGAGTCAGTTTGATATTAACTCAAGACTGAGAAAGAAAAACGGGACGAAGAGCGAACTATTTGAATATATTTCTTCGCAGGCAAGGGATTGGACTGAACAGGAAAAGATCAGGTTAATGAATGTTATTTCTGCAATCAGTTTGAAAATTGATTCACAAAAATTCAAACTTAATTTTCCTTCCGAAATAATTTTTGTTAAAACTACGGGGGAGGAAGAAGGCGGAGCAGCCGGTTACACTCGTTCAAATTATATTGTTTTGAAGGAAGAAATTCTTAAAATTTCTGATATAAATTTGGAAAAACTTATAGTTCATGAGTTGTTTCATATCCTGTCACGTAATGATCCGGGTTTTAAAAAAGAAATGTATCAAATGATCTCGTTTAAATTATGTAACGATGTGGATTACCCTGAACAAATTGCAAATATGCGAATTACAAATCCCGATGCTCCGAAGAATGACAGTTATATCACGCTGGAGAAAGACGGAGTACCTGTTGATTGCATGATGATCTTATATTCGGAAAAAGAATATGATGGAGGAGAATTTTTCAATTATCTTAAAACCGGCCTTCTTAAAGTAGGCGGTGAAGAAATAAAATCGATTGAAATGGAGAATGGACATCCTGTTATTTTTAATTTCAAAGAAGTCACTAAATTTTTTGAACAGGTTGGCGAAAATACTAAATATATTATTCACCCGGAGGAAGTCCTGGCTGATAATTTTGTATTTGCAGCTGACAATAAACGGGATTTGCCATCTCAATGGCTCGTAGAAAAGATTCAGAAGAAACTGAGTGAATAAAAAATTTTACTCTGCATTGAATAAATTGTGATTAAATCCAAAACATACGGTCTTACACATCTTGCAATTGCAGTTAAAGATGTTGACAGGACAATGCGATTTTACCAGAAAGTTTTTGAAATGGAAACGATGTATTACCATAAAGGTTTTTTACAACTGAGAACTCCCGGATGCGATGATATTTTTGGTTTTTGAAGAAAAGAAAACCGATGAGATAGGTAAGACCGGAGGGATCTCACATTTCGGATTCCGTCTTAGAGAACCGGATCACATTGATGAAATTGTAAATAAAATAATAGAAGCCGGCGGGGAAATTATTGACAAAGGTAAATTTGTTAAGGGCGCTCCATATGTATTTTTTAAAGATCCTGACGGCTATGAAGTGGAAGTTTGGTATGAAAAGCTTAAAACTGAAAATTCAAATTCTGAATCCGACCGCCAGAATAAATCATTATAATTATGAAATTCAATTTGACCAAAAGCGATTTCAATAAGCTTAAGAGTTCAGTCAATGATAAATACAGAAACCTTTAGAGAATTGGCGCTTTCATACCCGCAAGTGGAAGAATTACCTCACTTCGAGAAAGCATCCTTCCGGATAAAGAATAAAATCTTTGCAACTCTCACACCCGAAAAGAACCGCGCATGTATCAAGCTTTCGAAAAATGATCAGTATGCCTTTTGTGCATTCGATGAAACTATTGTTTATCCTGTGAATAACAAATGGGGGCTCCATGGATGGACACTCATAGATCTGAAAAAAGTAAAAGTTAAAATTCTCAAGCAAGCTTTGCGTGCCTCTTACAATGAAGTTGCTTCTAAAGCATTTTTAAAAAAATCAAAGAAAAGAAAAGTTTGAAGAATTTATTTTACTTATTTATCATGTATAATTTTAGATTTCATTTTATAATTAACTTTAACTCAGATAATATCATTACAACCTCAAAGCTTATTATTACTGATTTGAGAAAACGTTTAAAATTCATACCTGTATTAATATTCCTTTACACTACAAATATTTATTCTCAGTCAATTGTAGCTTTTACTTTTGATGACCCAAATACAAAAAACACTCCCTTACTTCGCTGGCAGGAAAGGAATAATTTAATATTGGAGACTCTTGATAAAAATCAATTGCAGGCGACTTTATTTGTTTGCGGCCACAGAGTAAATGATAAAAACGGACATCAATTAATTTCAGAATGGAATAATAAAAAACATGCGATAGCAAATCATTCCTTTGATCATAGATATTACCATTCAAATAAATTCTCTTATGAAGATTTTAAAAAAGATTTTCTAAAAAACGATTCGCTCATTTCCGGCTTTACTAATTACACAAAGCTTTTCAGATTTCCATATCTAAAGGAAGGTAATACGTTGGACAAAAGGGACTCTGCACGAGCGTTGATGAAACATTATTTTTATAAACCCGGTTATGTTTCGATCGACGCTTCGGATTGGTATATTGATAAACTCCTTATGGATACCTTAGGTGAAAATCCTTCAGCGGAAATTAAAGTATATAAAAAACTATATATTGATCATATTCTTGAGAGAGCAAACTTTTATGATTCTCTTGCTACTTTACTTACAGGAAGAAAAATAAAACACATTTTGTTGCTTCATCATAACTTAATCAGCGCACTTTTCTTAAATGATCTGATCCGGGCATTTAAAAATAATAATTGGAACACCATCTCATCATCTGACGCGCGGGAAGATACTATTTACAATGAATTTCCTAACATCGTTCCTGCAGGAGAAAGCATTATCTGGGCATTGGCTAAGAGCTGCAGGTAAATATGAATCGATACTGAGATATCCGGGTGAAGATTCAGCTTATGAAGAAGTGAAGTTTAGGAAGTTTATTGATGCTAGACGCTAGACGTGAGACGCTAGTCGTAAAACGTGAAAAGTCAAATGTGAAACGTTAAATGTTAAATGTTAAATATCAAGTGAATGTCTCCAAAAAAGAAATATATTCCGTTTAAAAGTCTCGAAGTTGCTGCAAATCTTCGATAATTGTCCACGCATTGTAAGAACGAAGCTAATGGAACTTCGTCAATTGATTTTTGACACAGCAGCGAAAACTCCTGGCGTCGGTGAGCTGGAAGAAACTCTTATGTGGGGACAGCCAAGTTATCTTACAAAATCCAAAAGCGGAAGCACTATCAGAATTGGTAACAGGAAACAAAATGAAAATGAATATGCAATTTATTTTCATTGCCAGACAACTTTGGTGGCTGACTTCAGAAAATTTTACTCCGACGATTTTAAATATGAAGGTAACAGGGCGATAATACTTGATGCGAAGGATGATATTCCATTCTATAAAATTGATCAAGTATTGAGAGCGCTGATCTATCATTTAAAGTGACGGAAATAAAATTTTAAAAATTATTTAATGTTCCCCAATTTTTTCTCAAAACAATCTGACTTCCGTAAGTGGCTTGAAAAAAATCATGAGAAAGAAACCGAGCTGCTTGTTGGTTTTTATAAAGTCGGTTCCGGAAAGCCAAGCATGACATGGTCACAGTCTGTTAACGAAGCTCTTTGCTTTGGATGGATCGATGGTATCCGCAATTCAATCGATGACGAAAGTTACACAGTCCGTTTTACTCCAAGAAGACAGGGAGGCATATGGAGCGCGATAAACATTAATAAAGTAACTGAACTTAAGAAAGCCGGGCTGTGAAGTCAATAGGACTAAATGTCTTTGAGACCCGTGATCCTTCAAAAGTAAATATTTGTTCCTTTGCAAAGTAAACAACAGAATTTTCGAAAATGTATGAGAAAAAATTCAAAGTAAAAAAAAGGCGTGGACATTTTTCATGCAAGCGAATCCGGAAAGAGATTGTGATGAAGTCAAGTCTTCAAACATTTTACACAAAGAATTAAAAAGTTAAAAAAAAATTTATTACTTAACCCAAGTTTACCGTTTTGGCCTTTAAGCATTTGTTTGACACGAATTGCACTAATTTACACTAATTTTTTTATAATAATCATTTTTGTTAATTCGTGTTAATTCGTGAAATTAGTGGCAAGCTCTTACTTTCAATATTGAAGCAGTCAACTAAAGTTACTTAATTTTATCTTTTGTCTTTTCCTTGTTGTTATTAAATTACCAGTAAAAGAAATCAATGCTTAATTTCACCTTCACTCCTTTCCCAAATTTAAAAACAGAAAGGCTAGCACTAAGACAGCTTAATAATAAGGACGAAAATGCCCTTGTGAAGCTGCGCTCAGATGAAAGAGTTAATGAATTTATTGGCCGGTCAAAATCAATTTCCCCGGAGGAGGTGAAAAAATTTATTGACAAAATAAATACGGGAATTAGCAAGGATGAAGCCATGTACTGGGCAATTACTTTGAAAAATGAAGATGAACTGATCGGCACAATTTGCCTTTGGAACCTTGATAAAGAGAATTGCAAAGGAGAAGTCGGGTTTGAACTTTTCCCGGAGTTTCAGGGAAAGGGGTTAATGAAAGAGGCTTTGACAAAAGTACTCGACTATGCTTTTAATATTATGAAACTTCACACTATTGAGGGTTTTGCAAATGAAAATAATATCAGATCAATTAAACTGATGGAAAAATATAATTTTAAAAGAGATACTGAACTTGAAAAGGAAATTGCAAAAGAGGATGAGCAATTTAAGAATATGGTTATCTATACAGTTAGCAGTTATACAGTTAACAGTTAGCAGTAAAACAGTTAGCAGATAGTTTAATGCGAGACTTGAAACTTGAGATGTAAGACATAAAACACTAGATGCGAGACGAGAGACGCTAATTTCTAAAATATACTTTTTTGAAATTAGATTTTAAATTGTATAATTCAAATGAAATTGAAATTGAAAAACAGTTTTGAATTAGGAGCTGAATTAAATGATAAGAGAGTAAGATTAATAATTTATAAAGATGGTGATGAGTATGTTTGCAGAAAGGAGCTTTAATAAACTGGAAAAATTTTTGAATCAAAACAGTTTTCACATTTTTAAAGGATAGCTGCAATTGTACAAAAAGTCACCGATATACATGTAGTGGTCAGAAAAGAAGATGCGGGCAGAATTCATTTTAAAAGATTTTTAAAAATTACTGGAGGAAATTAAATCTGCAAGTTAATAAGAAAATGTAGCAGAAAATGAACTACTATATTGATTGAAATTTTTATCATCGCATTAGTCGCTGCATCAGCTTCTCTACTCACTTTCTTTTCAGGGTTCGGTCTCGGAACTATCCTTACACCTGTTCTTATAATTTTTTTTCCAGTTGAGGTTGCTATAGCTTTAACAGGTATTGTACATTTTCTTAACAACTTATTCAAAATGTTGTTGGTGTATAAGCAAATTAACTGGAAGGTCGGAATAAAATTCGGTGCAGCTGCAGTTATCGGGGCATTTGCGGGAGCTGAGCTCCTGCTTTTCTTCTCAAACATCGAACCGGTTTATACTTATACTTTTCTCAATAAAACCTGTTCGATTTCAATCATCAAACTGATTATTTCGGTTTTGATGATTGTATTTGCTTTGCTTGAAGCAGTACCTGCTTTTGAAAATATTCAATTTGATAAAAATAAACTATATGTTGGCGGAATTCTAAGTGGTTTCTTCGGAGGATTGTCGGGCTATCAGGGCGCTTTAAGAAGTATGTTTCTTCTTCGATGCGGATTAACAAAAGAAAAGTTTATTGCAACTGGTGTCCTTATTGCATGCGTTGTTGACATCACAAGGCTTTCTGTTTATTTCAACCGGTTGACAAATATAAATATTGAAGAAAATAAATACGTTCTTATAATTGCTGTCTTGTTTGCTTTTGTCGGAGCGTTTATCGGAAGCAAACTGCTTAAAAAGGTAACTCTTACATTTATACAAATGACAGTGACTGTAATGATTATAATTCTCTCAATAGGATTAGGAACGGGATTGCTGTGATAGTAATGTTTTTTGTAAATAAATCTTTTATTTTATTTAAAGTTTAAAAGATGAATGTAGAAGAATTACGTAACATGTCCTTACAACTTGCCGGCACCACGGAAGATATTAAATGGGAGACCCATCTTTGTTTCAGCGTTGGCAGTAAAATGTATCTGGTAACATCGCCAGATATATTCCATCTCCGGCTTCATTCAAAGTCCCCGCGGACAAATTTGATGAGATATTATCTGAAGAAGGCTTTGAAAAGCATGCATATCTCGGAAGACATTATTGGGTTCATCTTGACGACATAAACAGGCTCTCAAAAAAGAAATGGCAAGAGTATATTGAACAATCATACGCATTGGTTGTTGCAAAATTACCTAAGAAGACAAAAAAAATTATTGGGCTAGCTGAGCGAGTTGGATTAGTTGAGTGAGTTAATTAAGTTGAGTAAGTTGAGTGAGTTAAGTAAGTTGAGTGCGTTAAGTAAGTTTAGTAAGTTAAGTTGAAAGATGCACATACTTAACCAACTTAATACACTCAACATACTTAACTTTTTCCAATTAAATCGTATACAAAGTTAAACTATAATTTAAATAAATGAAAACCAAAGTTAATAACATCCTTAAAATGTTGCTCCTGTTCTTTTTCTTGTTCACAGTTCCGAATTTACATGCTCAGACAAAGACAATTACAGAAGGAAAATATTCTTATGAAGTAGTTGAGAATGATCCATTGAATGCGAGGATATACACTCTTGATAATGGCCTGAAAGTTTATCTGACGGTTGATAAAAGCGAACCGAGAATTCAGACATATATTGCCGTTGCAACCGGCAGTAAAAATGATCCACCAACTTCGCAAGGGCTCTCTCATTACCTTGAGCATATGGTATTTAAAGGTACAGACAATTATGGAACAAAAGATTACGAAAAAGAAAAACCTTTTATTGATACTATTATAGCTCTTTATGAGCAGAGAAGAAAAACCAACAATGAATCTGAACGTAAACTTATCTATCATAAGATTGACAGTGTGTCATCTCTGGCTTCCGAATATGCGATTGCAAATGAATATGATAAAATGATTTCAGAGATCGGCGGGAAAGGAACCAATGCTTACACCTCTGTTGAGCAAACCGTTTATACAAATGACATTCCATCTAATCAGATCTCAAAGTGGCTTACCATCGAAGCAGAGAGATTCAGAAAGCCTGTCATGAGATTATTTCATACAGAACTCGAAGCAGTGTATGAGGAAAAAAATATCGGATTGGATAATGACAATTCGAAAGTGTGGCAAGAATTTTACGCTGGACTCTTCCAGAAGCACACTTACGGGACACAGACGACAATCGGAAGTGTAGAACAACTCAAAAATCCATCCATTCAAACAATAATCGATTACTATAATGAAAGATATGTTCCGAACAATATGGCAATATGCTTATCGGGAGATCTCGATCCTGAAGAAACGATAAGATTGATCGATGAAAAATTCGGTTCAATGCAGAATAAGCAAGTCCCTGAATTTATCCCTCCAGTCGAAGACCCGATCGCAAGCCCGGTTGTGAAAGAAGTTTATGGACCTTCGCAGGAATTTGTAAGGTTCGGATATAGGTTTGCCGGCGCGGGTACAATGGAAGTAAATATTCTTGTCATACTCGAATACATTTTAAGTAATGGCACTGCTGGTCTGATCGACCTTAATTTAAATCAGGATCAAAAAGTGATCGAAGCATATTCGTCTACCGATATCAATAAGGATTACTCGGTTTTGTATTTTGGAGGAAAGCCGCGCGAAGGGCAGACACTTAACGATGTAAAAAATCTCTTGATGCAGCAAATTGAAATTCTCAAGAAAGGACAATTTCCCGATTGGCTTATTCCGGCTATTATAGCCAACTTCAAACTAAATCAATTGAGAGCATATGAAAACAATGATAATCGTGCAGATGCATTTGTAAGTTCATTTGTTCTTGGAGTGCCATGGGAAAGATATATCACCAATATTGATCGTTTGTCTAAAATTTCAAAAGAAGAAGTTGTTAATTTTGCCAATGAAAATTTAAAGGATAATTATGTGATAGTTTATAAAAGAACCGGTGAAGATAAGACAATTCAGAAAGTTGATAAGCCAGAGATCAGTCCGGTAAAGGTAAACCGTGATGATAAATCGAAGTTTGTAGAAACCATTTTGAAAGAAGAAGTAAAAGACGTTCAGCCGGTTTTTGTGGATTATAAGAAAGATATAGAAGAGCTTAAGATAAAAAATAATGTTCCTTTGTTTTACATGCAGAATAAGGATAATGAATTATTTGAACTGCATTATCTTATCGATGTGGGTGCAAATCAGAATAAAAAATTGGGTTTGGCAATGCAGTATTTGAATTATCTCGGGACTTCTAAATTTTCCCCGTCAGAGTTAAAAGAAGAATTTTATAAGCTTGCAAGCTCGTTTGGTGTCAACGTGACTGAAGATCTGACAACTGTAAGTCTAACCGGGCTTGAGGAAAATTTTGATAATTCAATTAAACTTCTTGAAGAATTATTTTCGGATCCAAAAGAAAATAAAGAAGCGCTGGATAATTTAGTCGCAGATATTTTAACCCAAAGGGACAATGCAAAGCTTTCGAAGAATGTGATTCTGTGGAGCGCAATGCTGAATTACGGGAAGTATGGAAAAGATAATCCCTTTACTTACAGGTTGTCAGAAGAGGAATTAAAAAAGGTCCAGCCGTCAGAACTTATAAAAATAATAATAGATATAATGAATTATGAGCAGAGAATCCTATATTATGGTCCACAGACTGGCATTTCTCTTACAGAAATTTTGAACATATATCATTGGACCACCAGTAATCGGAAAACTGCTCTAGTTAAAAATAAATTTATAGAAAGAGACGTTACAGAAAACGAAGTATATGTTGTGAATTATGATATGCAACAGGCGGAAATAGTCATGTTTTCCAAAAGCGATGCTTACGATAAGAATAAAATTTCCATAATAGAACTTTATAATGAATATTTCGGAGGTGGAATGCAATCAATAGTTTTTCAGGAATTGAGGGAGTCCAAAGCACTTGCCTATTCAACCTTTTCATCTTATCAGATGCCAAAAGATAAAGACAAACCTAATTATATAGTTGCGTATATAGGAACTCAGGCTGATAAGCTTTCTGAAGCAATGTCGGGCATGCGGGGATTGCTCACTGATATGCCTGAATCTGAAATAAATTTTAGCGGCTCAAAGAATTCTCTGATTAAAAAGATTCAATCCGAGCGTTTGACAAAATCAAATATACTTTTTGAATATGAAAAAGTTAAAAAGCTGGGTCTTGATTATGATATTAGAAAAGATGTTTATGATAATATTCCTTCATTTACTTTGAATGATGTAAAACAGTTTCAGCAGAAATATATTAGAAATAGTAAGTACGTTACGCTGGTTCTTGGAGATATAAAATTACTTGATATCAATACCCTGGAAAAGTATGGAAAAGTAAAGACACTTTCTTTGAAGGAAGTATTTGGTTATTGAGATTAGAGTTGTCAAATCAATCTTAATTAGTTGAATTATTAATATGAAAAATTTGACAACTTTAAAAATAACAGAAAGAACAAAGTTGTCAAATCTATTTTAATTAGCTTAAGTTGACCGCTTCGTTTTTGAAACTGTTATTTAGCCACGAATTACACGAATTAACACGAATTTTAAAAGATTTTTCTATTGCATAATTAATATTCAATTCGTGAAAATTAGTGTAATTAGTGTCAAAAAATAAATTTTAAATACAAGAGCGGTCAACTTGAGTAATTAGATTAATTTATTATGTGTGAAATGAGATTTGACAACTTTAAAAGTTGTAGCTCAACTTAATGAGCTTTTCTTTTTGCACGATCCCGAACCTGATCTTATCGCTGACATCAAAGTCATACAGCTGAGCATCTACATATGCATCAATCAAATTTACTACGTAAAGTATTACTGAGTAAATTATAAAATCATCACGCTGATCGCTATAAAATTCACGAAGATCTTTTAGCCTGAGATCTCCCTGAGGATTTTCAGGAGTTTGAGAGTTTATGTATAAATCCTTATAATCAAGAAATTTATTATTATTCTTAATTATTTCATATACAAAGTAGCCGCCCACACCTGCAATAATAGGTATCTTCCAATAAGATTTATTATAAAATTGTCCGGCGCCAGGGATTATTGCCGAATATAAAACAGCTTTCCAGGGATCTTTTTTCATTTTAAATTTTGTATTGCTGTTCGCTTTAATTGTATCGGCAGTAAGATTTACCGATCTAGAACTGTTTGTGAGTGGAAATATCGTTTCAGTAATGATTCGATGATTTTGGGCGGAGGCAAGATTTGAAAAGTTACCTGCAATTGTAAAAATTAAAAAAGCGCCGAAAATAAATTTCACGGCGCTAAATTTATATATTATAAGTTTACTTATAAATCTCACATTTTTACTTCTCTAATGGAGCTGCGTCAACAGGAGGTTTTTCCTGCTCTTTTTGCTGTTGATTCTGATCCGGTTGATCCGTTGGCGGCTGCTGATTCTGATCGGGTTGGTCTGTCGGAGCCAGTTGATTATCAGTTGGTGGAAGTGTATTTGGCGGCGGCATTTGCTGCTGCTGCTCACCTGCATTCTTTTGAATTATACTTTCATCTACCGTACCTCCGCTACCGATCATTAGATTGACGGCAATGCAGCCAACCATCAATACAGCTGCCAAAACAGAAGTAGATTTTGATAACAGGTCGGAAGTCCTTCTTACTCCGAATGCCATTGTCACACTTGAACCTCCTATTGGTCCTGCTAAACCGTTTCCTTTTGACGACTGCATAAGTACGACAGCCATTAAAACTATGGAAACCAAAATCAGTAATAATATTAATAATGTAATCATAGTGGTGCAAATTTACATTTGTGAGGTTAAATTTACAAGTCAACATAAAGTCTTTTTTGAAAAAGCTACCAGAGAACCCAGATTTAAAAAATTAATCTCTGTTAGTTATTTTATCAAAACCATTCTCTTGGTTTGAATAAATTCTCCCGCCTGAATTTTATAAAAATAAATCCCGCTCGATAAACTGCTTGCATTATAATTTATTTCATAATTTCCTGCCTGCTTAAATTCATTCAACAATATATTTATTTCTTTTCCTGTAATCGTAAATTATTATTTTTGCATTTCCGCTTTTGGGTAAGGAAAAAGAAATTGTTGTTGCCGGATTAAATGGGTTTGGATAATTTGTGCCAAATTGTATTCTATAGGAATCATCACAGTTTCATCTTTTTCTGTCTCAATTTCGAAAACCTTTTGTTGTAAAAATCATATCTTCAATTCTACTTTTTTCCAATTTATCCTCAGAATGGAAATTTTTTCATAAGACTTTTTCATCTTGCTCATTACAGGTTCATTGCTAATAATTTCACTTAGTCTATTAAAGATCTTCTAATTCTTTAAGCTCTTCTAATTCCATAAGCTCTTCAACTTGAAACTCGTAACTTGAAACTTGTAACTTCCTTCCTCCTCCTCCCGAATTTATCAACGCCTGCACTTCTGCAATTCCAGGATGCAATTAACCTTATAATTGGCTGTTTCAAACATGTTTGAAAATTAAAATTTGGGATCATTAGGAATTTGAAATTAGTTAGGCCTTATCTCAGAGCGTAAGCGAACATGTTGAAATAAATTACTTTGGATAAATTCATCAATTAAAATAAGAGCATCTGACTCTGAAGAAGTAAATGTTACTTCACCTATAGTAAAACTAAATACTGTATAAACGGAATCAATTAGACCATTCTTAGAAGCTACAAAATTATTTATATCTGTGATGTAAGTTTGATCATTTATCCTTTCCGGTATATAATAAATTTTCAATTTTTTCTTAAAGTATTCGCGCTGTTCACCATCATAATAACCGATACTAGTTCCCTGTGAGAAATTGTTATTAAGTGATATGAATAAAAAGAGGAAAAGAAGGATAAAAACGTTGGTCTTTTTCATAAATTATAATTTTAAGTTTCGATACTTATTCTTGGGGAAATCAAGCTCCTTTTTAAATGTTTCACTATCAAGTGTATTGGTTTAAATATAATATTTAAAAAAAAATTTAAGAGTTATATTTTCAATATTAATTAAAGATTAGATTAATTATTTTGCAGTAAATGCAAATAGAAAAGTTTTTTATTGAAAATGATTTTGTTTCTTCGGATGAAGTTGCAGAAATAAAAAATCCTTATACTAATGAAGTTGTAAGAAAAGTTTACAGGTCAAACAAAGATCATATAAACACGTCGCTTAACTATTTATTAAAGATTTTTCCCAAATATAAAGATACGCCGGTTTATTTAAAGTCGGATCTTCTGGAAAGAATATCTAAGAAAGTTTCTGAAAATAAAGAAGATTTATCCCAGCTTATAACTCGTGAAACAGGGAAGCCAATCAAGTATTCAAGAATAGAAGTTGATCGATCCATACTAACATTTAAACTGGGCAGTGAAGAAGCAAAAAGAATTAATGGTGAGGTTTTGAGCCTAGATCTGCTCAAGGGATCTGAAAATGTAACAGGAATAGTTAGAAGATTTCCGATCGGCGTTATACTTGCGATCACACCATGGAATTTTCCGATAAACCTAGTTGCTCACAAACTTTCTCCTGCACTGGCTTCAGGGAACGTTATTCTTTTAAAACCCGCATCGGCATCGCTCGCATGCGGCATCGAGCTTGTAAAATTAATTAAAGAATCCTGCGATGAATTGAAATTTGATTATTGTCCAGTGAATGTTATCACTTCTTCAGGAAGTGACATAGAGGAATTTGTCAGTGATGATCGGGTGAAGATGATAAGCTTTACGGGCAGCTCGGATGTGGGATGGAATTTGAAGAGAAAGGTTAACCTTCAGAAAATTTCACTTGAACTAGGAGGAAATGCGGGTGTGATTGTTGATGAAACTGCTGATGTTAAGACTGCCGTTTCAAAAATCATAATAGGAGGTTTTGGACAGGCGGGGCAAAGCTGTATTTCGGTTCAAAGAGTATTCGTTCATAAAAATATTTATAATGAGTTTGAAAAAACATTAACCGAAGAAACAAAACAAGTGAAGGTAGGCGATCCGTTTAATGAAGATACAGATGTTGCTGCAATGATCTCCGAAACTGACGCGAAGAAAATTGAAAAATGGATTCATGATGCTGTTGAAGAAGGTGCCAAAGTCCTGACCGGCAATGAAAGAAATAAAGCTGTGCTAATGCCGACGATACTTACTCACACAAATAGTAACATGAACGTGAATTCACGTGAAGTGTTTGCTCCATTGATAACTTTAACAGAATTTCAAGATTTTAAAAAAGCGGTTGATGACGTTAATGATTCTCTTTTCGGACTTCAGGCCGGAGTGTTCACGAAAAACATTGACAATGCTTTTTATGCTTTCAATAATATTGAAGCCGGCGGCGTCATAATAAATAATGTTTCAACATACAGAATGGATTCTATGCCTTACGGAGGTGTAAAAGATTCGGGAAATTCTAGAGAGGGTGTGAAGTATGCTATCGAGGAGATGACGGAGAGGCGCGTGCTTGTTTTGTGTCAAACGTGAAACGTCAAAGGTGAGACGTTTGAGTAATTTCTCGGGTTAAACGTAAAAATGAAGTAGAATTATTTTACAAATTATTTAAATTCAAATAAAGGAGTTGCTTTATGCTGAATTTAAATCATAAAAAGTTAGAAGTATGGAAAGAAAGTATCGAACTTGTAAAAGTTATTTATAATATTACAGCTAATTTTCCGAAAAGTGAATTGTTTGGTTTATCAAGTCAATTAAGAAGAGCCGGCGTTTCGATTGCTTCAAATATTGCCGAAGGATGTTCAAGAAAATTTTCGATCGAAAGAAAAAGATTTTTTGAAATATCAAGATCGTCTTTGGTAGAAATTGATACCCAGTTAGAAATTTCGCTTCAGTTAAACTATGTTAAGAATGGAGAATTGGAAATTTTAAGTGAATCAATCAACAAACTATTTGCAAAATTATCAAATTTAATTCTAAAAACTAATTGAATTTAATTCGTCTGACTTTTCACGTTTGACGTAGATACCCAGTTAGAAATTTCGCTTCAGTTAAACTATGTTAAGAATGGAGATTTGGAAATTTTAAGTGAAACAATCAACAAACTATTTGCAAAATTATCAAATTTAATTTTAAAGACTAATTAAATTTTAATCATCTGACATTCACGTTTAACGAGTCAAGATTTAGAAAATACAAATGAACTAATAAATAAACTATTTGTAAAATCATCAAATTTAATTTTAAAAACTAATTGAATATGATTCGTCTCACGTTTCACGTCTGACGTTTCACGAAAAAGAATGGACAAAGAAAACAAAATCGCCGTGTTCGGCGGAACGGGAATGCTGGGAAGCTCAATTGTCCGACTGCTGAAAAACAAAGGTTACGAAAATGTCATTGCTCCTTCTAGAAAAGAAGGCTTTGATCTATTGAAGAATGAAAATGTTGAAAATTTTTTTCAGAGTGTAAAACCTGATAATGTTTTCATGGTGGCTGGGCTGGTCGGTGGTATACTCGCCAATAACACAAGACAAGCGGATTTTCTTTATCAAAATTCTCTGATGATATTAAATGTGCTTGAAGCTTTAAAAAATTATTCTCCTGATACAAAAATATTGTACTCGGGTTCGACTTGCATTTATCCGAAAGAAAATCCCCAACCGATAAATGAAAACAGATTCATGACAGGTCCATTAGAAGAGACAAATAAAGGCTATGCGGTCGCAAAAGGAATGGGAATAGTTGCGTGTCAATTGTATCGAAAGCAGTACAGCATCAATGCAATCGCGGCAATGCCGACAAATTTATACGGGCCAAACGATAACTACGATCTGACCTACAGCCATTTTATTGCGGCAATGATCCAGAAATTTGTTAACGCGCAGAGGGACGGGACGGAGCTTGTTTTTTGGGGTACCGGAAAGCCAAGAAGGGAGGCTCTTTACGTCGATGACTGCGCCGATGCGTGTATTTATTTAATGGAGCATTATGATAAACCTGAGTTTGTAAATATTGGGACAGGTTTTGATCATTCTATCAAAGAATATATCGAGATTGCCGAAAAAGTTTTTGAATTTGATAAAGAAATTAAATGGGACACAACAAAACCAGACGGTACTTACGAAAAAAGAACGGATATTACTCATCTGAAAAGCTTTATGCCGGAATATAATCCGCGTCCGTTTGAAGTAGGGCTGAGGGAAGTTTTAAAAATAGACTTTGGAGTAGAAGTTTGAATTCTCCCGCATAAAAAATAAGTTTTTAACTGAACAGGAAAAAAGATTTTATATGAATTTAATTAGGGCAAAAATTTCAGGATATGAATTACTACTTCTTTTTTATAATTATTTAAGCGATAGAGGAAGTAAGTATTTCAAGCCATTAGTTGACAAGTACTTCTTGTTACATAATATCAAAGAAATAGAATCTGAATTAATAAATAGATCGAATACTGACCATAAAAAGTTATATGATCCTAAAGCTTTTAACTGAATATTAATATAAAATTTAACAAATGTCTGCATTTACCTTCACAGCAATAATTCACAAAGAAAATAAAATATATGTCGCTGAATGTCCGGAAGTTGGGACTGTTAGCCAGGGATACACCATTGAAGAGGCGATTTCAAATCTTAAAGAGGCGACTGAACTATATCTTGAAGAATTTCCTTTTGAAAATTATTCAAAACCAATTCTAACTACCTTCGAAGCAGAATATGCCTAAACTTCCAATCGTTTCAGGTAAAGAATTAATTAATATTCTCGAGAAATTAGGATTTATATCAATTAGACAAAAAGGAAGTCATGTTATTTTAAAAAAGGTTTCTGAATCGGGTGAAGTAGGTTGTACTGTACCTCTTCATAAAGAACTTGCTATCGGAACATTAAAAGGAATATTAAAACAATCCCGGGTTTCTGTAGATGAATTTTTAAAAGAAATTTAGAACGTCCACAAGTGGAATCTAAATTATCAAAAAGCATAATGTCAGAAAAGAAATCACAAACAAAACAGGATACCACTGAAAAAATAGTTTCCTTATCTAAAAGAAGGGGATTTGTTTTTCCGTCATCAGAAATATACGGCGGATTAAGCGGATGTTACGATTACGGTCCGCTTGGAGTCGAACTACTTCGAAATATAAAGGAAGCATGGTGGAAAGAAATGACTTTCAGAGAAGATATAGAAGGGCTTGACGCTTCAATATTAATGCATCCGAGAGTGTGGGAAGCATCGGGACATGTAGAGCATTTTTCGGATCCGATGGTTGACTGCAAGCAATGCAAGTTGCGATACAGAATTGATATTCTGTTTGAGATGTTATCAACAAAAAGCAAAGAGGCGCTTTACAAAAAAGCCGTGGAATCAGGACCTTCCGGCGAGTCTGTGAACAGTATGGAAGATGCCGAAGGTATGTTTCTGGGAAATCCAAACTTATTTTTGAGTGAATTAATTTGTCCGAACTGCGGAAATAAAAATAGTTTTACCGAAGCACGGAGTTTTAATTTAATGTTTAAAACTTACATTGGACCTATAGAAGAATCCTCCAGTGCAGTTTACCTTAGGCCGGAAACCGCACAGGGAACTTATGTTAATTTTAATAATGTAAAAGAGTCATCAAGACAAAAACCTCCGTTTGGAATTGCACAGATCGGGAAGGCATTCAGAAATGAAATTAATACAAAAAACTTTTTATTCCGTGTAAGAGAATTTGAGCAGATGGAAATGCAGTTTTTTGTAAATCCAAGAGAAGATGAAAAGTGGTTCGAATACTGGAGAGAGCAGAGAATTGGCTGGTTTGGCAAGTACGGGATGAAAGAAAATAAATTAAAGTTGCACGTTCACGAAAAGCTAGCTCATTATGCAAAGGCTGCAGTTGATATAGAATACGAATTTCCATTCGGCTGGGGAGAAATAGAAGGAATCCATAACAGGACTGATTTTGATCTTAAGCGGCACACTGAATATTCCGGAAAAAAGCTTGAATATTTTGATGACCAGACAAAAGAAAGATTTGTGCCATACGTGATTGAAACTGCCGCTGGAGCGACAAGAAGCTTGTTTGCATTTCTCTGCAATGCATATGACGAAGAGGATGTTGCAAAAGAAAATTCAGATGGAACGAGTTCAACTGAAATACGAACCGTTCTCCATTTCCATCCTGAGCTTGCGCCGATTAAGGCAGCTGTATTTCCCCTTGTTAATCGAGACGGAATGCAGGACATCGCCCACAATATAACGGAAGACCTTCGAAAGGATCTTAAAGTATTTTATGATGATTCTGGAGCAGTGGGAAGAAGATACCGTAGGCAGGATGAGTGCGGCACACCCTTTTGTATAACAGTTGATTCGGATACTCTAAGCGATAATACTGTTACGATAAGAAACAGAGACACCATGAAACAGGAAAGAATCGGTAAAGACAGGATTGTCGAGTATATAGAATCAAAGTTATAGAATGGATCTAACATTAATAATAGGTCTAATTGCAGCTTCTCTTACAACTTTTGCATTTCTTCCGCAATCAATTAAAGCCATCAAGTCAAGGCATACTAAAGACCTGTCACTGCCAATGCTTATTATGCTGGAAATAGGTGTAATAATTTGGATAATCTATGGTTATATCTTAACTGATATACCACTTTTGTTTGCAAATTCAGTTTCATTTATTTTTATTTCTATAACTCTTGTTGTTAAGCTTAAATACGGTTAACATTTATAAATGGCACAATCTTTTGTTTTGAAACGAACTTATTTTTAAAGCACTGTTTTGGTAATTGTTTTATGGAGCCAGTCCAATTATCCTTCATAAAAGCAAAAACAGGTCAGAGATTGAGATCTGTCTCAAACTAAAGACAGTCATTTGTGACACTTCTAGCTAATTGAGTAAAGTTCATCTTCTAATGATACAAATTTTGCTTCGTTTGCCTATTCAATTTTTGGCAAGCATCTTGCATTAGAAATACAAGTGTTTATTTCACTATACTAATTAAAACTAAAACTTTAGGACAACATGAAAAAAATTAAAGCTATTGTAATCACAGCATTAATCTTTAACTCACTATTTAACATTGAAATTAGTAAGGGAGGATGGGTCCAAACCGGAGGTCCAACTGGCGGAGTAATTACATGCCTTGTAGTTTCTGGTGCAAACACTTTTGCGGGAACTACTTATGGAGGTATTATCCGCTCAGGAAATAATGGAGCAAGCTGGTCTTCAGCGAATAACGGCTTAACTAATCAACAGATCACTTGCCTTGCTGCAAATGATGCGGTAGTATTTGTAGGAACTTACGGGGATGGTGTATTTATTTCCACCAATAATGGTGATAACTGGACCCCCGTTAATAGCGGTCTCTCAAATAAGAAAATATTGACTTTCTTACTTAGCGGTTCTAATTTGTTTGCAGGAACGGACAGCGGAGGAGTTTTCTTATCGACTAATAATGGCGAAAGCTGGACCCAATTA
>Ga0180121_10000030_pt1 | contig 41915 bp, 34 predicted proteins | sample AntDrymUQ5402106_2_FD_129676 | JGI IMG/M metagenome (GOLD analysis project Ga0180121, IMG submission 129676) | Polar desert sand microbial communities from Dry Valleys, Antarctica - metaG UQ540 (21.06) (version 2) (version 2) | ecosystem: Environmental > Terrestrial > Soil > Desert | place...
ATGTTCGCGGTCCTCTTCGGTCTCTCGATGGACTACGAGGTGTTCCTGCTCTCCCGCGTGCGCGAGGAATACCTGGTGACGGGCGACAACGACACCTCGGTGATCCAGGGCATCGCCAGCTCGGCCCGGGTGATCACGTCGGCCGCCCTGATCATGATCTCGGTGTTCCTCGGCTTCGTGCTCGGTGAGGACCCCGCGATCAAGATGGTGGGCCTCGGCCTGGCCACGGCCATCTTCGTCGATGCCACGATCGTGCGGATGGTCCTGGTGCCGGCGACGATGAAGCTCATGGGCGACGCCAACTGGTGGATGCCGGGCTGGCTCGATCGCCTGCTACCAACCATCAACATCGAGGGCGAGACCGGACTACCGGAGCCCGAGATGGAAGCCGATCTCGTTCCCGACCCCGTCGAAGCCGAGCCCGAGCAAGAGCTCGCTCCGGTCGGGCTGACCCAGATCACGAAGGAACCTGGCCGTGACCGCGACTTGGACCGCCAGTCGACGGGGTCTGCGTCTCGTGGATGATCCACGGTGCCGAGGCGTTCCGCTCAACGAACGGCCGGATCCCCTTCAGGTATGCGGCCGCTGCTACGCCGCTGCCCACAGCCCCTTCGATCCACCCGGCGCCCTCAGCAGCGATGTCCGAACCGGCGAACGCGATCCGGCCTTCGGGCACCGCCAAGGCGTCGAACGTGCCGTCGCTGAACCACGTCGGCGGGACCGAGAGCCCGGTTCCCTGGGAGAAGCGGTCGTTCACCCAGTCGTGGCCGTCGGTCGTGATCACGGTGGCATCGGGAAGGTGCGCGTTGACGGCGGCGATCACTTCGTCGTGGTCAGCGAGGTCCACCCGTTCCTGCACGGAGAACCCCATGAACAGCCGGCCGTCGCCCGCGGGCCGAAGCACGAAGCCCGCGTTGATCGGCGTGTTCCAGCCCATGCCGACATAGGTCTCGGGAACCGGTGCTCTATCCACTGAGCTACGAGGCCGAGGGCCGGGCCGAGGACGAGGGCCTGGGTTACGAGGGCGAGGGCAGCGCGCCCCACTTTCGCGGAACCATCGCATCTACTGGCGGCCCCGGAGACTTCATCGAACGGGGGCCGCTGAAAGCTCGATCGGAGGCGTGCGCGTCACCGCTTCGATGGCCGGTCAAGCCGGGCGAGGTAGCCGTTCAACAGCGTGTTGACACGCCGGGATGCGGTACGGCGGCTCGTGCCTGGACACAGGCAGGAGGACGAACTCCGCACCGGTCCAACCGGGCGAGCTCCGCGTCCCGCCTCGAGGGAGGAGACCACGTCGTCGCTGCCCTGGATCACGAGCGCACCGTGAAGTCCCCGCGAGATGCGGCACCTGGTTCCTTCGGACGCCGGCGGGTAGGGTGCCGGTCGATGCCCAACTTCGTCGCTCTCCTGCGCGGTATCAACGTCGGCGGCAAGAACCTGATCCCGATGGCCGCGCTGCGCGCGTGCTTCGAGGAGCAAGGCTTCGACGACGTCGCCACGTACATCCAGAGCGGCAACGTCGTGTTCGCGTCGGCCGAGCGAAGCATCCCGAAGCTCACCGCGCGCATCGAGGACATGCTCCCTGCGAGCTTCGATTACGACGCGAGCGTCGTCGTGCGAAGCCGCAAGCAGATGCGCTCAGTCGTCGATCGCGCGCCAGAGGGCTTCGGCGCCGAACCGGCCGCGTACCGCTACGACGTGCTCTTCCTGAAGCCGCCGCTGCGGTCGCAGGCCGCCTTGGCGAGCATGCCGGCCAGGGAAGGGGTCGACCAAGCGTGGTCCGGGCCCGGTGTCTTCTACTACTCCCGGCTGATCAGCCGCGCCACGCAGAGCCGACTGAGCCGGATCGTGGCGATGCCGATCTACCAGCAGATGACGATCCGCAACTGGAACACGACCACGAAGCTCCTGCAGATGCTCGAGGCGTGAGGTTCAGAGCCGGCCGTCGGCGACCTGCTCGGCGAGGTCGACGAGCGCGGTCCGAGTGCGGATCGAATAGCCGAGCTCCCACGCGACCGGCCAGGTCGAGAGCTTCGCCACGACGACCTCGGCCGGACCGTGGATCAACACCGTCTGTCCGTTGATGCCGCTGCCCATGTAGATCGGTCCGCTCGGGTCGACCACCCACCACTTGTTCCGGTAGTAGGCGCCGCGCGGGAGCTCGCGGGCGTCGGTGCTCGCGGTGAACGCCGCCGCGGTGTCGTCGTCGGGCTCGAGCGTGTCGCGGATCCACGCGCGCGGCACGAGCTGATGCCGGCCGCGCCGGCCGTCGTCGAGCATGAGCTGCCCGAACCGGGCGAGGTCGCGCAGCGTGCAGCAGATGCCGCCGTCGGCCATCGCGTGGCCGTGGGCATCGACCGTAACCTCGGCGCCGAACTCGGCGCCCATCGGGGCCCACAGCTCGCGCGAGATCAGGTCGGCGAACCGCACGCCGCTCGCGCGCTCGACCACCCACCCGAGCAAGTCGGTGAGGATCGAGCGGTAGTCGAACGGACCGCCGTGCGGCCCAGCGTTGCCCAGGGTGCCGTAATAGTCCGTGATCGTTGCCGGCAGTCGCCGGTTCACGCGCGGGCGCCACAGGTAGATCTGCTCGTACACGCGCACGTCGGCGTGCACGTTGGCGTAATCCTCATCGAACCGAGTGCCGGCACGCATATCGAGCAGGTGGCGCGCCGTGCACCCCTCGAAGCTCGTGCCCTCGAGCTCGGGCACGTGGGTGGTGACGAGGTCGTCTGGCGACAGCAGCCCGCGGCCGACGAGGATGCCGGTGACCGTCGCCGTGATCGACTTCGACACCGACATCAGCAGGTGCGTGGTCGATGGCGTCATGCCGTTCTCGTACCGCTCGTGGATCACGCGCCCGCGGTGCAGCACGAGCAAGCCGTCGGTATAGGTCTCTTCGCAGAACCGGTCGAGGCGCAGCTTCCTGCCCGCAGCCCGGACGGTCGCGCGCGAGAGGTCGTGCTCCGCACGAAGCAGGCGCCGGGCCGGCCCGTCGCCGCGCGCGATGCGCGCCGTCGGGATCAAGTCGCGAACGTGCTGGAAGCCCCACCGGTTGAACGGCGGGTCCTGCCAGTTCGACAGCGTCACCAGGGCGTCGCCGGCGGGCGGCGTGCCCTGCATCAGACCAAGGTCGGCAGCGGTGGGAACGCGGGCACGAGCCATCGGCGTTACCCTAGCGGCGTACCTGGGCCAAGGTAAGAACGCCAGAGCTCTCGTGGGGGAGCAGTCGGACGGCGACCTCGGGGGGATCGTCCCTAAGGGCGCGAAGGGGCGAGGGCGCCGCACAGCACCTGGTCATGGTCGTCGGCGACCGCGGCGATGAGGTCGCCACGAGATGTGAAGGAAAGGCCACCGTTGGGCGCGAACGACGGCACGTCCGGGTCGGTGATGGTCGGGCGGTAGGTCACGCAGCCCCCGTCGACGGGGATCTGCTCTGTGCCGGCAACCCGGGCCGGGCAGCGCTCGGTGAGGGTCACCGTCTCGGGCTCGCTCGCGCCGCCGCCGACACCGACCGCGAAGATCGCCTGGCGCACCACCTGATCACGTTGATCTGTGCTGTCTTCCCCCGCTGGGATCCTCGCAGGCTAACCAAGCGGCAGGAACGAAGCGCCGGCCCGGCGCCCGTTCAGCCGAGCTCTCGAGACGGCGCGGATATCATCTCAGCCTCCGGCGCATCGTGCGTTCCATGAGCGCCGAGCCCGGGCGTACCTGCCGAAGTGGCACCCGGCCGTCCGGCACGAATCCCGCGCCTGCGTAGAGACGCTCGGCCGCCTCGTTGCCCACCGTCACGCACAGCACGCAGTCGGTCACGCCGTGGAGCGTTCGCGCCCACTCTTCCACGGCGTCCAGCAGATGACGGCCGACGCCCCGCCGTCGAGCCTCGGGTGCGACCCACATCGAGAAGAGGTGAACTTCATCAGGTCGTTCCCCGTCGTCACCTCGATCCTGCCGGGTGCCGACCACGATCCCAACCGGCCGGGCTCCTTCCAGGAAGGCGAGGAACATGACGGCACCGCCCTCGATGAAGGAGCCTTCCGCCCATGTCCGCCAGAACGCCTCGTCTCGCCGCTCCGCGTCCTCGAGCGTGGAGCCGAACGCCTCGGGGGAATCCGCGAGCGCGGAGAGCCTGGTGTCACGAGCGAGCAGCCAATCATCTGCACGCGCACGACGGACCTCGACGCGATCATTCATACACGGTATCCACCGTGCGCGCTGGGCTCACGATCAGCTGTCGATCCGTCCGCAGTCCTTGCTCGTACGGTTCAGGCACCGCGCCACCAACTCCGTCAATGCTTTCTGATCCCATGTGTTCCAGAAGTCCGCGTGCCCGGTCGAGAACGGACCGGACGACAGCCGGAGTCCCTCGACAGAGCTCACGGGGTACCGGAACACCTCCGTGATCGCCGGCACTCGGATCGGATGGGTGTTAGGGCAACCCTTCCCCGTCGCGAACGCCATGTGTCGTCGATGGTTCGGAGAATCGATCCGCTTCCCGCTCCAGCATTCGGGGAACTTCACGATCAGGTTGGCGGGGTTCGGCCCGATCGCGAAGCGGTGCGAGATGATCCGCAGGTTCTTGGGGAACGGGCGTGTGTGCTCGCCGCTCTCACCCCGGTAGTAGATCAACAGCGACTGCGCCCGGACCGGGCTCCCGTCGTCGCGCAGAAGCGTCGGCGTCCAGTAGCCGGCCGTGTCGTCCTTGGTCGAACATCTCGTCGCCCCCTTCAGCATCGAGGCGTAGGTGGAGCTCCTTTTCGTCGTGCGGTTCCCGAAGAACTCGTGCTGATGCTCGGACCGCTGGCCGGGAGCCACGATCGGATCCACCGTCGCGATGTGGGAGGACATGCAACGAAGCTGGAACCGAGGTTCCGCCGATGCCAGCCCAGGAAGTGTCAGGAGCACAACCAGGCTCCCGACGAGGATCATCGTCAAGCGTCTCATGACCCTCATCCCTATCACGCCCTGCGGCGATCGCACACACGCCGAAGCTCGAGCGTCCCGAGACCGACCAGTACGGAAGTTAGTGAGATCCTGGTGCGCGGGTCTAGCGCTCAGTGAAAGCGAGCCTAGCGCCCAAGGCGACGAACGTGCCGGCGAAAGCGCGCCGCATCCACTTCAGGACCCGGGGGCGTGCGATGACTTGGCCTCTCGCCGCCGCGGCGACGATGCCGTATATGGCGAAGATGACGAACGTGGTCGCCATGAAGATCGCGCTCAACTCGGTCATGCGCAGCAGTCCGTGCGGCTCATCGCGGCTCACGAACTGCGGCAGGAACGCGAAGAAGAAGATCGTGAGCTTCGGATTGAGGATGTTGATCAGGATCCCCGTCGTGATCGACTTCCTCGCGGAGACGGGAGCATCATCCTTCACGGTGAGCGTTCCGGTGTCCCTGAGGGTGCTCCACGCCATGTACAGCAGGTAGGCGACGCCCAGATACTTCACGACTCCGAACGCGACCGCGCTCGTGTGCAGGAGTGCGGCGACACCCGTGATCGCGGCGACCATGTGGGGAACGATGCCGAGCGTGCACCCGATCGCGGCGACGACGCTGGCGCCGGCGCCTCTCGTGAGGCCGGCCGCCAGCGTGTACAGCACACCGGTGCCGGGAGTCGCGACGACGACGAGCGACGTCAACAAGAACTCGACGCTCAACGACCCTCCTTCTCCTAACCGGTGGGGCGATGCTACCTGCGAGCAGTGAGGCATCGCACATCTCGATGGCCGGATCACCCAACCGCCCTAAGGCGTCTTGACTTCAAGTCCACTTGGACTCGTAGTTCCCGGTGATGATCACCGTGAGCGCGGGTTTCGCGCTCCCGAGCATCTCGCTCCGTATCCGGGAGTGATCTCCCAAGACATTTGTTCCACGCGAGTCGGCTGGCTTCGTAGCCCGAGGGGCGCGCCAGGTCGATGCCCGGGAACCTGGGTCTCTGATGAACAGCCGTCGACCATGCCCATGGAGTACGAGCGAGCCTGCGGATCGATCGGAGTCATTTCCATGAGGAGGATGCTAGACGGGTCGCTATGTGAGCGGGAACGGAGGCTGCCACCACCAAGGCGCCTCATCGAGCTCGATGGTCGTGACCCACTTCACCCACCAGAATCCTCGGCGGCCCGGGGCAACGAGCCGGGCATGTGCGCCGTGGCCGGGCGACAGCCGCTCGCCACCGACTTCCGTCGCGATCAGCAGCGTCGCGGCGTCGGACAGCGGGAATCGTCGGCTGTAGCCGGTGGCCGACCGGACGACGATGCTCCGGCCCTGCGCGCCATCGATGAGGCGATCCAGTCGCGCTCCTCGCCACTCCTGCTCGGCGTACCACCCGCCGGTGCAGTCGAGCGTCGCTCGCAGGGTGTCGCCGAAGGCGGACAGGTCTTCGACCGAGTAGCTCCGTGCGCCGTCGGTCACATGTAGCCGCCACGACTCGGCATCGACATCCTGCACGGTATCGTTCAGCCACTGGGTCACCGGCATCTCGGTCGGCACGTCAGATCCGGTTTCGAACGAGCCGGTGATCCGACGCCGGGCGCCGCGCGCATCGGTCGCACGCAGGATGCTCTCGATCGTGAGCCACGCGAGTCCCGCGCCGCCGAGCAGCACGCTGCCGCGAAGGAGGTTCCGCCGCGAGAGGTCGGTCGCTCGAGGACGGACCATCCGCTGCAGGACGTGAACGACCGCGAAAGCGACGGCGACGAACGCGGTCGCGACGTGGATCCCGAGCGGGGAGAACGTGCCGACGATCTGCACGATGCCGCTGACATGCACGAAAGCCGCCACGACCGAGGTCACGATCAGCACCACGAACGCGATCGAAGTCGACCTGCCTGCACGAGGCCGTGCGAGTCCTCGCCGTGCGATCGACTGCTTCCACGGAGCGAGCACGACGATGGCGAGCCCGGTGAAACCGTGGGCGATCACGAGCCACCGAACGAGCGAAGGCCCTGCCGCCCACGACAGTAGGCCCGTCGAGAGCGCAAGCACGAGGAGCACGAGGAGGACAAGGTTCGTGCGACGGCCGGCCACGAGACCATCGTGCCACCGAGTTGTTCACACGCCAGGCGGCTTCCTCGCGGGTGAGAGCCCCAGGCCGATCGCGAGACAGGCCGGGCATGCCCCCTGGGACCACCCGGTGAGGCCATTCCTCAAGCCCGAGTCGTCCAGTCTCGAGCGCTCGCGCGATCGGTCTCCTTCTGCTCCGTTCGGGAACCGAGCGCGAGGGGCGCCGCCGGGTTCCCGGGCAGGACCGAGTCCACTCTGGAGTACCGATCGGAGCCGGTGACGACTCGAATGGTGCCGGCGCGGCCACACGGGAGCCGGGCACAGCCCGCCACACGAACGGATCGAAGCGATCCTGGAACCCCTCACTTCGGACTGACCGCGAAGGAGCTGCAATGAGACGGTTCGACGCGACTCAAGGTCCACGCGTCGTGGGTCCGCATGACGGCACGGTCCTCGATCTCGGCGGGACCGGAGTACGGTTCATGATCCGAGGCGAAGAGTCGGGCGGCGGGTTCGCGCTCGTGGAACATCCGATCCCGCCTGGCCATCTCGCGGCGCCGCTCCACCGCCACACTCGTATGGATGAGTACAGTTTCGTCCTCGAGGGCAGGCTGGGAGCGCTGCTCGGCGATGACGTGGTGTACGCCGAGCCAGGTGATCTCGCGTTCAAGCCTCGCGACCAGTGGCACACGTTCTGGAACGCCGGCGAAACCCCTTGCCGGATCCTCGAGATCATCTCGCCCGCGGGCTTCGAGCACTGTTTCGAGGAAGACGCCGAAGATTCGCGAGCGCCCGAGGACCTCGCACAGCGATACGGGTTGCACGTCGATATCGAGGGGACCCAACGGATATGCGCGGAGCAAGGCCTGACGTTTCCGCCTCTCCCCGGACGGCGATGACTCGAACGCTGCATCACCGGATCAGTGAAAAGGAAGCGCCTGCGCCCGGAACGTTCTCCGGTATGAGGCCGGAGACGTCCCCAGCACGCGGCCGAAGTGCACCCTGAGCGAAGCGGACGACCCGAAGCCGCAGTCGATCGCGACCGCTGACACCGGCTCGTCGGTGGTCTCGAGCATCCGCTGCGCCGCCAGGATCCGTTGCGCGAGGAGCCACTGGAGCGGTGTCGTGCCCGTCTCGGCCCGGAAGTGGCGCGCGAACGTCCGCGAAGACCGATGCGCATGAGCGGCGAGCTGTTCGACCGTGAGCGACTCGTCCATGTGCTCCAGCGCCCACTCCATCGTGGCGGCCAAGTGGTTCCCGTTCGAGAGCGTAGGCATCGGTGTCTGCACGAACTGGGCCTGGCCGCCGTCGCGGTGCGGGGGAACCACCATCCGCCGGGCGAACGCGTTCGCGACCTCTGCGCCGTGGTCTTTGCGCACCATGTGCAGGCACAGGTCGATGCCCGAGGCGGTTCCTGCCGACGTGAGGATCGAGCCCTCGTCGATGTAGAGCACCGTGGGGTCAACGTCGACCTGCGGGAATCGCGACGCGAGGGCGTCGGCGAACATCCAGTGGGTCGTTGCCCGGCGTCCGTCGAGCAGGCCCGCGTGCGCGAGCACGAAAGCGCCCGCACACAGGGACGCGATCCGCGCGCCACGCCGGTGTGCGCTCCGCAGCGCGCGGAGGAGCGGCTCGGGGGGCGTCTCGCCGACATCGCGCCACGACGGCACGACGATCGTGTCGGCGCGGGCCAGCGATCGGATCCCGTATTGAGGTTCGATCCCGTAGCCCATCGCGGTCGTGAGCGGGCCGGGCTCGGCCGCGCAGACGAGCGTGCGGTAGTTGGGCAACCCCATCGCCGAGCGATCGATCCCGAAGACCTCGCACGGGACTCCCATCTCGAAGACCGCGACTCGGTCGTACACGACGACAGCCACCGTATGCATGGCAGGAACCTAGCATAGAGGGGCAGTCCTGCCATGCTGCCGACCCGCCTGCCGACGATAGATTGGCCGACATGGAAGCCTTGGTCGTCGTGGTGCTGATGATCGGCCTGGCGCTCGCGGCGACCGCCGCAGGCGCCGACAGCAGGCCCCATCTCGACGACCTCGACCCCGGTTCCCGTTCATTGCAAGCATGGCTCGATCCCCGCCGGACGCCCGACGCTCGAGGAGGAGGACGCCCCTATGGATCCGACCACACGCCAGGAGCTGATCGATCGATACCGCGACGGCCACCGCGAGGTGCTGGACGCACTCCACGAGATCACGCCCGACCAGCTTGACGCCCGGAGCGACCCGAACGAGTGGTCGCCACGCCAGGTGGTGCACCACCTCGCTGACAGCGAGATGACGTCGGCGATACGCCTTCGCCGGCTCATCGCCGAGGAGGACCCCCAAATCGTCGGCTACGACGAAGGAGCATTCGCGGAGCGTCTGCACTACGACCGTCCCGTCGATGCCTCGCTCGACGCCCTGCGCGCGTCTCGATCGAGCACCGCCGAGATCCTCGACCGCCTCTCCGAGACTGAGTGGGTACGCACAGGCACCCACAGCGAGAGCGGCCCCTACAGCGTCGAGACCTGGCTCGAGACCTACGCGGCGCACGCGCACGAGCATGCGGCGCAGATCCGCCACGCCCGCGCCGCACCGACTTCCTTGACGTAGGGTCCGGTGCCGCGGGGCGACCGTGGTGACGGCGCATCTACTGCATACCGCGTACCCTGACCTGCGAGTTTGACACTTCCCTCTCGCCCGGTAGCCTCGATCTCACCCCCACCGGCTTCCCGGTGGGTTTCCCATTTGTCGCCCCGAGCGATTTCAGGCCTGGGGTGAAGAGGGCCAGGCGGGCCACTCCCGACAGCGGGAGGGTCTCGCCCCGAAGAGAGGAGGACTCACGCGAACGATCGAACCCACCCGCTCCCGGTGTCGGTGACGCCGTGGCGGAAGAGGGAGGCGACGACCGAATGCGAAAGCTGCTCGCAGCACTCGTCATCGTGGGAGCCTTGATGCTCCCGATGCCCGCCGCTCACGCGGCCACCCCGAGGTTCCAGATCAGATGCCAAAGTTCGCACCTGGCGCAGGAGGATCCGATCGTCTCGCCGGGTACGCGCTCGGCTCATATGCATGAGTTCTTCGGGAACACGACGACCAACGCAGACTCCACCCACCGGTCGATGGTGCGGGGAGGGACCACGTGCAGCGCGTCAGCGGACACGGCCGGGTATTGGGTCCCAACTCTCATCTCCCCTGGGGGACGGGTCGTTCGAGCCAAGACGGTCCTGGTGTACTACCGAGGCGAGGCAGGTGCTCGCACGGTGGCATTCCCGCCCGACCTGCGCATGGTGTCGCACCAGTCGGAGGTTCGAGCCTCGTCCTCGAACCTCACCATCGAGTTCCCCGAGTGCTGGGACGGTGTTCACACCGACAGCACCAACCACATCTCTCACATGGCCAACGCCACGGGCAGCGGTTGCCCGCACTCGCACCCCGTCAGGGTCCCGGCCATCACCATGGTGATCCGGTACCCGATCCAAAGCGTGTCCGGCCACAGGCTGGCCAGCGGGCCGCTTTCCACGATGCACGCGGACTTCTGGAACACGTGGGGTCAGCCGCGCCTCGAGGAACTTGTTGCTCGATGCCTGAACTCCTCCACACGGAGCTGCCCACGGATCGACGGGTAGATCGGGGAATCGCCTTGCCCCTGAGCACCTTCACCGGGGCCAGGGCGAGCTGGACATCAGCCTGCACTCGCGGTCCGCCAGTCGGTCAGGTTCCGGAGCCGGGCTCTGTTCGGATCCGAGCCGCTCCGAGCACCGCCTGCACGATGCCGCCGTAGCCGGTGCACCGGCAGAGATTGCCGGCGAGCGCGATGCGGATCTCCTGCTCGCTCGGATCGGGCTGCGCGCGCAGCAGCGCCGTCGCCGAGATGAGCATGCCCGGCGTGCAGAACCCGCACTGCACCCCCCCATGGCGCAGGAACTCGGCTTGCAATGGAGCAAGCTCCTGGTCACCGGCGAGTCCTTCGACCGTGGTCACCTGCTTCCCGACCGCCTGCATGGCGAGGTAGGAACAGGAGTTCACCGGCTTGCCGTCGAGCAGCATCATGCAGGCGCCGCACTCGGAGTCGTCGCACCCCTCCTTCGAGCCGGTGAGCCCGATCTCGTCACGCACCGCCTTCAACAGGCTCATGTGTGGATCGATCTCGACCGGGAAGTCGGTGCCGTTCACGTGCAGCGTCGCGTCGACCTTCATGTGCCGTCTCCTCAGGCGCCGTACAGCGCGTCGCTTGCAGGGATGGGAACCTCGCCGCCTCGCGCTCGGGTCAACGCGGCCGCGATCGCCCGGCGAGTGACGACCTCGGCCATCGCGGTGCGGTAATCGGCCGAGGCGCGAACATCGCCGATCGGTGCGGCGCCGGCGGCGGCGGCACGGGCTGCTGCACCGACCGCATCGTCGCCGCCGTCGGTTCCCATGAGCGCCTGCTCAGCCTCGGCGACCCTGTGGATCGTGGGCGCGAGCGCCGTGATCGCGATGCGCGCGTCGGTAACCGGCCCCGCGCCGGAGTCATCACCCGGCCCATCGCCGACGGTCACGACCGCCGTTGCGCCGACCACCGCGATCTCCATCTGACGACGGTACTCCAGTCGCACGTAGGCCGATCCGGTGCCGGCCGGAGGCGCCGGCAGATCGATCGCGACGAGCAGCTCCCCTGGGGCCGCGGTGGTCGCGCCAGGGCCGGTCCACAGGTCGCCAAGCGGCACCTCGCGTTCCCCGGCTTCGGAACGCAAGGTCACAGTGGCGCCGATGCAGAGCAGGGCGCCGCCGGTATCCATGGCGGGCGACGCGTTCATCACGTTGCCGCCGATCGTGCCGTTGGCGCGGGTCGCATGCGAGCCGACGATCGCCGAGGAATCGGCGAGGGCCGTGAACCTGGCGCGCACCGTCTCGTCGGCCACGATCGCCTCGTGGGTCACGAGGGCGCCGAGGCGCAGCCCACCGTCGCGCTCCTCGAGACCCCGCAGGGCCTCGATGCGATCGATCGCGACGATGGCGCCGGGCAGCGGCTTCTTGCCCTGTCGCGCGCCGACCACCAGATCGGTACCGCCCGCGACGGGGCGCGCACCCGCCGCGATCGCGGTCATGGCGTCGTCGAGCGTCGAGGCCGAGGTGAACGACCTGGTCATCGCGCGCCTTCCCGGCCCGCAGACCACACCCGCTCGGGGGTCATCGGCATCTGTCGCACCTGCGCGCCGAGCACCTTCGAGATCGCGTTGGCGATCGCGGCGGCGGTCGGCACCTGCGGCGGCTCGCCAACCCCCTTGGACCCTCTCGGGCCGGCCCCCTGCGTGGGGATCTGGATCCAGTCCACCTCGATCTCGGGCGCGTCGGCGCACGTGACGAGCTTGTAGTCGAGCAAGGCGGGGTTGCGTTGGCGGCCCTCGTCGTCGAGCTGGGTTCCTTCGCTCAGCGCGAGCCCGACGCCCATCACGACGCCGCCGGTGACCTGCCCGTCGGCGCCACGCCGATTCAAGATGACGCCGGAGTCGTGCGCGGCGGCCACCTTCAGCACCCGCACCACCCCCGTGGCCCGGTCGACCTTCACATGTGCGGCCTGCGTGATGAGCTGCGGGGCAAGGAACGTCTCGTTGCCGAGCCTGCCGACGCAGCCGCCGGTGTCGCCGGCGGGCGCCTCGGGCACATCGCCCGAACCCTTGCCGTGGATCGTGCCGGCCCCCGCGAGATCGCCGATCGAGACCGAACGGTCGGGCGAGCCCTTCACACGGACGTTGCCGTCGAAGAGCTCCAGGTCTTCCCGATCCACCTCGAGCTGCTCGGCGGCGGCGTCGAAGAGCTGGTCGCGCACGTCCGCGGCGGCCGCCAGCACCGCGCGACCACTGTTGAACGTGGTCTGGGAGCCGCACGAGCCCATGTCCCAGTTCGCCGCCGCGGTGTCTTGGTACAAGATCGTGAAGTCGTCGGGCTTCATGCCGAGCTCTTCGGCAACGAACATCGGCAGCGCCATGACGGCGCCGCTTCCGTTCTCCTGGGCGCCGGTGACGATGGTGCCGCTGCCGTCGCCGTTGATGTGCACGTAGGCGCCCGACGGGGCCGGCATGCTCGGCCACCAGCCGACGGCGACCCCGATCGCCTCGTCGTCGGGGAGCTCGCGCTCGTAGTCGATCATCTCGACCGCTCGCTCGAGCGTCTGCTTCATGCCGATCTCCTCGAAAACCTGGCGGGTCGGGCCCTCGGCGCCCGTCTCGATCAAGGTGCGACGCCGGAACTCGACGGGGTCCATGTCGATCGCGCGCGCCACCTCGTCCATGTGCTGCTCGAGGCCCCAGCAGACCTGCGGGGCGGTCGGAGCGCGCACCGACCCCGACGGCTGGTTGTTCGTGTAGTTGAGGCGGGCCTCGACGAAGACGTTCTCGATCACATATGGACCGCAGGCGTGCATCGCCGCCATCTGCCCGAGGAAGCCGCCCTCACCGCAGTAGGCGCCCTTGTCGAGGACGAGGTTCGCCTTGCGGGCCACGATGCGCCCGTCACGCATGACGCCCGTCTCGAACTCCATCACGATGCCCTCACGGCGCTGGGCGATCGCGACGAACTCCTCGCGACGGCTGAACACGAGCTTCACCGGACGCCGGGCGGCCCGGGCGAGCGCGGCCACCTGCGCCTCGAAGTGCAGGTCGCACTTGGCGCCGAAGCCGCCTCCGAGCAGCGGGACCACGATGCGCACGTTCGCCTCGGGGACCTGCAGGGTTTGCGCCACCCCGGCGCGCGCAGCGTACGGCACCTGCGTCGAGGACCAGATCGTGACCTCGTCGCCCTGCCATTGCGCGACGACCGCCCTGGGCTCGATGGGCACACCCTGCGAGGCGTCGGACACGTACCGGCCCTTCACCACCACGTCGGCCTCGGCCATGCCGGCGTCGGCATCGCCTTTGCCGATCGTGTGGTAGGCCATCGTGTTGCCGTCGGCGACGATCTCGTCGTCCTTGCCGTAGGACGCGAGATCGGGGTGGACGAGCGGAGCGTCGGGCGACATCGCTTCCACGAAGTCGCTGATAGCAGGCAACGGCTCGTACTCCACCTCGATCAGGCGCACCGCCTCGGTGGCGATCTGTTCGGTGAGCGCGGCCACCCCCGCGACGATCTCACCTTCGAAGCGCACGACGTCCTTGGCGAACAGCGTGCGGTCCTGCACGAACCCGCCGAACCGAACATCGGGAAGGTCGGCCTGGGTCACCACGGCTACGACGCCCGGCAGCGCCTCGGCCTTCGAGGTGTCGATGCGCACGATGCGCGCGTGCGGGTGATCCGAGTAACGGAACTTCGCGTGGGCCTGCCCGGTCATCGTCAGGTCGGCCGTGTAGCGGCCGGTGCCGGTGACCTTCTCCTTGCCGTCGGACCTCACGAACGCGGAAGCAGGCGATGCGATGTCTGTGGACGCCACGGGTCTCCCTTCAACGAGCGGGGCCATATCGTAAGCCACCCGGCGACGCGGGCGCCGGTCAGACCCTCGTATCCCACCTTTCTTGCCTCCTCCGTCCCACTGGGACACAGTCGACATCGGCGGTTCGTTCCGCTCATGTGCAATGACTCGGGGTGACGAGCCGATCTCACCCCGCTAGGGTCGTGCGATCGCATGAGGGGTGCGAAGGCGTTCTCGATCGGCGTTCTGCTTGCTGCCGTTGTCATGGCGGCCGTGCCGGTGACGGCGAGCGCGTCGGGCTCTCCCGAGATGCGGCGAAGGCTCCTGTCGCTCACCAACGCCGCCCGCACGAGCCACGGGGTCCGCGCCCTCGACCTCAACTGGCGCCTGTCGCGGGACGCCCTCCGGCACTCCCGCCGCATGGCCGACGAGCAGTCCGTCTTCCACATGACGAACCTCTACCGCGTCGTCAGGAAGTGGCGCCCAACGGTCTGGGGCGAGAACGTCGGCATGGCCAGCACGGTCTCCAGGGTGCACCGGTTGTTCATGCGGAGCTCCACGCATCGAGGCAACATCCTTCGCGGGGGGTTCTCGAAGGTGGGGATCGGGCTGTTTCATCGCGGCGGTCGCATCTGGACGACCGTCGTGTTCTACGGAGGCTGACCGAACCGCCTCAGACCAGCGAGCCTCAGCCGATGAGCGAACGGATCTGCCGAAGCGCGACCGTGAGCCTCGCCAGATCGCCGATCCCGTCGACGGCCAGGCTGCGCATGAATCGCGCCAGACGGGTGTATGCCTGATCGCGCGATTCCAGGAACTTCTCGACGGCCTCGTCGATCGGCAGCCCGCTGCACTCCTCGAGCACGGTCTCCGCGAGGCTGCGGCGAAGGGTGAACAGGTCGTCTTCCATCGACTGCAACGCCCAGCGCTGCCACCGGGATCCGCTGGGCATGTCCTCCACCTGCTTCTCGAGCCAGTCGAGCTGCAGCCGCTCCCCCAGCAGGAAGAAGGCCCGCGCCACCTCCAGCACCGTTCGGCCCGAGGCGTGGGACACCGTGATGATGTCGGGTCCGTGGACCAGCTCCGACTGGAAGGCGTGACGACGCGCGAGCTCGGCGGGCACCCCTTCGGCCTCGAGGCGCCGGGTCAGATGCTCGTGCTCCTCACGCCAAACCTCGGGACCGATCTGGTCGATCACGCCCGAGAGCTCGCGGAACGACTCGCGCGCATCGTCGACGGCCTCGTCGAGACCGCGACCGGCCCCGTGCACCAGGTACCAACGTGATGTCGTCTCTACCAGCCAGTCCACGCCGGTCATCAGCTCGTTCTGGATGCCGGGGTCGATCAACCCGTCGAGCGCCTCGACGTCGGCCCACCGCTGCACGGCGCCGGTCACATCACGAGCGATGCGGAACGCACGGACGACGTCGGTCGTGCCCGCCCCCGTCTCGGTCACCATGCGCGAGACGAACGTGACACCCTGGGAGTTCACGACATCGTTCGACACGATCGTGGCGATCAGCTCGCGACGCAGCGGGTGCTCCTCGACCAGATGTCCGAACCGCTCCACGATCTTCGACGGGAAGTACCCGCGAAGATCCACGGCCAGATAGGGCGAGTCGGGAAGGTCCGAATCGACGAGCGCGGCGAAGATCGAACGCTTCGCGTATGCGAGCAGCACGGCGAGCTCGGGTCGCACGAGTCCCTCGCCCGCCGATCGGCGCTCGGCCATCTCCTCGGACGACGGCAGGAACTCCACGTCGCGCTCGAGCTCGCCATCGCCGGCCTCGAGCTGTTGCATCAGGTCCTCATAGGCCTCGATGCGCTGCGCCGAGAGCTCGACCTCCTGCGAGAGGATCTGGGCCTGCTGGTAGTTGTCGTAGAGCACGTGCGCGACCACGTCGCCGGCGCACTCCTGCTGCAGTGCGTTACGCCCGTCCATCTTGAGCTCCCCACGTTGGATCGCGAGACCGAGCAGGATCTTGATGTTCACCTCGTGGTCCGACGTGTCGACGCCTGCCGAGTTGTCGATGAAGTCGGTGTTGATGCGCCCGCCCGCGCCGGCGTAATCGATACGGCCCCGCTGGGTGAAACCGAGGTTCCCGCCCTCGCCCACAACGCGGGCCTGCACCTGCTGGCCGTTCACGCGGAGCGGATCGTTCGCACGGTCCCCGACCTCGGTGTGGCCCTCGTCAGCAGCTTTCACGTAGGTGCCGATGCCGCCGTTCCACAGCAGATCGACCGGCGCCTGCAGCGCCCTGTTGATCACCTCGGCCGGCGTCATGTCGGCGGGGGCATCGTCGTCGATGCCGAGCGCCGCTCGCGCGGGGGCCGACAGCGTGACGCTCTTCGCCGAGCGGTCGAGCACGTCGCCGCCTGCCGAGATGAGCGAGCGGTCGTAGTCATCCCACGTCGAACCCGGCGTCGTGAACAGCCTGCGGCGCTCATGGAACGATGCCGAAGGGTCTGGGTCGGGGTCGATGAACACGTGGCGATGGTCGAACGCGCAGACGAGCTTGATCTGTGGCGTGTAGAGCATGCCGTTGCCGAAGACGTCGCCCGACATGTCGCCGATGCCGACCACGGTGAACGGGTCGGTCATCACGTCGATGCCGATCTCGCGGAAGTGCCGCTTCACCGACTCCCACGCGCCGCGGGCCGTGATGCCGAGCTCTTTGTGATCGTAGCCCTGCGATCCACCGCTCGCGAACGCGTCGCCCAGCCAGAACCCGTACTCCTCGCTGACCGCGTTGGCGGTGTCGCTGAACGTGGCGGTGCCCTTGTCGGCGGCGACGACCAGGTACGGGTCGTCGCCGTCATGGATCCGCACCTGGGGCGGGTGCACGACCGTCCCGTCGACGAGGTTGTCGGTGATGTCGAGCATGCCGCGCATGAACGTGACGTACTGCGTTGACACCTCAGCCTTCAGCTCATCGACGCTCGCCGGCGTCCGCCGCAGGATGAACCCACCCTTCGACCCGTCGGGCACGATGACGGCGTTCTTCACCTTCTGCGCCTTCATGAGGCCGAGCACCTCGGTGCGATAGTCCTCCTTGCGGTCGGACCAGCGGATGCCGCCCCTCGCGACCATGCCCCCCCGCAGGTGGATCGCTTCCATGTGCGATGAGTGCACGAAGATCTCGAACAAGGGGTATGGCTTCGGCATCTCGGGAACCTTGGCCGAGCGCAGCTTGAAGCTCAGCGAGGTGCGCCCCGCCACGTAGGCGTTCGTGCGAACGATGGCTTCGATCGTGCCGAGCAGGCTCCGCAATATGTTGTCCTGGTCGAGTGATGTCACCTCGCGCAGCGAGGCGTGGATCGACTGGCGGATCTCATCGACCTCCTCGTCGGTCGCCGCGCGATCGGGGTCGAACTTCGCCTCGAACATGCGCACGAGCGCGCTGGAGACCTGCGCTTGATCGACCATGGCGTCGTTGCGGTACTCCTCGGTGTATCGCGATGACACCCGCATGCGATACTTGCGAAGCGCCCGCAGGATCCCCACCTGCCGCCAGTCGAGGTCCGTCAGCGTTACGAGCCGGTTCAAAGAGTCTGACTCGGCCTCGCCCTGCCAGACGGCCGAGATCGTCGCCGACACGTTGTCGGCTTCCTTGCCGAGGTCGAGCACCGCGCCTCTGGAATCCAGCACGCCGAAGTCGTGGATGTAGGTCTTGCCCTCGCCGAGCACCTGCGTGGGGATCTCCTCGACCGCCCGCAGCCCGAGCGCCTCGAGGATCGGGATGAACGCGGACAGGTCGACCTTGCCGCTGGTCTTGTAGAGCTTCACGCGAGTCAGCCGCTCGCCCTCTCGCTCATTGCCGATGCCGACGAGGTAGCCCTCGGGCTCAGACTCGAGCGCCTCCAACGCCAGCACGTCGTCGGCGATCAGGTCCCATTCCTCCGAGGCCTTGTAATAGGTCGGGAAGCGGGGCGCGTACTTCTCGGCGAGCACCGGTCCTCGAACCGGGCCGGTGCGAGCGATCAGCACATCGTGCAGGTCGTCGTCCCAACTCCGCGCCAGCCGCTCGACCTCGGCCTCGAGCTCCTCGTGCGGCACATCGGGGATGCTGGTTCGTGGATCGACGTGCACCGTGAAGAAGATGCGCGCCGATTCCGTCTCGCCGAGCGACAGGTGGTAGTCGACGGTGTTGCCATGGAACTGCTCGAGGAAGTAGTGCTGCAGGCGCTTGCGCAACGCGGCGTTGAAGCGATCGCGGGGCAAGGCCACCACGACCGAGACGCTCCGCCCGTACAGGTCTCGCCGCACCAGCACGCGGATGCCACCGTGCTTCTCGAGCTGCAGCAGGCCGACGACTAGCCGCCGGAGCTCACCGGCCGAGGCTTGGAACAGCTCGTCTCTGGGGAAGGACTCGAAGAGCTCGACGACCTGCTTGTAGTCGTGGGAGCCGGGCATCAGGTCCTCGGCGGCGATGATCTGCTCCAGCTTGCGATGCAGCAGCGGCGTCTTGGCCGCCGGTTCCATATACGCCTTCGACGTGAACAGGCCGATGAGCCGCGCTTCGCCGGTGATCAGCCCTTTGGCATCGACGACCCGCACCCCGATGTAGTCCATGCGAGCGCGCCGATGCACCGTGGAGTACGAGTTCGTCTTCGAGAACACCAGCAGGTCGCCGCCCTCGATCCGAGCCCTCACGACCTCATCGAGGTCGGTGAGCCGTGTGGTGTCGGCGAACGCCGAGCGCTGGAGATCGCTCAAGATGCCGAGGCCGCTGTCCGCCACCGCACGGATCGCGGCACGCTCCTCGCCGTCGAAGTCGACCAGCGCATACTCGCGATAGCCCAGCAGCACGAAGTTGAGCTGCACGAGCCATTCGAGGAAGTCGATGGCCTCACCCACCTCTTGGGGGGGGTAGCGGACAGCTCCGGCGCGAGCGAGCTCGATCATGTGCCGCACCCGCTGCTGCATCGGCTCGAAGTCGCGCACCACGAGCCGCACGTCGCGCAGGATCGTCGTCACCCGGCGCTCGAGATCGGCGGCTTCCTCGGGAGAGAGGATCCGGTCGAGCTCGAAATGCATCACGGATTCACGGTGGGTGGCGTCCCGGCCCGACATCACCCGCTCGATGCGCCCCTGCTCGTCTCGGATCGTGCCGATGACCGGATGCAGCAACCGGCTCACACCGAGACCTCGTGCGAGCAGCTCTTCCTGGACCGAATCCACGAGGAAGGGCGAGTCCTCGGTGTTGGTCTCGACGACCGAGCCGACCGTCGCGTACCCATCGGTCGCGACCTCGGCCTGGAACACACGGACCACCGCAGGGTCGTTGCCACGCCGGTCGGCGAGGTCGAACGCCGTGCGAACGATGCCGAGCAAGGCGTCCACGCCGAGCTCGTCGAGCTCCTCGGTCGGGAATCGCCGCAAGAACGCTTTGGCGAACGCCGCGACCGTGTCGTGTCGCCCCGGCTCGACGCGGGTGCCGATCGCATCGAGCAACGCCTGGATCACGACGTGTGGCTCACCCGGAGTGGGGGGGGCCGCCACGATCTCGGGGTGCGCGTCCACGACGGGCCATTGTTGCAGGTCACGGTCGTGTCGCGACGAGACGCGCTGCGTGCTCGACGTAGGTCGCGCGCACGATCGGCAGCAAGCCGGTGATGTAGGCACCACCCACACATCCACGGCACCAGGCCGACGCGTTGATCGCCCGAGCGGTGACCTTCGCCGAACGGCACGACCGCACGCTGTCGAGCACAGCCCCGTAGCCATAGGACTCGGCGCCGAGCAGCAGCGTGTCTCGTGAGGCATCGAGACCTTGTCCGAGCGAGACGTAATGCTTCACCCCGACCGTGTTCATGTCGGTGGCCCCCGGCATGTCGTGGGTCGTCGCGAGCGGATTGTACGCGGCCGAGGTCGACTCCGAGGTCTCCCACGTCACCACGATCAGCAGGTTCTCGTCACACGGCGGCGCCCCAAGCCGCCCCAGGAAAGCTGTTGCCCAGCCTTCGTAGGTGCGCGCTTGCCCGGGCAACGGCGCCGTCGCTCCTGCCCGCTCGGCCTCTTGGGGCGCCGGGCGCAGCGCTCGCTCACGGGCGCGGACGAGCTCGGCGAGGTAGGCGCTCCAGGTGTCGAGCTGGACCTGCGCGCGTCGGGCCCACGGTGACCGGAGTGTGGATCGCAGATCGCTGTTCGCATGATCGAGCCGGAACGAGGGGCCCCGGTGCACCCAGACCGATCCACCCGGACCGCCGATGAGGCCGGCGTCGGTCGAGGAAAGGGCCACGATCTCCTCGAGGCGGTCGACACGAGCCGCCGCCTGGCGGATGTGCCGGTACCAGCGCTCGATCCGCGGATACCACCGGTCGATGTGCGCCTGGGCTCTCTCGATCCGGGCGTCGAGGGTCGCGATGTCGGGGCCCTCAGCACCGCTGCTCGCGGCGCTTGCGGCCGGCGCTCCCGTCGACGCGACGGCGAGCAGCACGAGGGCGATGACGAGAAGGCGGCGACGCATGGGCGACCGAGGTATCGACCCCGTCGCACCGCGCCTTGACCCCTTCCGTTCTGTGCGCGAGCCGGCCCGCCTGCACGAGCCCGTCAGGAGCGAGCCGCCTCGACCAGCTCGGCAGCGCGGTCGTACCGATCGAACTGCGGCATCACGTAGATGCCGGCCACGCCTTCGGCCTTGAGCTCATCCACCAGCTCGATCGCGATCTCGCGCCCCGTATGCCAGGCGTCGACGCCGGCCGATCCCATGCGCCAGCGGACGGCGTCGGGGATCTCGACCCCGGGCACCTCGTTGTGCAGGAACGCCGCGTGCCTCGCCGATGCGAGCGGCAGCAACCCGGCCATGATCGGCACCTCGAGCGGCCGACCGGCTTCGCGCTCGTAGGCCGCACGGAGCGCTCGCAACGGCGCCATGTCGTACAGGGGCTGCGAGAGCAGGAACGTCGCGCCCGCGCGGACCTTCCTCTGGAGCAGACGGACCTCGCGCCCGAGGTCCGAAGCGCCGGGGGCGACCGCGGCGCCCACGAAGAACGAGGTCGGCTCCCCGATCGTCGATCCGCGCCGATCACGCCCTTCGTTGAATCCGTGGGTGACCAGGTCGATCAACCCGGTGGCAGTGACGTCGACATCGTTCAGGGTCTGCGGATACTCGCCGATCGCGACGGGGTCGCCCACGCACACGAACAGGTTCCTGATGCCCAGCACATGCGCGCCCAGCAGGTCGCCCTGCAACCGGAGCAGGTTGCGTCCTCTCGTGGGGAAGTGCAGCACCGCCTCGATGCCGGCTTCCTCGTGGATGGTGCGGCAGGCCGCCCAGGCGCTCATGCGCATCTTCGCCATCGGGGAATCCGCGACGTCGACCACGTCGGCGCCCGCCTCTCGAAGGGTCACCGCCGCGGCGACCAGGGTCGCGACGCTGGTCGAGCGGGGCGGCTCCAGCTCGACGGCGATCACGAAGCGGCCTGCCTCCAGGGCCGAGCGCAACGCGGTGGGACGGGCCCCGGGCGCTTCGATAGGCCCGGCGTCGATCGACGAGGGCACCTCGACACGCACCGGCGCCCGAGGACCCTGCAGGGCGGCGGCCATCGCACCGGTGTGAGCCGGCCCGGTACCGCAACAACCCCCCACGATCGACGCGCCTGCATCCACCGCGGCGACGGCATGTTCGGCCACGTAGGCGGGCGTCGCGGGATAGACGACCCGGCCACCGACCCGGGTGGGGCCACCGGCGTTGGCCCGGGCGGCCAGGGGTGTGCCCGCTGCCACTGGCACCATGGCCCGCACGATGCGCAGCACCTGGGCCGGGCCTTCGCCGCAGTTCACGCCGATCACGTCGGCGCCGAGCTCCGCGAGACGAGCGGCTACCTGCTCGGGGGTGGAGCCGAGCGGGGTCCTGTCGTCCCTGGTGAAGGTGGCGCTCGCGACGACCGCGATGTCGGGCGCGGCCTCTCGAGCGGCTCCGAACGCCAGCTCGAGCTCTCGCAGATCGGTCTGGGTCTCGATCACGAGCAGGTCCGCCCCAGCGCCCGCCAGGGCCTCGGCCTGCTCACGGTACGATTCACGCGCATCGTCGGGATGCAGTCGCCCGTAAGGCCCGAGACGGATACCCATCGGGCCGATCGACCCCCCGACCAGCTCGGCGCCCGCTCGCCGCGCGAGCTCGACCCCCGCCTCGTTCAACGCCTCCACCCTGGCGCCCAGCCCATATCGCTGGAGTCGCTGGCGGTTGGCGCCGAACGTGTTGGTGATGACGAGACGCGCGCCGGCTTCCACGAACGATCGGTGCACGGCCTCGACCCTCGCGGGATCTTCGACGTTGCATCGTTCCACGCACCCCGCGAACGCCGGATCGCCCGAGAGCAACGCGGTGCCGGTTCCTCCGTCGGCAAGCAGCGGGCGCTCGGCGAGCACCTCGCGCAGCGTCTCCCGATCCATGTCCCGATGCTCCCAGACGCGCGCCAGGAAGAAGCGCTCAAGCAGCGGAGCGGTAGCGCGCCAGGGAACAAGCGCTCAAGCAGCGGAGCGGTAGCGCGCCAGGGAACAAGCGCTCCCTCGACGCGGAGACGGCCCACGGCTACCATCCGACGATGCTCGATGGGTGGCGCCTCGTGGGAGCGATCACCACCGTCATGCTCGCCGGGTGCACGGCGAGGACCGAGACCCTCGTGACTCCGATCTCGCCCACTCCGACCGGGGCTCCCACCGAGAGCCTCTCGATCGACGGGCTCAAGATCGACCAACCCAGATGGAAGGCCGACGAGGCAAGCTGGAAGCTGACGCTTTCCTGGCAGGCGCCCGTGGGTCTCGCCGTCGACCACTACGAGGTGGTTCGTGACGGCGTCACGCTCGACGATGCGATCGGGTCCACCAGCTTCCGGGACACCGACGTGGTGCCAGGTGGGCGGTATCGTTACTCGGTCATGGCCGTCGATGCCGACGGCGAGGTGACCAGCCCCGCCGTCGCCTCGATCAGGGCCGGCGAGCCGCCGCTGGCGGAGGCCCGACTCGAGGGGAGCTTCGTGGTACGCATGACGGTCACGCGCGCATCGGGCACCAAGAAGCCGGTGCGAGGAGGCGCGATCTTCTTCTCCTTCGATCCCCAGTGCGGGCGGGGCGCATGCTCGGTCCGCTGGACGGTGCGCGATTCCCGCGCCCAGGGCACGCTGCGCCGCGACGGCGCGGGCTATGCGGCCACGCTGCGCACCCCGTTCTTCGTGCGGAACTGCAAGGGACGCTTGACCGACGAGAAGCTCGACGTCGCACTGCGGGTGCGGGCGGCGGCACCGCTGCGGCGAGCGTGGCGAGCCACCAAGATCGAGGGCTCGATCGACGAGGTGTCGTCACACCGGGGATGCCTCACCGCTTCGATCGATTGGGACGTGCACGGAGCGCTCCAGAGCTGATCATGGAACCCGGCCTTCCGCCCTATCGCCCTGATGAGGTCTCCTACGCCGGCCCACCTCGGCGTCGAGACCGTCGCGTGGAGATCACGCTCATCGTGATCGCAGCGATCGTGCTCACCGGGGCAGTGTTGCTGTTCATCCGCTCTCCCGGCCCACCCACGACACCCGTGGGCGTGCAGGTCGAAGCGCTGACATGCGAGGAGCCGTGCGAACGCATCACGCCCACCGTCACAGTGAGCTGGACGCCCCCGGAATCCGGCGCCGACCCGACCGGCTACCGGGTGATCCGTGACGATTCGCCCCTGCAAGCCGCGATCGACGCGAGCGAGCTGGCCTTCGTCGACGAGACCGTCACGATCGGTGAGACCTACGACTACCAGGTGATCGCGCTCAGCTCCGAAGGCGATTCCCAGGCGAGCGCACCCTTGGAGGCGACCGTCCCGACCCCTCCGGACGAGGCCGCGCGCCTCGCCGGCATCTACCGTGTCGAGCTCACGGTGGAATCGGCGAGGTCGATCGGGGCCGCCTTCGGCATCGAGAACCCGATCCCCGGGAAAAGCGGCACCGATCGGTGGGCGTTCTCGTCGATCTGCGCCGATGACGAAGTGGCATGCCCGTCCACATGGTCGGGGCTCGAGCGAGGGGGTGAGATCGTGCCGAGCGGTACCTCGTGGAGGGGAACCATCGACGGGCGTCCCGCGCAGTGCGGACCTGAAGGGCGGGTGCCGGCACCGATCGACATCGATCTCCGGGCCGTCGGAGCCAGCGTGGTCGACTCGGCGTGGGTCGTGTCCGCTTTCCGCGGCACGGTAACCGTGTCGTTCAGCTGCCCAGGATTCCCACCGGCCTCCGCGACCGTCGCGGTCAACGGCTCTCTTTGAGCCTGCGAATCGGCCCGAAGGTCGCTGTTCTTGCGCTGCAGGCCTCGGCACGGGTTTCGGGCGATGAGCGAAAGCCGGGTCAAGATTCTGCCCGCGGCGGTCGAATGTAGAGGGAGAACTAACTAGCTCGCTCGGACCAGTCATTTTTCCGCCGACTGGTTACACGGTTCACATGAGACCATGAAGTACGCTCCCGCTCAGATGGGGGCTGAACAGGGGACAGCGAACGCATGAGCGCGCGAGGCGTCCGCATCGTCGTCGGAGAGGGCCCATCGACACGCCGGGGTCTGCTCCGCTTCGTGTTGGATGGCGAGGGGTACGACGTCGTTGCCGAGGCCTCGACCACGGCCGCGCTCGCCCGCCTGATGGCCGTCCATCGACCCGACGTCGTGGTGCTCGACGATGGCATCGGCGCGACCACGGTCGGCATGATCAACGAGATGTCACCGAACACCCAGGTGGTGCTCGTGTGGCCGGGTGCGGTGATGCCGATCGGCGGCGCGGCGCGCGTCGAGCCCGCACGTGTGCTGCAGGACCTCGGCCCCACCATCGCCCGGCTCACCGGTCAGCCGGGCGCCGCTGCGGGACGAGGGGCAGCGTTGCTCGATCGGGCGATCCACGAGCCTTTCATGCTCGACGCGATGCTGAGCGATGGGCTGTCGGCGATCGACGGCCCGATCATCGAAGACAGGGAACCCGCCCCCGTCGTGATCTTGCCGTTGACACCCACGATCGATCACAGCGAGCTCATCCTCAACGTTCCCGATGCCGAGACCGGCGCTGACGACGAGCCGGACGACCGCAAGGGGGCTCCCGGCATCGCGGCCGGAGCGAGCGCCGTCGCTGCGGGAGCAGCCGTGCTTGCGGGGAGCACCCCGACTGCCGCGCGTAGCGCGAGCGGCGCCGCGGCAGCCACCTCGCTCGCAGCGCGACGTAGTGCCATCGGAGCGCAAAGTGTCCTGAACAGGCGGCTCGGCAACCTCGCCCTCGGTGGCGCCGCGGTCGCGAGCGCCCTCGTGCTGGCGCTGGCGCTCGGCGGCGCCCGTGTGCCCAACGAGGTGGTCTCAGGCCGAGGTTCCACGCCGATCTCTCCGACCCCGAGCGAGACCGTGAGCCCGAGCGACCCGACGACCCCCGTGCCGGAGGTGGGCGATGACTCGCCGCCAGGCCCGGGGAATGCCCCCGGCGATAGGAACGTGGCGACTTTCCCGGCGCTCAACCTCGTGAGCAGCCCCAGTCCCAGCCCCGAGCCCCCCGGGCCTCCCGACGTGGTGGTCGACCCCGGCGACCTCGGCCCAGGCGGCAACGATGGCCCCCCGCCCGATGGGGGGGGCGGGGGCGATGACGACGATCACAGCGGAGGAGACTCCGGTGATCACGACCGCGGCGGCGGTAATGACGACCCTGATAACCCCTCCGGGGGCAGCGACGGCGGCGATGACGACGGCAGCGACGACCACGACAGCGGCGGCGGCGATGACGACGGCAGCGACGACCACGACAGCGGCGGCGGCAATGACGACGATGATGGGGACGACCATGACAACGGCGGCGGCAATGACGACCCCGACAACCCCGCCCATGACCAGGGCAACGGCGACGACCCCGAGGGCGGCGACGACCCCGAGGGCGGCGACGGTGAGGCACCGAGCAACGATCATGCCGGCGGCGGCGAAGGCTCGAGTTGAGGGCACTGATCACCCGCGTCCGTAGCAACGCGTGACCATCCAGAATTCCGTCGGGCGGCTCCGTCGGGTGTACGTGCGCCCACCCGACGAGGCAGCGGCGACGGCCTGGCGCGAGTATTCATGGCGGGCCGCGCCCGACCCCGCCCGCGCGGCCGCCGAGCACGATGCCTTGCGTGCCACCCTCGAGTCGGCGGGCGCCGAGGTAATCATCGGGCAGACGCCCGTGCCCGGCGATCCCGACGGTATCTACGCCTACGACCCGACGCTGCCCACCGATCGAGGCGTGATCGTGCTCCGCCCCGGCAAGCCCGGTCGCCGGGCGGAACCTGCAGCGATCGAGCACGACCTGCGCGCCGCCGGACTGACGACGCTCGGCACGCTCGAGCCGCCGGCGACCGCCGAAGGCGGCGACATGCTCTGGCTCGACGATCGCACCCTGCTCGTCGGCCGGGGCTACCGGACCAACGACGCGGGCATCGAGCAGATCCGCTCGTTGCTCGGGCCCGGCATCGACGTGGTGTGGTTCGACCTTCCGCATCATCAGGGGCCAGAGTCATGCCTGCACCTGATGTCGTTCATCTCGCTGATCGACCACGACCTCGCCGTCGTCTTCCTGCCGATGGTGCCGGTGAGACTGCTCGAGATTTTGCGCGAGCGCGATGTCGCGCTCGTCGAAGTGCCCGACGAGGAGCTCGACTCGCAGGGGCCCAACGTGCTCGCGCTCGCTCCCCGGGTCGCATTGGCGCTCGAGTGCAACCCCGAGACCCGCCGCCGCATGGAGGCGGTCGGAGTCGATGTGCGAACGTTCGCCGGCAGCGAGATCTCCCGCAAGGGCGACGGCGGACCGACCTGCCTCACGCGGCCGCTCGACCGCGACTGACGGTCGGTATGCTCACCCGCGATGTACCAGTATCTGGTCGTGCTGCACATCCTCGGCGTCGCGGCGTTCCTGCTCGCGCACGGCGTGTCGATGTTCGCCCTGTACCGCATCCGGTCGGTCGATGTCGACCGCGCGCGCATCGTGGACGCGATCACCTTCTCGGGGTCGACATCGAAGCCCATGTACGCATCGCTGATCGTGCTGACCGTGGCGGGGTTCGTGGCCGGCCAACAGGGGAAGTGGCTCGACGACTGGTGGATCTGGATCGCGGTGGGCGTGCTGGTCGCCACGACCGTGCTCATGACCCTGATCGCCAAGCCCTACTTCCAGCGCATCTCGGCGGCGTGCGCGATGCGACCCTCGGGCGTTCCTCGCACGAGCGACGAGGAGCTCCGCGAGCTGGTGCGCTCGCCTAAGACACACCTGATCACCACCATCGGCGTGGGCGGGCTCGCGATCATCATCTGGCTCATGGTCACCAAGCCCGGCCAGACGTTCTGACCTTTTCGCGACCGCTACGCGGGCGGAAGCGGGCGTACAGCCGGGCCGTTCACGACCTCGCCCTGCGGACCGAACCTCGATCCGTGACACGGGCACTCGAAGACGTGGCCGGCCGTGTTCCAGGCCACCGTGCATCCCATGTGGGTGCACCGCGCCGACATCAGCTGTAGCTCGCCGGCCTCATCCATGAACGCCGCCAGCCGCTCCCCCGCCTGGACCAAGATGCCCCCTTCCCCCGGTTCGAGCTCCGACGCCACCTGCGCGATCGTGCGGGCCACCAGCACGTCGCGGTCGCTGATGTCGACGACCTTCTCCGGCACCGGGTTCAGGAAGAACCGCTTGGCCCCGGTCATGCCCTTGTTCCCGATGACGATCAGGTCGGCGCCGACCTCCCGAGCCACGGTCACGATCTCGACCGCAGGGTCGCCGCGGCGAAGCACGATGTCGCACTCGGCCTCAGCGCCGTAGACGGCGACCGTGTCGTCGGTGATGAGCTTTCCAGTGGCGGGGTGGCCCACGAACACCAGGGTCACGGGGGCGCCGATCGACGTGGCGAGGTCGATCCCTTTGCGGGCAGCCCGATCGGCCGTGGCCGAGCCGTCGGTCGCGATCAGCACTCGCCGGTAGAGCCGCTCACCGTCGCCGCGGGCAACGTCCATCGCGATGAGCAGGTCCCGGGGCGCGCGATGCGACAGGCGGTCGGCGGTGGGACCGATCTCGGTTGTGCTGCGACCGCCGCTCACGACCACGAGGCCGACGTCGCGCTCCTGGGCGAGCTCGATCAGCACGTCTGCCGGCGAACGCCCACCGTGCAGCTCGCCCTTGACCTTCTTCACGCCGGCTTCCTCGGCGGCGGCCATCGCGGCGTCGAGCACCTTCTGAGCGCCCTCCGGACGCTCCCAGACGTGCGCCACGATCAGCTCGGCCTTGCCTGCCTTGGCGATCTCGGCCGCGACATGGCTCGATGCCGCCGCGCGGGCGGTGCCGTCGGTGCCGAACAGGATCCGCTTGTAGGCCAATGGTCGACCTCCTCGAGCCTCGCACGCTACCGCGAGCGTCGCACTCCGACATCCTTGGGCGTGGGCGCCATCGCTGCGCGGCAACGGGAGATGCTCGGCCGCCGCTCGTATCCTTCGAGCATGTATCGGTTCTGGGTGTTCGTGCACCTCGTGGGGGTGGTCGGTTTCCTCATCACCCATGGCGTCTCGATGTGGGCGATGTTCGCCGTTCGCGCGGCTGGCCAGGACCGCGAGCGCATCCTCGACCGGTGCGAGACCTCGAAGGCCACCACGATGCCGATGTACGTCTCGTTCGGCGTGCTGTTGGTGGGGGGGATCGCCGCAGGCATCGACGGCGCGCTGTTCGCCGACTGGTGGCTGCTCGGTTCGCTTGCGCTGTTGCTCGTGCTCACGGTGTCGATGTCGGTGATCGCGACGCCCCACATGAAGCGCCTGCGGGAAGGGTGCACGCGCTGGGCAGACGGCACGTACACGATGTCCGACGAGGACCTCGGCGAAGTGCTCACCGGCTCCGCCACCATGATCACCGCGGCCAGCGGGTCGATCGGCCTGCTCGCGATCGTGTTCCTCATGGTGTTCAAGCCGGGCTCGTGATCTCGATGACCGACACCGAGAGAGTCGTCAACTTCGCCGCCGGACCGGCGGCGCTTCCTGTGCCGGTGCTGGAGCAGGTGCGGCGCGACCTGATCTCGCTGCCAGGGCTCGGCGTCTCTCCCCTCGAGATCTCCCACCGGAGCCCGTGGTTCCGCGACGTGCTCGACGAGGCCGTGAAGGATCTGGTCGAGCTGCTCGGCGTGCCCGACACGCACCGCATCGTCTTCTGCCCCGGGGGCGCCACGCAGCAGTTCTCGATGGCTCCCCTGAACCTGCTGCGGGGTTCCGGCCTCACCGCCGAGTACCTGGTCACGGGAGCCTGGGGCGCCAAGGCCGTCCGCGAGGCCGGGAAGGAAGGCAACGTCAGCATCGTGTGGACCGGGGCCGAAGACGGGTTCGCTCGGGTCCCCGGCGACTACGAGTGGGAAGCGTCTCCCGATGCTGCATACCTCCACGTCACCGCGAACGAGACGATCGAGGGCGTCGAATGGCCGGAGCTGCCCTCAGCCCCCTGCGGCGTGCCGCTCGTGGCCGATGTGTCGTCGGACTTCCTGTCGCGGCCCGTCGACATCGCACGCGTGGGGCTCATGTATGCGGGAGCGCAGAAGAACGCGGGACCGGCGGGGGTCACGGTCGTGATCGTCCGCGAGGACCTGCTCGACCGCGCGCCCCCCGGGCTTCCGGCGATGCTCGACTACCGCACATTCGTCGAACACGACTCGCTCTACAACACCCCGCCGGTCTTCGCGATCTACGTCGTGATGCTCGTGAGCCGCTGGCTGCGCGACGAGGTCGGCGGCCTCGCCGAGCAGGAGGAGCGGAACCGGGCGAAGGCCGGCCTGCTGTACGACGCGATCGACGCGAGCGACGGGTTCTACACGGGCCACGCCAAGCCGGGCTCGCGCTCGCTCATGAACGTCACGTTCCGGCTGCCGACGGCGGAACTCGATTCCCGGTTCGTGGCCGACGCCGCCTCACAGGGGCTCGTCGAGCTGAAGGGCCACCGCAGCGTCGGCGGCATCAGGGCCAGCATCTACAACGCGATGCCGCTCAAAGGCGTCGAAGCCCTGACCGAGCTCATGCGCGTGTTCGCGGCTTCCCACTAGTCCGGACTAGTCCGGGCCACTAGTCCGGGCTGGACTACGTGGTCGGTGTCACCCGCCGAGGAGCTCGTCGGCCATCTCGGCGAAGACCTGGCTGTGCCGGTCGATGTCATCGGCCGTGGTGGCCGGCGACATCAGCGCCATGTTGTGGAACGGCGTCATGAGGATGCCCCGGTTCAACAGGAAGAGATGGATGTACGGGTCGATGTCGTCGTCTTGACCGGCCGCGGCCTCGGCGCCGTTGCGAGCTGCGTCCGGCCGGAAGAGGTATTCGATGCGGCACCCGAGACGCACGACGTGCCACGGCAGCGACCGCGACTCGATCACATCCCGCACGCCCTGCTCGAAACGCTCGCCGAGCGCGATCATGCGCTCGAACGCCTCGTCGGTCATGACGTGGCCGAGCGTGGCTCGCATCGCGGCGAGCGAGAGGGCGTTGCCCGCCAGCGTGCCACCGACGCCGCCGACATCGGCGTTCTTCCAATCGGTGTGCTCGTACACGAGCTGGCTCACGCGCTCAGTCATGCCGTAGGCGCCGCTCGCGATGCCGGCGCCGAGCGTCTTGCCGATCGTGACGAGGTCGGGATCGAGACCCCATGCTTTCGTGCATCCACCGGGACCGGCGCTGATCGTGTGCGTCTCGTCGATGATCAGTAGCGTGCCGTAGCGCGTGCACAGCTCGCGCACCGCCTCGTGGTAGCCCGCCTCGGGCAGCACGATGCCGATGTTCGTGAGGGCAGGCTCGAACAGGCAGGCGGCCACGTCACCGTGCGCGAGCGCCGCTTCGAGTCCCTCGAGATCGTTGATCTCGACGACGCGGGTGGTCTCGTCGAGCCGCACGGGCTTGCCGATGTTCCCCTCGCGCGACTCGGTGCGCCCGTCGACCAGGTTCGCGATCGTCTCGTCGACCGAGCCGTGGTAGCACCAGTTGTGCACCACGATCTTCGGCCGCTTGGTGATCTCACGCGCCCATCGGATCACGAAGCGATTCGCGTCGGTGGCGGTGAGCGTGAACTGCCAGTAGGGCACCTTGAACCGGCGGGTCATCTCGGTGCCCACCCACGCGGCGTCCTCGGTCGGCAGCATCAGCGTGATGCCCTTGCCGGCCTGCTCGGCGATCGCGTCGACGGCGATCTTCGGCGCGTGGCCCGCCATACCGCCGGTGTCGCCGAGGCAGAGGTCGACGAACTCGTTACCGTCGACGTCCCAGAAATGCGCGCCCTCTGCGCGCTCAACGAACACGGGATGATCGCCCGGCCATCGGGTCATCCAGTTCATCGGCACGCCGAACAGCAACGATGCCTTCGCTTCCTCGGCGAGCTGGCCGCTGCGAGCATGGCGGTCGCGGAACGTCGCGCGCTCGCGCTCCATGAGATCGGCCACCCGGGAACGGTCGATCCTCTGCACGTTGCCCCCCTTGATAGATCGTGTGATGGATCGTGCGCCCACGCACGGGCTCGAACGGAGTGTAGCCGTGCGGAGAGGCCGCCCTGAAGTCGAGCCGAGGCAGCGCCCGAGATCTGAGGTTCGCCTGCGGGGAACGTAAAGGCGGCCACCGGTCCGACCGATGGGGTAACACGATGGCGCCCGAGCACGGATCCCCCCAGCGACGATTGAACGACGGCCTGAAACGGAGGCTGAGCGACCTCGCGACGGACCCCTCGCCCGATGGCAAGCCTCGCCGTCGTGACCAAGACGGCTGGCTCGACCGTTGGGTGTCGACCGTGTCCGATCTCACGCGACTCAAGAACACGCATCCGATGATGGATGCGGTGATCGATGAGCAGATCGGGCGCAAGATCCGCATCGGTGATCGGTGGCTCACCGACTGGGCGTCGTGCAACTACCTCGGCTTCGACCTCGACCAGGAGATCATCGACGCGGTGCCGGAGTACCTGGCGAGATGGGGCACCCATCCGTCGTGGTCGCGCCTGCTCGGCAACCCCCGCCTGTACCCCGAGATCGAGGAACAGCTCACTGACCTCCTCGGCTGTGAGGATTCGCTGGTGCTGCCGACGATCACACACATCCACATGTCGGTGATCCCGGTGCTCGTCGGCGACGGCACGGTTTTCCTCGACGGCCGCGCCCACAAGACGATCTACGACGGCGCCATGGTCGCAACCGGCCACGGCGCCAAGGTCGTGCGCTTCCGCCACAACGATCACGAGCACCTCGAAGAGCTGCTCAGGGCGAGCGACCCGGGCAGCCCACGGCTGATCGCCCTCGACGGCGTCAACTCGATGACAGGCAACGCACCCGACTTCGCGGAGCTCTCGCGCATCGCGGGCGATCACGGTGCACTGCTCTACGTCGACGACGCACATGGATTCGGGGTGGTCGGCGAACGTTCGCCCGACGAGCTCTGCGATTACGGCATCAAGGGCAACGGCATCATGCGCCACCTCGGCGTGTCCTACGACAACACCATCTTCGTTGCCGGATTCTCGAAGGCATACTCGTCGCTGCTGGCCTTCGTCGCGCTGCCGACCAGGCTCAAGGATGCGCTGAAGGTGCTGGCACCTCCCTACCTGTACTCCGGACCTTCACCGACCGCGTCCCTCGCCACCACGATCGCGGGCTTCGAGGTCAACCGCACCCGCGGCGATCGCTGCCGGGCTGATCTGTGGCGCATGACACACCGCCTGCTCGGCGCCTTGCACGAGCTGGGCATCAGCACCCCCAACACGTCGGGATTCCCGATCGTCGAGGTGCCGCTGGCCAACCATGAAGAGATCGATGAGGTCGGGCGCTACCTGTTCGAGCACGGCCAGTACGCGACGATGGCTGCCTATCCGCTCGTGCCGACCGATGAGGTTGGCTTCCGCATCCAGGTGACGGCGGCCAACACCGACGAGGAGATCGAGGAACTCATCTCGGTGCTGGGGTCGTTGCACGACCACTTCCTGCTGGAACAGTCGACCGACGCGCTCGCGCCGTCCGGTCTGGCCTGACGGGCGCACTCCAGGAGGTCGCATCATGCCGATCGGATCCGAACCTCGCGGCAGGCTCCAGGGCCGCACCGCGCTCGTAACGGGAGGCTCCTCGGGCATCGGCCTGGCGGTCGCGTCGAGGTTCGTCTCAGAGGGCGCCGACGTCACCGCGCTCTCGCGCCACTACCGGCCCGAGGTGGACGACGCGGGGGCGCACTTCATGGCCGCCGACACGAGTGAGCCCGAGCAGATGCGAGCCGCCCTCGAGGACGCGGCCGAGCGGGCCGGGCCGCTTCACGTGCTGGTGCTGAACGCTGGCATCGCGAGCCTCGATGCCAGCCGGCTGGAGCACACCGATCTGCGAGCCGTCGAGCGGCTCGTGCGTGTGAACACGATGGGCGTGCTGCATGGGCTCGCCGCGATGCCCCCCTACCTGCAGGACGGGGCGAGCGTCATCATCACCGCGTCGGCCGCAACATCGTGGGCATTCCCCGGATACATGGGTTACAGCCTGTCGAAGGCGCCCCTGTACGAGATGGCCCGCCACGCCGCCATGAAGCTCGGCTCTCGGGGCATCCGCGTGAACACGGTGAGCCCCGGCACCGTGCTCACCGCCATGCAGCCCGCCGACGACCCAGAGGCACGGATCGCCCGGGTCGCCACCTGTCTCGGCAGGGCGGCGTTCCCGGACGAGATCGCCGGGGTCTACGTCTTCCTCGCCTCCGATGACAGCGCGTACGTGACGGGCACCGACATCCGGGCCGACGGCGGATGGCTCGACGGCCTGACCGAGGCGCACGCGCGCACGCTGCTCGCCGGGCTCGACGCCGGCATCGACCTCGACGCTGGGGACGGCCACATCGGCCATCCATCGATGCCGCAGGTCAAGTCCGGTGACTACCTGAACTCGGGTATCAGCACATGACGACGACGACCGATACGGCACAGGTGAGGAACCGAGCGTGGATCGCATATCCCGGGGCTGCCGTCGCTGCGACCGTCGTCTACTACGTCCTCGGCCACAGCAGCTACCTGTTCAACGTGATCGGCCTCACGTCACCCGTGCTGATCCTCGTCGCGGTTCGACTGCACAAGCCTGAACGCCGAGCGCCCTGGTTCCTGATCGCCGCGGGACAGTTCCTGTTCATCGCCGGTGACGTCGTCTCGTACAACTACGAGCGGTTCAACCTTGCGCTGCCGCAGCTCTTCCCTCTGGATTTCGCCTTCAACCCGGCGGGCGACGTGCCGTTCCCCGGGCCTGCCGACCTGCTCTACCTGAGCGTGTACCCGTGCCTGATCGCCGGGGTGATCATGTTGATCCAGGCTCGGAGCCCCGGCCGGGACCGCGCGGGCCTGCTCGACTCCGCGATGGTCGCGATGGGTGTCGGCACCGTGACGTGGGTGCTGCTGATCGCGCCGTACCTCGACATCGCCGACCTCGATCTGAAGATCAAGCTCACCGCCATGGCCTACCCCGTCATGGACCTGCTGCTGGCGGCGGCGGCGATCCGGCTCGCCGTCGGGGCCGGTCGTCGCCCCGTCGCCTTCTACCTGCTGATGGCTTCGGTCGTCGCGCTATTCGCCACCGACGCGATCTACGCGTGGTTCGGGCTCTACACCGAGAGCGGGTATCAGCCGGGCAGCGGGTGGCTCGAGGCAGGGTGGATGTCGTTCTACGTGCTGCTCGGCACGGCTGCGCTGCACCCCTCGATGCGTGTGCTCACCGAACGGGCGCCGGAGACGCGGGAGCGGCTCACCCTGGGGCGCCTCGTGCTCCTCACGATCGCTGCGTTGTCGCCGCCCGTGATCCGGCTGGTGCAGCTCGGCCGCGGCGAGGACGTCGACGTGGGCGTGTTGAGCGTGGCATCGATCGTGCTGTTCCTGCTCGTGGTGCTGCGCATGGCCGGCCTGGTTCGTCTGCAGGAACGTTCGACCGAACGTGAGCGTGCCCTTCGCAGGGCGGGCGCGACGCTCGTGACGGCGACGAGCCGCGAGGGCATCCACGAGGCCGCGATCGAAGGGGCGCGAGCGTTGGCCGGACAGGACGCCGCGATCCGCATGTGCGACGAGCCCGAAGGCTCGAACGAGCTCATCGTGGTCGCCGCCGCAGGCGGCACGCAGGACGTGCACGGCGTTCGATTCGACTTCTCGACCCTGCAGGAATGGAAGCAGCAGCGATTGCTCGCGAACGACGCATACGCGATCAAGGCATACGAGAGCACCCTGCTCGAGCCACTCGCCCTGCCCATCGACGACGAGGGCTCGGTGATGGTGGCACCGCTGTTCATCAAGGACGAGCTGCACGGACTGATGGTGGTCGCGACCCCAGCGGAGATGCCACGGTCCGTCGTCGATTCACTGCGCGCGCTGTCGTCGCAGGTTGCCCTGGCGCTCGAGTCGGCGACCCTGACCGAGGATCTGTTGATCAAGCAGAGTGAGGCCCGGTTCGCGTCGCTCGTCAGCAACTCGTCAGACGTGGTCTGCGTGATCGACCCGGACACGACCGTGACCTATGCGAGCCCTTCGGCCTCACGCGTGCTCGGATTCGCGCCCTCGCAGATGGAGGGGACCCGGTTCTCGGACCTGATCCACCCCGATGACATGACGAGGGTGCTGCAGTTCCTGTCGCCGATCGGCGACGCCGAGGGCCACACAGGATTGGTGGAGTTCCGCCTCCGCCGGCGCGATGGACAATACGTGCAGACGGAGACGCTCCGAACGAACCTCCTGCATGACCCCAACGTGAAGGGCACCGTGCTCAACACGCGCGACGTGACCGAACGCAAGCAGTTCGAGGAGCAGCTCGCCCATCAGGCGTTCCACGACTCGGTGACCTCACTGGCGAACCGGGCGCTGTTCCACGACCGCGTCTCGCACGCGCTCGAGCGCCAGACCCGAGAGCACGAACCGATCTCGGTGTTGTTCATGGACCTCGACGACTTCAAGACGATCAACGACTCTCTGGGCCACGCGGCAGGCGACCAGCTCTTGTTCGAGGTGGGTGACCGCCTGAAGGGCTGCCTGCGCACCGCCGATACCGCGGCACGCCTCGGAGGCGACGAGTTCGCGATCCTGCTCGAGGACGGCGACGACGGCCTCACGGCGGCGGATGTGGCCGAGCGCATCATGCAGCTCATGGAGCAGCCGTACACGCTCGATGGCAAAGAGGTCTTCGTGCGGGCCTCGGTCGGCATCGCCACAGCCGACGGCGAAGGCGGGAACGATGTGGAAGAGCTGCTTCGCAACGCCGACGTCGCGATGTACATCGCCAAGGAACGCGGCAAGGGCCGCTACCAGATGTTCGAGCCCGCCATGCACGACACGGCCCTGAAGCGACTCGAGCTCAAGGCCGACCTACAACGCGCCTTGGAGCACGACGAGTATCAGCTCTACTACCAGCCTGTGATCGAGCTCGCGAGCGGTCGCATCTCGGGTGTCGAAGCGCTGATCCGGTGGATCCACCCGGTCCGCGGGCTCGTGCCGCCGCTTGATTTCATCCCGCTCGCCGAGGAGACCGGTCTGATCGTACCGATCGGCCGATGGGTGATGCACGAGGCGTGCCGCTTCGCGGTCGAGCTGCAGGACCGGTTCCCGAGCGACCCGCCGTTGCACATGGCCGTAAACATCTCGGCTCGCCAGATCGCACGACCCGAGCTCGTCGATGAAGTCCGCGAGATCTTGCTCGAAACCGGACTCGAACCGGGCTCGCTGATCCTGGAGATCACCGAGAGCGTCATGATGCAGGAAATGGAGCTCTCGATCGAGCGGCTCGGCGGACTCAAGAAGCTCGGCGTGCAGCTCGCGGTCGACGACTTCGGCACCGGGTACTCGTCGTTGAACTACATCCGGCGATTCCCCGTCGACATCCTGAAGGTCGACAAGTCCTTCATCGACGGCGTGAATGAGGGCGGGGAAGCCTCGGCCCTCACAGAGGCCGTGATCAAGCTCGCGGGCATCCTTAACCTGACGCCTGTCGCGGAAGGCATCGAGCGGGCCGACCAGCTCCAACGACTACTCGAGCTGAACTGCGACTTGGGCCAGGGCTTCTTCTTCGCGAAGCCTCTGCCGGGCGACGACCTCGCCGCACTCCTCGATGAGCGTACTGCGATGCGGGCCGAGGCCGACGCGCTCGCGCACGGCCGGCAGGTCTGACCGGATCGTCACGCTGGCAGACCGGGCTCGCGCGCGGCGGGCCGACGCGCGGCCGAGCACGTAGCCTGGTGCGGTCGATGCGCCCCCACCGTTTCCTGCTCGCCCTCGCTCTGAGCATCGCCGTGGCCCTGGCGGGCCAGGCCCCAGGGTTCGCGGCTCCGCCTCGATGGATCCACCGTGTGGACTCGCTCGTGCGCGCCCTGCCGATCTCGGTGACCGTCGCCCTCGAAGGCGACACGTTGTACGCCCACGAGGACTGGGTCGCGCGACCGCCCGCATCGAACGAGAAGCTGCTGCTGTCGATGGCGCTGCTGAAGCGACTGGGCCCCGATGCCACGATCGGGACCAGGCTCCTCGCGACGGAGCGAGTGGGGGCCGACGGCGTGCTCGAGGGCAACCTGTGGATCGTGGGTCATGGCGACCCCGAGATCGATGCGCTCGACATGGCCGCCTTTGCAAGTGCGCTCCTCGACGACGGTGTCGAGCGGGTGCGTGGACGGGTCTTCGCGGCCACCGGCCCCTTCTCGCGGGATTGGTGGGCGCCGGGCTGGCGCGACTACTTCCCGGACGTGTACATCGCGCTGCCGACGGCGCTGACGTACCGATCCAACGAGGGCGCCGGGGGTCGTCACCTGCGCGATCCGGAACGGCTCGCGGCGAAGGCGCTGACGACGAAGCTCGAGGGTCGCGGCATCGAGGTGGCCGGCACGCCCGGATCGGGGTCGACCCCTCGAGGTCTCGTGGCGCTGGCCATGATCCGGAGCGATCCGCTGGCGACGATCATGCAGCGCATGAACCTCATCTCGAGCAATTTCCGGGCGGAGGTGCTGGGCAAACTGCTCGGGGCCGAGCGACTCGGCTCACCCGGCACGATCGCCAAGGGCGCGCGTGTGATCGAACGGTTCGCCAGGTCGCACGACGTTCATGTGATCGCGCACGATTCGTCAGGTCTTTCCTACGACAACCGCGTGAGCGCCGAGGGACTCGTCGACCTGCTGGGGGTGGCCGAACGGGCCGCGTGGGGTGGGGTGCTGCGAGGCACGCTTCCCGCCGGTGGCGAGGGAACGCTGCAGGACCGGCTCGAGACCGTCACGGTGCGAGCGAAGACCGGAACCCTGATCGACGTGTCGGCCCTGTCTGGATGGGTCTGGCTCGAACGGGAAGACGCGTGGGCAGCCTTCTCGATCCTGTCGAGCGGCATGGACGAAGATCGAGCAAAATCGATCGAGAACAAGATCGTGCGGGTCGTCGCGGCGAACGCTGCGCGGAGGTAGAAGCCGCGAACGCTGCGCGGAAGTAGAAGCGGCGAACGCGGGAGAGATCGACCTTCTCTCGCTCGGCGACTCAGCAGGGACCTCCCAAGTGGTACCTGCGAGCCAACACGGAGGTCCCTGCCAAGTCACTGCGAGCGCGGTGGATCGCCGACAGCGGGGGCGGCGCCCTCTACAGCTCGCGGACGTAACGAACGATCGGCGCGTGGGCGCACTGCACCTGGTGGGAGCTGCGGGTGCCGTCCCACGTCCAGCCGGATCGCTCGTAGAACCGGCGGGCCCGCTCGTTCGCCTCGAGCACCCAGAGGCTCGCCCGGCTGAGGCCGGCCGATCGCATGCCGTCGGTCGCTTGGTCGAGCAGCGCGCGTCCGACGCCCTTGCCGGCGGCAGTCTCCTCGAGATAGATCGCGTGCAGTGCGCCCGTGCCCGGCGGCGCGTCGGCGTCCCCGGTCGCTCCCCCGCTCACGAAGCCCACGATGGCCTCGTCGTCGACCGCCACGAGCATGATCGTGGCGGGATCTGGGATCACCTCGCGCCATCGTGCCTCGCGCTCGGCGACATCGAGTGCCGCGAGGGTCTCGTCGGGGAGCTGCCCCCGATACGCCCACCGCCACGAGGCGACGTGCACCTCGGCGATCGCACGCGCGTCATCGAGCGCGGCTTCGCGGATCAGCATCCCGCCCGCGTTCTCACTCCTCGGCCGTGCGCGGGTGCAGGAGGCCGTATGTGTAGCCGTCGACCAGCGCTTCCCACGAGGCCTCGATGATGTTCTCGCTCACCCCGACCGTGGTCCACTCGCGCTCGCCGTTCGACAGATCGATCAGCACGCGCACCACCGCCCCGGTGCCGTGGGTGCCGCTGAGCACGCGCACCCGGAAGTCCTCGAGCTCCATCCGGTCGAGCGACGGGTAGTCGTTGGCCAGCGCCTTGCGCAGCGCGGTGTCGAGCGCCCCGACCGGACCCTGGCCCTCAGCCGACTCGATGTGCCGGGTGCCCTGCGTGCGGACCTTCACCGTGGCTTCGGCGAGCGGCGGCTCGTCGTCGCCGACCCGCTCCTCGACGTGCACCCGGTAGCTCTCGACCTCGAAGAAGGGCTGCGACCATCCACCCGCGCGACGCATGAGGATCTCGAGCGACGCCTCGGCCACGTCGAACGCGTAGCCGCGCGACTCGCGCTCCTTGATCTGGGCGACCACGGCCGGGATCGCGTCGTCGCCGAGCTCGAGCCCCAGCTCGGCCGCCTTCATACGGATCGTTGCCCCGCCACCGTAGTCCGATGCCACGATGCCGCGGCGGTTGCCGACGGTTTCGGGCGGCACGTGCTCGTAGGCGCGCGAGACGCGGGCGACCCCGCTCGTGTGCAGCCCGGCCTTGTGCGTGAACGCGTAGCGCCCCGTGTACGGCTGACGCGAATCGGGGGCGAGGTTCGCGATGTCAGCGACATAGTGCGCGAGCTCGGTGAGGTGCTCGACAGCGCCTTGCGGCAGCGCGGCGGTCGCGCCCATCTTCAGCACGAGGTCTGCCGTCAACGGGATCAGGTCGGCGTTGCCGGTACGCTCGCCATACCCGTTGATCGTGCCCTGCACCTGGTGCACACCGGCGTCGACCGCCACCAACGAGTTCGCGACCGCGCACCCCGCGTCGTTGTGCACGTGGATGCCGAGCGGTACGCCGGCCTGGACCTTCACCGAGGCCACGACCTGCGCGACGTCGAACGGCAGCATGCCCCCGTTGGTGTCGCAGAGCACGAGGCGCTCGGCGCCGGCTTCCTCGGCCGCCGCGAGCACGGCCATCGCGAACACGGCGTCGCTTCGGTAGCCGTCGAAGAAATGCTCGGCGTCGAAGAACACGCGCCTCCCCTGCGCCCGCAGGAACGCCACCGAGTCGGCCACCATCGCGACGCCCTCGGCAAGGTCGGTTCGAAGCGCTTCGGTCACGTGCAGATCCCACGCCTTGCCGACCAGACAGACGACCTCGGTGCCGGCGTCGAGCAGGTCACGGAGCGCCTGCGATCCGTCGGCGCGCTCCCCCGCGCGCCGGGTCATGCCGAACGCCGTCAGCGTGCTGGTCTTCAAGGTCTCCTTCGTGGCGAGCTGGAAGAACTCCGTGTCACGGGGGTTGGCGCCGGGCCATCCGCCTTCCACGAACGGGAAGCCGACCTGATCGAGCTTGTGCAGGATGCGAAGCCGGTCCTCGACCGTGTAGGAGAGATCGGCCTGCTGCGCCCCGTCGCGCAGGGTCGTGTCGTAGAGCTCGACGACGCGCGCGAGCCCGCCGGGCGGCATCGCCGCACCGCTCACGGCGCCGCCCCCTCGACCACCAGGTCGCCGACCTCGGAGGTCGCATAGCCCATCTCGCCGGCGCGCATCGACTTCATCTGCTGGGTCGCGGCACGGATGCCGGCGTCCACGCGGCCGGCGGCCCCGGGCTCACCGAGCTGGCGCAGCAGCATCTCGAGCGCGCCGATCGCGGCGAGAGGATTGATCGTGCCCTTGCCGGTCTCGCTCGGCGCGGTGCCCCCGATCGGCTCGAACATCGACACGCCGCCAGGGTTGATGTTGCCGCCGGCGGCGATGCCCATGCCGCCTTGGATCATCGCGCCGAGGTCCGTGATGATGTCGCCGAACATGTTGTCGGTGACGATCACGTCGAAGCGGCTCGGCGCGTCGAGGAGATAGATGCACGCCGCGTCGACGTGCACGTAGTCGGTCTCGACATCGGGGAACTCCGCCGCGAGCTCGTCGACCACGCGCTGGTAGAGATCGCCCGCGAACGTCAGCACGTTCGTCTTGTGCACCAGCGTGAGCTTGTTGCGCCGATGCGGCTGCCGCGCGAGCTCGAACGCGTAGCGGACGATGCGTTCGACCCCGTGGCGCGTGTTGATCGATTCCTGCACCGCGACCTCGTTCGGCGTTCCCTTGCGATGGAAGCCGCCCGCCCCCGAGTACAACCCTTCGCTGTTCTCACGCACGACGACCATGTTCACGTCGCCCTCGCTGTGGCTCGGCACGAGCGTCTGCACACCCGGATACCGCACCACCGGGCGCAGGTTCACGTATTGATCGAGCCCGAACCGCGCCTTGAGCAGCAGGTCGCGCTCGAGCACTCCCGGCCTCACCCGCGGATCGCCCACCGCCCCGAGGAAG
>Ga0180121_10000031_pt1 | contig 41553 bp, 34 predicted proteins | sample AntDrymUQ5402106_2_FD_129676 | JGI IMG/M metagenome (GOLD analysis project Ga0180121, IMG submission 129676) | Polar desert sand microbial communities from Dry Valleys, Antarctica - metaG UQ540 (21.06) (version 2) (version 2) | ecosystem: Environmental > Terrestrial > Soil > Desert | place...
GTGAGACGCCCAGTCCGGGGCCGGGTGGCGGCACGATCGTCCCGTCGGGCTCGACCTCGATCGGCGCCGGGAGCAGCATGTCGCGCCGCTCTGGGGTCCACGCCGGTGGGTCGTATGGGACCTCGAGGTAGGGGCAGGTGGACACCGCGAGCGCGACGTGCAGATTCGCGAGCAGACCCATGCCGTTCGACCACGTGTGCGGCGAGTACGTCCGGCCGTGGTGATCGGCCATCGCCGCCACGCGGCGCCCCCCGCCGATGCCACCCGCGAGCACCGCGTCGGGTTGGATCACATCGACGCCGCCGCGCACGATCAGGTCGCGGGCCTCGGAGGGACGGCGGATCATCTCGCCCGCGGCCAGCCTGATCGACGTCAAGCGTCGGAGCGCCGCGTACCCCTCCATGTCGTCGGTCGGGAGGGGCTCTTCGAGCCAATACACATCCAGCGGCTCCAGGGCGCGGGCGCAGGCTGCCGCGGTGGGCACGTCCCACCTTGGCGAGCGATCGCCCGGCATGCGCCAGCCGTGGTTCGCGTCGACCATGATGTCGATCGCTCCGCCGACGGCCTCACGTACCGAGCGAACCACCTCGAGATCCGAGCGCCAGTCCTCGCCATGGAACCGGATCTTGACCGCTCGGAAGCCGCGCTCGACGAGATCCTTGGTCCGTCGCACGCGTTCCTCCGGTTCGACGATCTCCCCCGTCGATGCATAAGCGAGCAGCCGTTCGTTGCGTCCCCCCAACAGCCGGTGCAGCGGTTGGTCGAGGGTCCTCCCAACGAGGTCCCAGACCGCAACCTCCGCGATCCACGGGCGACCGCCGTGGACGTCGACCGTGTCGCAGATCTCACGCACGACCTCCGTTCGGAAGGGGTCGAGACCCACCAAGAGCGAGCGCACCTGGTCGACGTCGGGCAGGCCGTCACCGCTCGCGAACCCTTGGGAACCGTCGTCGGCCCGCACGATCGCCAGGGTCGACTCGATCCGCGTCCTCGGCTCCGGATCCCACGAGGCGAGGAAGGGCGGATCGAGCGGGAACGAGTAGCGGCGCGCCTCGAGGTCGGTGATCCGCATCGATCATTCCCCCGAGTAGTACGTGTTGTGCGCTTCCTCGCGCCGATCGGCCAACCCGCGGATACGATCGGCGGATGCTGGCGCGACGGCGTCGGCGATCGCATCGCGCGTCGCTCGGCGGTTGGCCGCCTTCACCGCGGATTCGTCGTCAGCCGCCGGGTCGACCCACACCGGAACGAGCAGGACCAGGTCGTCGGCGTCTTCCGGGGCGATCAGCCCCTCGGCCACCGTATCCATCACGCCCTGGGCGATGCCCAGCTGCGCGGCACCCCAAGTGATCCGGCCGTGGAGCTCAGCATCGACCGTCGACTTGTTCACCACGACGGTCCGAGGCCTGATCGCCACCCCGAGCTCCAAGCATGCGAGGAACGGCAGATGACCCGGGCGTGGGGCCGCGAGCGCTCCCGCGATGGCGGCTGCGGTGGGCGACCCGCGCCGGCTCAGCACCACGTTGATGTGGCTCCCGTTCGGCGACTCACCGGCCCAGGCCTCGCCGATCCTGCCATCCAGTGGGTCCACTCGCTCGGCCCCTTTCATTCCATCGTCACGACGGCCCGAAGCGTATCGCCGCGCCGCAGCAGCTCGAACGCCTCACCGATTCCATCAAGCGGAAACCGGTGACTGATCAAGCGTTCGATCGGCAACTCGCCTCGGCCGTACAGGGCAAGGATCTCGGGGAAGTCTCGCTCGGGCACCGTCGAGCCGTAGATGCTTCCCAAGACCCGGCGCTCCAGCCGTGGGATGGAGAGCGCGGGGAACGAGACCTCCGAATCGGCCGGTGGGATCCCGATGAGCACCGCGGCCCCGCGGGCTCGCGTGGACAGGAACGCCGCGCGAGCGACGTCAGGACGGCCGGTGGCCTCGAACGCGGCATCCACGCCACCCGTCGCCTCGTGCACGAGCGAAGCCGTCTCCTCGGGACCACCCGTCCACGGGATCGAGGCGGTGGCCCCCAGTTCCTCGGCGACCACTAGCTTGTCGGTCGCGATGTCGACGGCCACCACGGTCGACGCGCCGATCGCCACCGCGCCCATCACGGCGGAGAGCCCGACGCCGCCACAGCCGAAGACGGCGACCCGATCGCCTGGGCGCACGGCCGCGGTGCGCCACACCGCTCCAGTGCCCGTCGCCACGCAGCACCCGATCAATGACGCTACGTCGAAGGGCACGTCATCCGGTATCGGGATGCATGAGCCGGCCGGTACGACGGCTCGCTCCGCGAATGTCGAGAGCAGCGAGTAGTGGAAGACGGGCTCCCCGCCCATCGAGAGCCTGCGAGCTCCGTCCAACAGGGTGCCGGCGCCCATCGCCCTCCAGACGATGCGGCACAGGTGGCGGAGGTCCCGCGTGCACTCCTCACACCGCCCGCACGACGGCATCCACGACAGCGCCACCCGGGTGCCTTCCTCGATGCCGACCCCCGCCCCGACCTCCTCGACCACACCGGCGCCTTCATGACCGAGCACGGCAGGACACGGTGTTTCGGCGATGCCGTCGATGGCGTTGAGATCAGAGTGGCACACTCCGCTGGCCCGGATGCTGACGAGCACCTCACCGGGCCCAGGAGGGGAGAGTTCCAGCTCGAGGAGCTCCAGCTCGCCGCCTGTCCTCGGAAGCACCGCAGCGGTCACAATCATTCGGGGAAGGAGCTCCCTCCGTCCGGCGGACCCCGACAACCGACCGCAGGACCCTGTCACGGCCACCTGCCGCCCGTCAACTTTCCGGGCCACCGAGGACGAAAACCCTGCTTGGGTGCACGATGGCTCCCTAGGAGCGCCATGCGCGCCATTGCATTGACCCGATCCGGCATTGACACTACTGTCGCTCCCGTGGCGAGCGTGGACTCGCCTGTGGCGTGCGGAAATCGATGAAGGGGGATCCATGGATTGGAAGCGCTTCGACCGAGCCCGCCGTTCGATCGGCCCTCTCGAGTTGGACCTGGTCGAGTCGTATGCACAGGGCCGGATCAGCCGCCGGGACTTCCTACGTCGCGGCGCCGTGATCGGCCTGTCGGCACCGTTCCTCGCCACCATCCTCGCGGCATGCAGCAGCGACGAGGGCGGCGGCGACGTGAGTGCAGCCCCCACAGGCGGAGCTGTCCAGCAGGGCGGCACCCTGAGGGTCGCGAACCTGAAACCCGTCACCACCGACCCCGTCGCGATGCAGGATCTCCCTGCTTACGGCGTCGTCGCGCAGTGCTTCGAGTTCCTGTGCACGCTCGGTGACGATGGCGATATCGCCCCGGGTCTCGCGGAGGAGTGGTCCCCGAACGAGGACGGGAGCGTGTGGACGTTCCAGCTCCGTCAGGGTGTCAAGTGGCAGGACGGCTCGAATTTCAGCTCCAAGGATGTCGCCGCCACGATGGACCGTCTGGTCGAGGCCGGACAGTCCGGGCTCACGGGCGTCATCGAGGTGGGGGCGGTCGATGCTTCGGATCCCAACGTCGCGGTGTTCAACCTCACCGGTCCCAACGGCAATCTCCCCTATCTGGTGTCGGTGTTCAACGCCCAGACGCCGATCACGCCGGTCGACTACGAGACGGGGACGACGCTCCAGGATTCGCCGAACGGCACCGGCCCGTGGATCCTCGACGAGTACAACGGGAACACGGGTGCCACGTTCTCCCGCAACCCCGATTGGTGGGGTGACCCTCCGCCGCTCGACAAACAGGAGATGCAGTTCTTCGACGACTTCGGGACCATGACCACGGCCATGCAGGGCGGATCGGTCGACGCGATCGTGCAGTTCGTGCCCATCGGTGGTGAGGCGTTGCTGAACGACCCGAACTTCACCACGCTCGACATCGAGGCGGCGACGCACCAAGAGGTCTGGATGCGCACGGACACCGGTCAGTTCAAAGACGCGCGCGTCCGCCAGGCGCTCGCGCTGACGTTCGATCGCGAGGCCATGGTCAACACATTGTTCGCCGGGCGGGCGGTGGTCGCCAACGATCACGTCATCGCGCCGTTCATGCCGTTCTTCAACGACTCGGTGCCCCAGCGCGCCAAGGACGACGAGGCAGCCCGGCAGTTGCTCTCCGCCGCGGGCTTCCCCGACGGCCTCAAGGCTGTGCTGCACGCCATCGACATCCTGGAGATCCCGGATCTTGCCGCGTTGATCCAAGCACAGTCCAAGGCGGCAGGCTTCGAGCTCGAGCTCGCCGTGGAGCCGACCGACACGTTCTACGGCACGCAATGGTGCCCCCCCGAGCCCAAGGATCCTCCATGCTCCGGCGCGGCGGAGCTCGGCATCGTCAACTACGGCCACCGCCCCGTGCCCGATGTGTACCTCAATGCGGCGTTCGCGACCAACGGGGTGTGGAACTCCTCGCAGTATTCATCCGCGGATTTCGACGCCGCGTTCAAGGAGTTCCAGGCTTCGGTAGGCGTCGAGGCCCAGACGGCAGCAGCCGGGACGCTCGAGACGATCCTGAACGAAGATGTTCCTGTCGGTCTGCCCTACTTCTTCAACTATCTGGCCGGCCACTCGAACAACGTCACGGGTGTCCGGGTTTCCGCGCTGGGGCAGATGTTCGTGGAGAAGGCGGCGCTCACCGCGTAACGCAGGGCGAGGCGGTGCCCCGTTCATATGCCCGGGCTCCGAGAGGGGCTTCGGGTGCCAAGGGATCGGAGGAGCCCCGACGATGACCCGCTACATCGTTCGCCGGGTGGCTCTTTCCGCCGTCACGCTCTTCTTGCTGGTCACCATCGTGTTCGTGATCGTCAACGTGCTGCCGGACGATCCGGGACGCCGCATCGCAGGTCCGTTCGCACCCCAGGAGACCGTGGACGCGCTCAACGAACGGCTGGGCGCGAACGACCCGTTGTTGGACCAATACGGCCGCCTCCTCAAGAACGCGGTGACCTTCGACTTCGGTGAGTCGTTCAAGTTCGGCCAGCCCGTGAAGGAGGTCCTGTTCCCGGCCCTGGCCCGATCGGCCAAGCTCGTGGTGCTCGGTCTCGTGCTCACGCTCCCGATCAGCATCGCCGCGGGCATCTTCGCCGCCCGCCGACGCAACACGCTCGCCGACCGATCCGTCGTGACGCTCGGCCTCGCCAGCTCATCGATCCCCGAGTTCGTCTCCGGCGTGACCCTGCAGTTCCTGATCGGCGTACAGCTCGGTTGGCTGCCGGTGCTGGCGCTTGCGCCCTCGGACGCAGGCTTCTTCGCGGAGCTGGAGTACCTTCTCCTGCCGGCGTTGGCGCTCGTTGCGGTCTACTTCGGCTACATCGCGCGCATCACGCGGGCAGGCACGATCTCGGCACTCGATGCTGACTACACACGGACCGCGGTGATGAAGGGACTCACCAGACGGCGAGTGATGACGCGCCATGTGATGCGCAACGCACTCCAGCCCACCGTGGCGGTCATCGGGACCCAGATCGGCTACCTGTTCAGCGGCCTGATCGCCCTCGAGCTGATCTTCAACTATCCGGGCCTGGGAAGCCTGATCGTGAACGCCGCGTCCGACAAGGACTTCCCGCTCTTGACGGCCGGGGTGATCCTCGTGGGGATCATCTACATGCTCACCACCCTGACGGCCGACCTCGTCATCGCCTGGATGAACCCGAGAGCCCGATTGGTCGGCGAGCGCGTGTGAGCGTCGGCTCGGTCGATCCCCAGGTGCTCGGTCCGGAGCCTGCAGCGGGCCCGGTCTTCGACGCTCGCGGAGAGCGGCGACTCGCGAGCCGGGAGCGCCTCCGCTTGCTGCTGCGGCGCCCCGGCTTCATCGTCGGCAGCCTCATCCTGCTCTTCTGGCTGACGTGCGCCGTCGGAGGCGACAACATCACCCCGTTGGATCCCCTCAACGATTTCGACGTGTCCCTCCAACCACCGAGTGCCGACCACCTCTTCGGCACCGACCAGCTGGGCCGTGACGTGCTCTCGCGTGTGATGGCAGGCGCTCGCGACGTGCTCATCGCTGCTCCGATCGCGGCCGTCCTGAGCGTCGCGATGGGCGCGATGCTCGGCACGATCATGGGCTACTACCGCGGCTGGGTCGACGAGGTGCTCAGCCGCATCATCGAGGCTTTCCTCTCGATCCCTGTGGTGCTGATCGCCCTGCTCATCGTCTCGGCGCTGGGGGCATCGGGCGTAATCGTGATCGGTACCGTGGCCGTCCTGTTCACGCCGATCGTGGCCAGGACCGTTCGAGCGGCGACGCTCGCCGAGGCACAGCTCGACTACGTGACGGCGGCGCGCCTGCGGGGTGAGTCCGGGCTGTTCGTGATGACGCGTGAGATCCTGCCCAACGTCAGCGGCACACTTATCGTGGAGTTCACGGTTCGGGTCGGGTACGCCGTGTTCACCATCTCGACGCTATCCTTCCTCGGGGCCGGCATCCAGCCGCCGTCACCTGATTGGGGGCTCACCATCAGCGACACCTACCGCTTGATCCAGGCCAGCTTCTGGTGGCCAACGCTGTTCCCCGCGCTCGCGATCGCGAGTCTCGTGATCGCCACGAACCTGGTGGCCGACTCCATCGACACGGTGCGCCAAGCATGAGCGATCCGACGACGGCGGGCGATGGCGCCGTTGCCACGGCAACCGCGAACGACGCGCTGGCGGTCGAGGGCGTCGAGCTCGCATACAGGGTCCGTGGGATCCCGCGTGAGGTCCTGCGGGGCGTCACGTTCCACGTCCGTCCCGGCGAGGCTTACGGGCTGGTGGGCGAGTCGGGCTGTGGCAAGTCCACCACCGCCTACGCCGCCCTTCGGTACCTGCCCTCGAACGGGGTGATCACGTCGGGGAGGATCCTGGTTGCTGGCCAGGATGTGACCGATATGTCGGAGCGTCAGCTGCGGAACTTCCGTGCCCGAGAGGCCTCGATGGTCTACCAGGATCCGGGCTCCGCGCTCAACCCCACCCTGAAGATCTCGAGCCAGGTCATCGAAGCCTTCACGATATTGGGCCACGACAAAGATGAGGCCTCGGACCGAGCGCTGGACGCCCTGCGCCGGGTACGCATCGCGGACCCCGAGAAGGTGATGCATCGCTACCCGCACCAGCTCTCCGGAGGCATGCAGCAACGGGTGGTCATCGCGATGGCGCTCGCCTGCGACCCCCAGTTGCTGGTGCTCGACGAGCCCACCACAGGACTGGATGCCACGGTCGAGGCGGAGGTTCTGGACATCGTTCGTTCGCTCCGCCACGAGATGAACGCGGCGATCCTGCTCATCGCTCATAACCTCGGTGTGATCCGATCGATGTGCGACCGGGTCGGCGTGATGTACGCCGGACGCATCGTCGAGGAGGGTGACGCGATCGAGGTGTTCGAGGAACCGAAACACCCGTACACGATCGGCCTGCTGCAATGCCTGCCACGCCACGGCGCCCGCAAGACCGAGCAAGCGCTGTTCACCATCCCGGGAACGCTGCCCCAGATCGGGACGTCGCTGCCCACGTGCGTGTACGTGGACCGGTGCGCCCTGGCCGACGATCTCTGCCGCAACGAGGTCCCGCCGGTCGTCGAGGTCGGCGCCGGGCACTGGACACGGTGCCACCACGTCGATCGGCTCGACGAGATGCCCGAGCCGACGGTCCAGGTCGTCCAGCACGAGGGGCGGACCGACGTGGTGCTCGAGCTGAGCGGGGTGTCGAAGACGTTCCGCGTCCATGGCCACGATGTACCGGCCCTCGTCGGCATCGACCTCGGGCTCGCCGACGGCGAGACGCTCGGCCTGGTCGGGGAATCGGGCTCAGGCAAGAGCACGCTGGCGAAGTCGATGCTCGGCATCTATCCCGCCGACCCCGGGGGGGAGATCAAGCTCGATCACGTCGTCCTCGCCGGGAAGGCGGCCGACCGACCGACCGCTGCGATGCGCGCCATGCAGATGGTGTTCCAGAACCCGGACTCGGCCCTGAACCGGGCCTGGACCGTGCGCCGCATCCTCCGGCGGGCCATCAGGAAGCTGACCGGAGTTGGCAAGGCTGAGGCCGACAGGCGTGTCGAAGAGTTGGCCGAGGGGCTCCGGCTGTCACCTCGGCACCTCGACATGCGGCCACGCCAGCTCTCTGGGGGGCTCAAGCAACGCGTCGCGATCGCCAGGGCATTCGCCGGCGACCCTCGCATCGTGATCTGCGACGAGCCAACGAGCGCCCTGGACGTCTCGGTTCAGGCCGCGATCTTGAACCTGTTGGCGGACCTGCAGTTCGACAAGTCCACCAGCTATCTGTTCATCTCCCATGACCTGGGGGTCGTTCGTTACCTCGCCGACCGGATCGCGGTCATGTACCTGGGTCTCATCCAAGAGGTCGGGACCACCGACCAGGTCTTCGGTGGTCCCCATCATCCGTACACCGAGGCGCTGCTGTCGGCCGTGCCAAGCGTGGACGGCGAGCCTTCCGAGCGGATCCGCCTCACCGGCGAGATCCCGAGCCCGGCGAACCCTCCCTCGGGGTGCGTGTTCCACACAAGGTGTCACCGCTTCATCGAAGGGACCTGCGACGTGATCGAGCCGCCCGTCGTCGAGCTCGAGCCCGGCCATCTCATCCGGTGCCATCTGCCGGTCGATGAGCTGGGCAAGGTCGAGGTCGGCACCGGCTGATCCGCCGTAGAAGCTGCTGGGTTGCAGAGGTTCAGGCGCAGGGGCCGACCGCGACCTCGACGCCGCGATGGTCGGAGCCTGCCGGGGCGAACGTGACCGGGTCCCCAGCGCACCACGACGGGCTCACGAACACGTGATCGATGCGGAGTAGCAACCAGGGCCACCACCCGCGAACGTAGGTGGTCGAGCCCGTCGCGCCGGCACGCATGGCATCGGTGAGCGCCGCACTGATATCTCGATAACTTGCGACGCGGTCGCTCATGTTCAGGTCGCCGGCAACGACGACCGGCCGTCGCTCGGTCGCTGTCGCCGCGAGCAGGTCCTCGGTGAATCGACGCTGATCGTCGAAGCTCGTCTCGCGCAGGGGGTTCAAGCCGTGCAGCACGTACAGCACGAACGGCGCTCCGGGCACGTCGACGCCCACGCGCATCACGCGCGCCGAGGGCAGGCCCAGCTCGTCGAGGGGGCGTAGGGGGAACCGCGACCACACCGCCTGGCGCCCCTGTTCCACCGTCGTGTCGAGGCCCTGCGAAACGGCGCTCTCCGTCAGGGCGGCGTAGAGCTCGTCGTCGGCCATCTCCACGGCCACGAGCACGTCGGCGTTTCGCCCGGTCATCGACGCCGGCAACGCGTCGGGGGTCGGGTTCTCGTCCCACACGTTGGCCACCACCAGGCGGATCGCAGGATCGGGCAGCACGATCGAGCGCGGGAACCGGGGCTCGCCGATCGCCACGGCGCAGACAGCGAGGACCGAAGCGCCGGCGATCAGCGGCCAAGCTCGGCGGCTCACGATCGCCGCGATCGCTCCCAACGAGATCGCGGCGATCGCGACCAGCGGCAGCCCGACGGCGACCGTATCGAGCGGGCCGCCGGCATCGCGCACGACGAACCACAGCCACGGCATGGCGGTGACCAGCGCGACGAGCAGCAGGCGGCGCGCGCGGGCTCCGCGGGAGACGGGTTCCACAGCGCGGAGCCTAATCCGCGTTTGGGCCGGCCTGTGTGACGACTCCATGGAAGTCTGCTGGAGTCTTTGGCAACGGCAGGGGGCAGGCCGTGTGTGGGAAGCTTCGCCGATGACCGATCCGCCCGACTTCCGGCTCGAGCATTCTGAGCTTCGCGGCGATGACGAGCTCACCGAGTACACCACGACCGACCTGCCCTACTACTCCGATTGGCGAGGCTCGTTCGAGAAGCTGCCGTGGGCGACCGATGACGAGGCGCTTCGAGCCGCGGGCGCCGATGTGGCGATCGTGGGGGCGCCGCTCGACGAGGGAACCTCGTCGCGACCCGGCGCCCGGTTCGGGCCGCGCGCGATCCGCATGGCGCCGACGGCATGGAGCAGCGACGCCGCGTGGTCGATCCAGCTCGACGTCGAGCCGTACGAGCATCTGACGGTGGTCGACGCCGGCGACGCACCGATCGTGCCGACTCGCTTCGAGCGCGCGTTGCGCGTGATCCACGAGAAGGTGTTCCAGGTCGCTGAGGCCGGCCCGATCCCGATCGTGCTGGGGGGGGACCACTCGATCACGTACCCGAGCGCGGCGGCCGTGGCTCGCCACATGTGGCCGCGGAAGGTCGGCGTCGTGCACTTCGATGCGCACGCCGACACCGGCGCCGATCAATGGGGGAACCTCTACGGCCATGGCGAGCCGATGCGCCGCCTGATCGAGGAAGGCTGGGTTGCCGGCCCCAACTTCGTGCAGATCGGCCTGCGTGGCTACTGGCCGGAACGAGAGACTTGGGACTGGATGCGCGAGCAGGGCCTGCGTTGGCACACGATGGTGGAGATCGAGGAGCGTGGCGCCGAAGCGGTGGTCGCCGACGCGATCGTTGAGGCGCTCGACGGGCCGGACTGCATCTACCTCTCGGTCGACATCGACGTGGTCGACCCCGGCATGGCGCCCGGCACGGGCACGCCGGAATCCGGCGGCATGCTCGCCCGCGAGCTGCTGCGCGCGGTGCGCCAGATCGTCGGACAGGTCGAGCTGGTCGGCATGGACGTCGTCGAGGTCTCGCCCCCTTACGACCATGCCGAGGTCACGGCGATCCTCGCACACCGCACCGTCATGGAAGCGATCAGCGCCCTCGCGAAGCAGCGCGCCTCGCCGTGAGCGGTCGCAACGAACACGAGACCGAACACGAGACCGAACACGAGCAGGAGCTCGCCGAGAACCGGAAGCTCTGGGACGCCTGGACTGCGATCCACACGACCGGCGAGTTCTATGATGTCCAGCGCTTCCGCGACGACCCGAACGACGGGCGGATCGAGGCGTGGGAGCAGGCCGAGGTCGGTGACGTCGGCGGCAAGACCCTGCTCCACATGCAATGCCACTTCGGGCTCGACACGTTGTCGTGGGCACGCCTGGGCGCGAGAGTGACCGGCGTCGACTTCAGCGAGCCCGCGATCGCCTTCGCGAACGAGCTCGCGGCCGAGACCGGGCTCGCCGATCGGGCGCGGTTCGTGGTGTCGAACGTGTACGACCTTCCGGGGCCGCTCGAGGGCGAGACCTTCGACATCGTCTACACGGGGCGCGGGGCGCTGGGCTGGCTCCCCGACCTGGGGCCGTGGGCCGAGGCCGTGGCATCGTTCCTGAAGCCCGGCGGGTGCTTCTACATCCACGAGGGGCACCCGGTCATGTGGGCGATCGACGACGACCAAACCGAGCCGAACGGCCTTCGTCTCGCCTACGACTACTGGGGCGGTGAGACGTTGTCCTTCCCGGTGGAAGGCTCCTACGCCGACCCCGAGGCCGATGTCGATGCCGATGTCGAGCACGGGTGGAATCACTCGCTCGGCGAGATCGTGACCGTGCTCGCTTCCAACGGCCTGCGGATCGAGCTCCTCGACGAGAAGAGAACGCTCCATTGGCCTGCGAGCTTCCTCGTCGAGCTCGACACCGGCCACCACGGGTTCCCGCCGGAGCAGCGCGGCACGATCCCGCTGATGTACTCGCTGCGGGCTCGCAAGCACGGCTGAAAGCGCGAAGGCACGGCTCAAGCGCCGAGCACGCCGGGTCGAAGCTTCGGGCATGATCGACCCTTCGCCCGCTTCCTCGGCGACGGCGGAAGCGAGCGATGTGTTCCGCCGTCTCGTCGACAACGTCGAGCTCGTGATCGCCGGCAACGACGAGGCGGTGGAGACCGCTGCCATCTGCGTGCTCGCCGACGGCAATCTGTTGCTGGAAGGTGTGCCCGGAGTCGGCAAGACGACGCTCGCGCGCGCGCTGGCGCGTTCGATCGGCGGGGAGTTCAACCGCATCCAGGCAACGCCCGACCTGTTGCCGAGCGACCTGACCGGCATCAGCGTCTACGACCAGCAGCACGGCGAGTTCCGGTTCGTGCCGGGTCCGGTCTTCGCCAACGTGGTGCTGGTCGACGAGATCAACCGCACCACGCCGCGCACGCAGTCCGCCCTCCTCGAGCCCATGGAAGAGCGTCAGGTCACGGTCGAGGCTACGACCTATCCGCTTCCTGCTCCGTACGTCGTGATCGCCACCGAGAACCCGGTCGAACAGCACGGCACGTACCCGCTGCCCGAAGGTCAGCTCGATCGGTTCGCGATGTCCGTGCAGGTCGGCTACCCGGAAGCGGCGGCGGCCGGCGAGATCGTGCGCCGCCAGCTTCGGGAGCACCCGATGAACGACCTGGCTCCCGTGCTCACGCCCGACCAGGTGCTGGCGGCCCAGCGAGCAGTGCGGTCGGTGCACGTCGATGACACGATCGTGGACTACGTCGTCGCGCTGGTCGTCGCGACGCGCGTGGCTCCGGAAGCCGCGCTCGGCGCCTCGCCGCGCTCCACGATCGCCTTGACACGGTGCGCGCAGGCGCGCGCGATCGCGCTCGGACGTGACCACGTGCTGCCGGACGACGTGAAGGCGCTGGCCCAGTCGGTGCTCGCGCACCGCATCGTGCCGCGCCAGGCTCGCGCGGGCGCCGAGGTCGGGCGCCGCATCGTGGGCCGCGCGCTCGACGAGACGCCGGTGCCGCTGCACGCGAGCCACGCGAGCGGTTCGGCCCGGGCACGCGGCGCGAGCCCCGGACGGGCCTGACGCGATGCGCCTGCGCAAGCGGGCGATCGGCCTGCTGGTCGGGGCAGGCGTGCTGTTCTTCCTCGGCACGAACGTGCAGGCGGGCTGGTTGTTCGTGCTAGCCGCCATGCTGCTCGGCGTGGTGCTCGCCGGGCTCGCGCTCCCGGTCCGCTCGACCCGGAGCGTCGTTGTCGAGCGACGTGCACCTGCCGAGATGCATCAGCGCGATGAGGCGCTGGTCGAGATGATCGTGCACGGAAGCCGGCGCGCGACGCGACGAGGGCTGCTGGTGCAGGACCCGTTCCTCGCGCCCGTGGATCTGTGGGTCGGGGCCGTGCGTCCGGGAGAACAGGTCGCGATCACCACGATGAGGGTTGCTCGCCGCCGCGGGGCGCACGAGACGACGCCGGTGAGCGTGCGGTCGAGCGCGCCGTTCGGCGTGGCCGAGCGCCGTCGCCGCGTGACGGTCGACACGCCTCGAACGCTCGTGCTTCCGGTCGTCGAGGAGCTAGGCCCGCTGCCCTTCGTGCGCGCGGCCACGACGAGCGAATCCGCGATGCACACGGCGCCTCGGCGAGGACAGGGACCCGAGTTCCTGGGCATCCGCGAGTACCGGCCCGGCGACAGCATGCGCCACGTGCACTGGGCATCGACGGCTCGTATCGGCGCGGTCATGGTGCGTGAGCTCGAGCAGGAACAGACCCGGCGGCTCGCCCTCGTGGCCGATGTGTCGCGCGACGGCCGGCCGGCCGACGGCGAGGCGATCGACGCCACGCTTTCCCCGCTCGATCGCGTGTGCTCTGCGGCGGCATCGATCGCGCTCGCCGCGCTCGCCCAGGGCCATGGCGCGCGTCTCGTGACCGGCGACCATGGCGACGCCGCGGTGCTGGCCCGTGCCGACGAGCGGGAGCTGCTCGAACGGCTGGCTCTCGTCGAGCCCACGGCTGATGCGAGACCGTTCCCGTCGCTCGTTGCCGACGCCGCAGGGTCGCTGCGCGGTGTGGAGACGGCGGTGCTCGTCTTCCCGACGTGGCAGGGCAACGACGCCGAGCACCTGGTCCCCGCGGTCGAGTTGCTCACGGAGCGCATCCCGGTGGTGGTGGCCGTGCCGATCGTGGCCGAAACCGGCGGGCGAGCGGGCGCGCTGCGCGAGGATCGCGTCGACGGCCTCGTGCAGCGGCTGCGCGCGGTGGGCGCCGCCGTGCATCCCTGGCGATCGGACACACCACTTTCCGCGGCCCTCGGTCTGACGCCGGATGAGCATGTCTCGCGAGCAGGGCGCACGGCGCGATGAGGCTCGAGCGTCGCAAGCCCACGGGCCCGCCGGAAGACTCGATCGCGATGCGCGTCGTCGTGGCCTGCCTCGTGGAGGTCGCGATCGCTGCGGTCGTCGCGCAGCCGGGCGCCGTGCCGGCGCCGGTCGCGATCGCAACGCTCGTGCTCGCGCCGATCGGCTATGCCCTCTCGTTCAGGCGCCGGCGTGCCTCGAACCTGCTGCTCAAGATCGCGCTCTCGGTGGCGCTCCTCGGCGCCCTCGGGCAGTTCCTGGGTGAGGTACGCAGCGTCACCTCGTTCGACCAGGCGCGGATCCCGCTCGCCTCGTTGTTCCTGTGGGTGCAGGTGCTGCACGCCTTCGACGTGCCGCGGCGCCGCGACCTCTCGTTCTCCGCGGTGTCGAGCCTCATCCTGATGGCGGAAGCCGGCTCGCTCTCGCTCACGACCTCGTTCGCGCTGTTCGTGCTGGCGTGGGCCGGGCTCGCGGGCGCATGGCTGTCGCTGTCGTCGAGGCCGAGGGCGGACCAGGTCGCGACCCCCGTGGCGGTCCGCCGTCACGCGCCTGAGCGCCGGGCTCCGCGATCGGCCGCGATCCGCTCGGCCGCGGCCACCGCGGGCCTCGCGCTCCTCGCGGCCTCGCTCATCTTCCTGGCGATGCCGCGCCTGCCCGGAGGCTTCGTGCGCACGCCGGCGTTCTCTCTCGCCGGCAATGCCTCGCCGGTCTCCGCGTTCGACGGCGGCGTGACGAACCCAGGTCTGCCGGCAGACTCAGGCGATGGCGTCATCGACTTCTCCTCGGGCGGATATCCGGGGTTCAGCGACGTCGTCGACCTACAGGCTCGCGGCCGACTTTCCGACGAGCTCGCCTTCCGGGTGCGCGCGTCGCAGCCGGCGTTGTGGCGGGCCGAGGCCTTCGATCGCTACGACGACTCGAGCTGGACGATCACCGACACAGAGACCACGTCGTTGCCCCAGGACGTTGACGGGCTCTCCTACGCGGTGCCCGCCGACATCTCGCGGCGAAACGACGCGGCGGGCAGCGACTCGTCTCGAATCGTGCAGACGTTCTACATCGAGGCGGCGCAACCCAACGTGCTCTTCGCCGCGTCGAGCGCGCAGCAGGTGTACTTCCCGTCGGCTGGGCTCCGCGTCGACGCTGCTGGGTCCATCCGGTCGCCGATCCTGCTCGACGAGGGTCTCGTCTACTCAGTGGTGTCCGAGGTGCCTGTGACCGAGCCGTGGTTGCTACGCATGGCCGGCACGCAGGTTCCACGCAGGCTCGGTCCCTACCTGCAACTTCCCGACGGCCTCCCGGGGCGCATCGGGTTGCTGGCGGACAGCATCACCGAAGGCCGGTCGAGCGTGTACGACCGCGTGATCGCGGTCCAGTCGTGGCTGCAGGCGAACACGCGCTACGACCTCGACGTGCCCCGCGGCCCCGACGGCGTCGATGCGATCGACCACTTCCTGTTCGATACGAGGCGGGGATACTGTGAGCAGATCGCGAGCTCGATGGCCGTGATGCTGCGCACCCTCGGCATCCCGACGCGACTCGTCACCGGGTACGGCCCGGGACAGCGCAACCCGCTCACCGGGTACTTCGAGGTGAAGCAATCCGACGCGCATGCCTGGCTCGAGGTCTATTACCCGCGGGTCGGCTGGGTGCCGTACGACCCCACGTTCGGCGTGCCGGAGGCGTCGCCGGGCGCCGCCAGCCGTTTCATGGCGGGTCCGGTGTTCGCGGCGATCGGCCGGTTCCTCTCGACCGCGGTGCCACAGCCGGTCAAGGACGCAACGGGTGTCGTGGCCCGGGGCGTCGCCACGGCGGGGGCTTACGCGCTCGAAGGGTGGCCGGCCGCGCTCGCCGTGTTGGTCGTGGGCGGACTGCTCGCGGTCGTATTCCGTCGATGGCGCCGACGAACCCGCCGGGAGCCTCGCACCGCGGGGGAAGCCGCGTTCCTTGCGCTCGTCGATGTCCTCGAGCCGCTCGGACACGACCGGGCGCCCAACGTCACGCCGAGCGAGTTCCTCGACGGCGTCATCGCCGATCCGAATCTCGACCACGGCGTCGTCGAGGCTGCCGAGACGATCGTGCGCACCTTCGAGCAGGAGCGCTTCGCACCCTCGAAGCCGTCCATGGCCGACGTCGCGCTCGCTCGCGACGCTTCGCTTCGGCTGCGCGAGCTCGTCGGGCGTCGCTGACACGCTCGAGAGCGACGACCGCGATGAGCCGTCGTAGGCTTCGAGTCATGTGCAGAAGCATCAAGACCTTGCGCAGTCCCGACGAGCCCGCCACCGACGACGAGATCCGCGCGGCCGCCTTGCAGTATGTGCGGAAGGTGAGCGGCTACCGCGAGCCCTCACGCAAGAACGAGGAAGCCTTCGTTCGCGCAGTCGACGCTGTCGCACGGGCATCGAAGGTGCTGCTCGACGATGTGAGCCCCGCCGGCACGACCGGCTGACCCGGTGGACATCCCGTCGTTCCTGCGCACGTATCCGCCGTTCGACTCGATCGACGAAGAGCAGCTCGAACGGGTCGTGCGGAGCACGCGTATCGAGTTCCACGGTTCGGGCGACGTGATCCTGCGCCAAAGGGGAGATCCTTCCGAGGCGATGTACGTCGTGCGCAAGGGGGCGGTCGAGCTCGTCGACGACGAGCAGGTGATCGACCTGCTGGGGGAAGGGGAGATCTTCGGGCACACCTCGATGCTCTCCGCGATGAGCCCGTCGTTCACCTGCAGGGCGCACGAGGACACGATCTTGTACCTCATCGTGCGTGACGAGGCGGAACACCTGCTCGGCACGCACTCGGGGCTCGCCTTCCTCTCGGCGAGCCTGCGCCGCCGGCTGGTTCGAGCCCTCGACGGCCTCAATCCTCAGACCGTGGATCCGTGGCAGACGCCGGTCGGCAGCCTCGTGCGACGGCCGCCGGTCGGGCTGTCGAGCCGGGCCACGGTGCGGGAAGCCGCGGAGCTGATGACTCGTGAACGGGTGTCGTCGCTCTTGATCGACGGCGACGGCTCCCCGGGCATAGTCACCGACCGCGACCTGCGATCGCGTGTGCTCTCGGCGGGCCTCAGCCCCGAGACGCTCGTACGAGACATCATGAGCGCCCCGGTCGTCACCGTGCCCGACGACCTGATGGTGGCTGAGGTGACGGCGCTGATGCTCGAGCGCGGCATGCACCACGTGCCTGTCACCAACGGCGCCGGCGCGATCCTCGGGGTCGTGACCGAGGTCGATCTCATGGCGCTCGAGCTGAAGGCGCCGTTCTCGCTGAAGGTGGACATCGAGCGCGGCAACACCGCGAACGAGGTCGTCGCTGAGGGCAAACGCCTTCCGGATGCGGTCGGCACGCTGGTCGATGCCAACGTCGATCCCGTCGACGTGGGCCATGTGGTCGCGGTGATCGTCGATGCGTTGACGCGCCGGCTGTTGGAGCTCGGCATCCGCGAACACGGTGATCCGCCGTGTCCGTGGTCCTGGCTGGCCCTGGGGAGCGAAGCCAGGCAGGAGCAGGCATTGCTGACCGACCAGGACAACGCGCTCGTGATCGACCCCGGCGACGAGGCGCTCGAGGCCGTCGACCCCTATTTCGAGAGGCTCGCCGGCTACGTCAACCTGCACCTCGAGCGCAGCGGTATCCCGCGGTGCAAGGCAGGCGTGATCGCGGCCAACTCGGAGTGGCGGCATACCCCCGCGCAGTGGGCGGAGCGGTTCCGTCGCTGGATGGGGGAGGGCTCGTGGGTCGGCGGCGCCATGGTCGCGATCTCCTTCGACTACCGGGCGGTCGCAGGGCCGCTCGAGATCGAACCCGCCTTCGACCGCCTGATCAGGACCGCGAGCCGGCAGGAAAGGTTCCTCAGGCGCATCGGCACCACGGCCCTCGAGGCGCGTCCGCCGACCGGCTTTGTGCGCGACACTGTGATGCACCGGGGCTCGGGCGCCGCCGAAGCGCTCGATATCAAGCAGGGTGGCATCACGCTTATCACGAACCTGGCCCGCACCTACTCGCTGATGAGCGGCCTGTCCGAGAACCGCACGCTCCGCCGTCTGCACGGGGCGGCCGAGACGGGCCGCTTGTCGCAGGAGATGGTCCATGGCCTCGAGGAAGCGTTCCGGTTGCTGTGGCAGACCAGGCTGGAGCACCAGGTGCAGCTCGTGCGATCGCGCAGGCGACCCGACGACCAGGTGGATCCGAGCACGCTTGGTCCGCTCGCCCGCCAGGGTCTCAAGGATGCGTTCCGCATCATCGACGCGGCCCAGGATCAGCTCGCGAACAAGCTGGGGGTCGGCCGATGAGTCAGGTCCTGCCGCCCGCCGAGCCCGAGCGTGATCGGCAGACGGCTCCGTGGCGCTCGGTCGAGCTGGTGAGCCTCGACTTCGAGGCGACGGGCCTCGACCTGCGCAGAGATCGCATCATCTCGTTCGGCACGGTGCCGATCCGACGGGGCGGGATCGAGCTGGCCGGCTCCGTCTACCAGCTCGTGGATCCGGGCGACGTCACGCCGACCCCCGCGTCGATCACCGTGCATGGGTTGCGAGCCGTCGACCTGGCGGGGGCGCCTTCGGTGCAGATGGCTCGCACGTCGCTGCGCAGATCCATCGAACGTCGGTTCCTGGTCACGTGGTGGGCGCCAGTGGAAGCGGCCTTCCTCGACGTGCTGTTCGGAGGCGGGCGTCAGGCCTGGATGCGCAGAGCCATCGACGTGCGAGATCTGGTGTTGGGTCTCGAGGGCCGTTCGGCGGCGCAGCTCACCCTCGGACAGGCCGCGGAGCGCTTCGGCGTGCCGGTGGCGAGCCCCCACAATGCGCTCGACGACGCGCTCGTTACGGCGCAGCTGTTCCTGGTGACCGCCACGAAGCTCGGCAAACGCGCGCGCAGCGTGCGCGACATGCAGGGCCTCAGGCCGAGGTCACGTCTTCGAGGGCGTCGCTGAGGCCTTCCGGCTCCTGCTGTTGGAGCCGCGGTCGTTCGAGCCACGGCCGTTCGAGCCGCGATCGGTCGGGGCCTTGCTCGGCGGCCCTGTGGCCGGAAGGATCTCGACCTCGATCCCGCTGCGTTTCAGAGCACGTGCGACGGCGGCGGCCACCTCTCCTTCGATGACACCGCGCCATCGCGCTTGCTGGGCGGATTCGATCACGACGACACGCACCTTGCGCGCGCGTGCGATGCGGGCGATGGTGCGAACGGCTCGTCGCGTCTGCGCGACCTGCCCGTCGGCTTCGACCCCCTTTCGCTCCAGGCGGGCGAGCGCGTCGCGGATCCACGCGAGCCGCTCGTTCATCTCATCCTTGGTCGGCATGAGACCCGGAGCGGGAAGCCCGAACGACGAGCCGTAGATCTTCGCGATCGTGACGACGGCGACGGTCTCCGATCCGGCGAGGGCGGCCGCTCGCGCGACCGCCCTCGATCCGAATCCACGCCGTCCGTCGGACGCTAGCAGCACCGCGGCGGGCGCCGTCGGCTGGCGGTCCCAGCGCTTCTTCTTCACCAGGATGCTCACTGTGTGGAGCCGGCCTCCTGCTTCGCAGACTCGCTTTCCACTCTGTGGTAGAAGCTCGTGCCGAGGCGCTTGTTCTCCATCTGCCGCCAGCCGTAGAGCGGGAACCAGAGAGCCAGCACGAACAGGCCGATGAAGAACAAGATGCGCTTGTCCGGGCCGACCTGGTAGTCGGCGGCGAAGTAGCCGCCGTAGGCCCACACGAACAGCCATGCCACCCCGATCACCAGCGCGACAGGAGCGAAGAACGCCGGCATCTTCACGGGTCGCACCGCCTCGGGCACCTTCGTGCGATAGAGCCAATATCCGATCAATGACAGGGCTAGCGCGAAGAGGTATCCCACGTTCGAGAAGATGTAGATGTCGAGCGGGTTCCCGATCAGCAGCAACACCATGGAGCAGATCAGGTTGAAGAACATCGCCGTGCTCGGCACGCCGTGTCGGTTCACCTTGCCGAACACCCTCGGCAAGATGCCGTCACGGGAGTTCTGGAACAGCCCGCGCGCGCATCCCATCATCGCGTTCAGCACCGAGAGCAGCAGCGCCGAGATCAGTGAGAGGCCGACGAACCAGCGCCAGAACTCGCTCGCTCCGAAGAGCTTCTGCGTGTAGGCCACGAACAGAGTGCCGGGGTCGCCGAGGAAGGCGCCGTCTTGCAGCGCGTTCAGGTCAGCCACCGACAGCACCGCAAGGATCATGACGGGCAAGCTGACGTAAACGAAGAATCCGAACAGTCCCTCGGCGGTCATCGCGATCTTCGCATCCTTCACCGGGTCACGACACTCCGCGACGTAGCACGCGGCCGCTTCCATCGCGAGCACGGTCCACGTGTAGATGAACGCCCAAGCCATGACGAGGGAGAACGAGAACGTGATGCCGGTCCATCCTCCCGACGGCACGAAGTCGAACGACAGCGCGTGTCCGAAGTCCGTCTGCCCGAGGTCGAAGAACGGCATCACGATGATTAGGATCAATGGCACGATCGAAGCGACGCCGAGCACGGTGGCGAACCGGGCGCCGAGCCGGATCCCGAAGTAGCACGGGACGAACATGATGACGAGCAGCACCGCTCCGACGATGAAGTTCGTCGAGAAGACGGGCCCTCCGATCGAGGGACCGAACGGGTCGAACTCCGTGCCCGACGGGAGGCCGAGCAGGTCGATCACGTAGATCGCCGCGATCAGCACGTTGATCGGCGCCACCGCGAACCACCCGAGCCAGTAGGCCCACGAGCTCAGGCCTCCGAGGTGCGTGGACGCCCCATGACCCCAGGGTTTGAAGGTCTCGAAGGCGTAAGCGGGCAGCCCACCGGTCTTATCCGGCATCGCGGTAGCCAGCTCGGCGAGGCAGTAGCAGAGGAACACGCCCATCGCGGTGAGCACGATGTAGAGCGCGACCGAGAATGGACCGAGCGCCGCTGTCGTGTAGCCGACGAGCCCGATCACCAGGATGGTTCCGGCTAGGCCGATGACGAAGGCCCCCCACCAGTTCGTGTCCTTGGCGAGCTGGCCCGACTCGTCTACGAGACTGGCGTCGAACGCCGCCGTTGGATCGGACATGCGACCCCCCCTCTCAGGGTGCTAGGTGCCCGATCAGGAGGCCGGGCGCCACGGTACTTGGAGTGTGACCGTCGCCCTATCCCGTGCGCAAGAGGCTCGAGGCAGGCGTCACCCACACATGCTCAGAACAACGACAGGTACTTCTGCACCTCCCAGTCGCTCACGCGGTCGTGGTACGTGTGCCACTCGCGCTGCTTCACACGGATGAAGTAGTCCAGGTAATCCTCGTCGCGGCCGCGCCCGAACGCTTCCCTGAGCACGTCGTCGGCTTCGAGGTTCCTGGTGGCATCGAGCAGGTTGCCCGGAAGTATCTCGATGCCGCGCTCCGCGCGCTCCTCCTCGGTGCTCTCGTAGAGGTTGCCGAGGTTCGGCTCGCCCGGGTCGACCTTGTTGTCGATGCCGTCGAGCCCGGCCGCGAGCAGCGCCGCGGCGGCCAGGTACGGGTTCGCGGAACCGTCGATCGTGCGGTCCTCGAAGCGGCCGCCCTCGGGCACGCGGATCATCTGGGTGCGGTTGTTGCCTCCGTACGTGACGTACGACGGCGACCAGGTCGCACCCGACGTCGGCGCCCCCACGACCAGCCGCTTGTACGAGTTCACCGACGGCGCCGTGATGGCGATGTACGCGTGCGCGTGCTGCAACAGCCCGCCGAGGAAGTGGTAGGCCATCTCCGACAACCCCAGACCGCGGGCGTCGTCGTCGGTCTCGAACAGGCTCGTGTCGGACTCAGCGTCCCACAGGCTCATGTGGCAGTGCAGCCCGTTCCCGGTGAGGTGGGCGAACGGCTTCGGCATGAACGTCGCTTGCATCCCACGCTGCTGGGCCATCGTGTGCACCATGTAACGGAAGAAGATCACCCGGTCGGCGGTGGTCACCGCGTCGTCGAAGGTGAAGTTCGACTCGAACTGACCGTTCGCGTCCTCGTGGTCGTTCGCGTAGTTGTCCCACCCGAGCTGCGTCTGGTAGGCCGAAAGCGTCGAGATGAAGTCGAACTGCCGGGTCAGTGCCTTCATGTCGTAGCAAGGTCGCTCGAGCGTGTCGAGCGGGTCGGCCACCTGCAGCCGCCCGTGCTCGTCCTGGGTCGTCAGGAAGAACTCGCATTCCATGCCGATCTTGAACACCAGCCCTCGTTCGCGCGCCCGGGCCATCTGCCGCTTCAAGATCGTACGTGGGCAATAGGGCCACGGTTCGCCCTCGACGTAGACGTCGCAGGCGAACCGCGCCAGGTTGGGCTGCCACGGCACCGGCGTGAAGCTCGCCGGGTCGGGCATCGCCGCGATGTCGGGGTCGTTCGGACCCTGCCCGAGCTCACCCGTGGCGAACCCCGCGAACCCGGCGCCGTCGCGGAACATGTCCTCCAGATGCGTCGTCGGCACGAGCTTCGCGTTGGGTTTGCCGTACATCTCGACGAACTGCGCGAACGAGAACTCGATGCCCATCTCGTCGACGAGCGCCCGTACCTCCTCGACCGACCCTGGCCTAGCTGCCATGCGTCCCCCTCCCGTCGTCGGACCGTTCCCGCATCTGCTCCAACCTGACCACCTTGACGGCGATCGCGAGCGAAAGCCAATCCTCGCGTTCGAGGTCGAGGCCGGATTCACGTTCGATGCGCTCCAGTCGCTGGCGAAGCGTGTTCGGATGGATGTAGAGCGCCCGCGCGGTGCCTACGACGTTGCCGCGCTCGTCCAGGTATCGCTCGAGCGTGCCGAGCAGCGCGGTGCCGCGACGCTCGTCGTAGCCCACGAGCCGGTCGAGCCGCTGGTGGTCTGCGTCACGCCCGAGATCGGGCGATGCCAGGACGTAGCGGTACGCGCCCAGGTCACGGAACGTCGCGATGCCCGGCGCGCCCCGCAGCAGCCCCCCGATCTCGGCCGCTGCAGCGGCTTCCTCGAAGGCTGCCGGGTATCCGGCGGCGCCGGCGCACGGGTCCGAGACGCCCACCGCGAGCGCAGGCGACTTCGACGACGCCATCATCTCCTCGAGATCGGCGACGATCCTCGCCGCCCCGTCGGGCGCCGGCACGAGTGCTCGCACCGCGCGCTCCGTGCGATCGAACCACGCACCGGGAAGCCGGGAGGCCATCGACGATTCCACCTTGGCCGCGACCTCGCTCCAGGCGCTCACCGGATGCGACGGGTGGGCGTCGTTCCACGCCGAAAGCATCACGACGGAATGCGGGCTCTCCAGGTCGACGTCGAGCTTGGCAGCGAGGCCACGCACTCGCCCCAGGTCGCCATCGCGCCGGGACAACGCCTGGAAGAATTCCGACACCAAGTTCTTCTCGAGGAGTCGCTCGACGAGATCGAGCTGGCGGATCGCGACGGCGGCATGCGCCGCGATCGCCGACAGCACGGTGCCCGCTCCCGGCGGCGGCATCGGGATCACGACTGCGAGCCATCCGAGCTGCTCGTCGCCGACGGTGAGCGGCTCGAAAAACGCCGTGCCATCGGGGGCCTCGCCCCACACGGCGAGGGCGAGCCGTTCGATGTCGGCCGGGGAGGCGCCCGCGCCGCTGAGCTGCGATAGGTCGAGCGACCGGCGCTGGGCGTGTGGCGGGTCGGCGGCAGCAAGCTCGAGCCTTCCGTCGCCGTCATCGAGGAAGAGCTCGCAGATCGACGCCGAGAGCAGCTCTCGCGTTCCTCGCCCGACGACGGCGAGCACCTCGTCGATCTCGCTGGCCGCGGAGATGCGACGCGAGAGCCTCGACAGCTCGGTCAGCAGATCGACGCGGGCGGTGCTCTGCTCGTAGAGCCTCGCGTTCTCGACCGCGCCGGCGATCAATGAGGCGGTGTGCTCGAGGAACTCGAGGTCGTCGTGAGCGAACTCGTGCGGCGCTTCCGCGTGCAGCGAGATCACTCCCATGACATCGCCCTCGCGGCCGAACATCGGCACCGACACGAGCGACTGGAAGTGCTCCTCGTCGAGCTCGGGGAAGTACTTCACGCGGGGGTCCGCCAGCGCGTTCTCCTCGATCACCGCCGAGCGACGCGATCGAGCCACCCATCCGACCAGCCCCTCACCGAGATCCATGCTGATGTCACCGGCCAACGAGGCGTATGGCGCCGACGAGGCCCGCAGCACCAACCGGTCGGCTTCGCGGAACCAGATCAAGCATGCGTGGCACTGGGTCGCCTCGGTGGTGAGCCGCACCACCCCCGACAGCATCGATCGGAGATCAGGGCCTGCTCCGATCGTGCGGATGATGCCGTATAGGTACGCGCGCTCGTCGGTAAGACGGGGGAGCGCGGTGATCGTCGGGATGTCGTCGATCGACCGGCGTGCGGCGACCGGCGCTCGTCGCCTCGTGCGGGCGGCTTTCGGAACCGACGACCGAGCAGAAGTACGGCCAGGAGACTGGCCAGAGGCCCGCTCAGGCGACTCAGAGGTGTGTTCCGTGCCCATATACGCGGCCGGACGCTACGCTTTCTGAACAGGTCCGTCAAACCCGATGGCGCGCATCCGTGTGGCAACTCCGCACATACTCCCCGCCAAAAGTACGTGGCGGCGCGAGCAGGTCGGCGGAACGGAGGCGCGTACCCTGGGCGCGCGAGCATGCGACGCTGCGCGAGCGACAGCCGGACACAAGCCGGAGACGAAGGGGGAGCAGTTGACCAGCGATCTCGAGACGTTCCTGTCCGAGGACGGCCGTGCCGATGCCGTGGAGGCCGTGAACCGGCAGATCGTCGACCAAGGCGTCGAGTACATGTACTACCAGTTCATCTCGGTGACCGGGCGCATCATGGGCAAGGGCATCCCGGCCGCTCATTGGAAGCGCATCGCGGGCACGGGGTTCCAGCTCGTGTACGGGTCGACTGCCAACCTGTTCACCGACCGCCACGGCAACTACATCGGCTACGGCCCCGAGGCCCGCGAGCTCGTGGGCATCCCCGAGCCCGAAACCTTCAACGTGCTGCCGTGGGATCCGAAGACCGCGAGGGTGTGGTGCACCCTGTTCCGCGGACGCGAGGAAGAGGTCGACGGCGGCGCCTTCCTCACGTCGGATTGTCGCGGCAACCTCAAACGCATCCACGCGAAGTTCACGAAGGACACGGGGCTGCACCTGCGCGCCGGCACGGAGCCCGAGATGATGTGGCTGAAGGTCGATGCCGACGGCAAGCCGACCGTCGAGGGCAAGACGAAGCCGTACTGCTACCACATCGACCAGTTCTCGGAGCTGCAGCCTCTGATCCACAAGGTCATGGAGTACAGCAAGGCGATGGATCTCGACATGATCCAGGGCGACCACGAAGACGCGCCCGGCCAGCTCGAGCTGAACTTCATGTTCGACCACGCCGACAAGACCGCCGACCGGCTCAGCACCTACCGGCAGATCTGCCGCCAAGTCGGCCGGGAGCTGGGCGCGTTCGCGTGCTTCATGCCCAAGCCGTTCATGGGCGTGTCGGCCAACGGCTGCCACCACAACATCTCTCTGTGGGAAGGCGACGAGAACAAGTTCATGCCCGAGGGCGACGACCCGCAGATGCCCGGGCAGATCGGCCTGTACGCGATCGGCGGCATCATCAAGCACCTGCGCGCCCTCACGTGCCTGTCCTCGCCGACCGTGAACTCGTACCGCCGGCTGTGGGACGCCGGATTCTGGGCGCCGATCTTCGCCGACTGGGGGTTCCAGAACCGCACGACCGGGCTGCGAATCTCCGCGCCGGGCCGGTTCGAGTACCGCTCGGTCGACTCGGCGGTGAACCCCTACCTGTCGTTCGCGGGTCTGCTGCTGGCGATGCAGGATGGCATCGAGAACAAGCTCGACCCGGGCAAGCCCGAGGAGCGCAACATCTACGAGGCGATCGCCGGCGGCAAGGAAGTCGAGCGCATCCCGACGAGTCTCGGCGAGGCGCTCGACGCGCTCGAAGCCGACGACGTGGTCATGGGGGCGTTGCCTGGCGACATGGGGCGTGTCTTCATGCACTACAAGCGAGACGAATGGGAGCGGTTCCTCGCAACCGTTTCCGATTGGGACATCGAGGAGTACCTGGACATCTTGCCGTAACGACGCGCTCGAGGCGAAAGGAGCCGGTTCCCCACATGTGCGGTATCGCAGGCATCATCCATCGTGACGCCGAGGCCGACGTCGGCTCGGAGATGACCAACATGCTCCAGGCGATGAAGCATCGCGGACCGGACTCGACGGGGTACGCGTTGTTCGGGCCTCCCACCGATCTCGTCGTGATCCGGTTCAAGCTCGCCGACGCCAACGATCCGAGGGACTTCGACTTCAAGGAGCGTCTCGAGCGTCACCGCCTCGAGGTCGAATCCCGGCTCGGCAAGATCGGGGCGCACATCGACCGCGTCGACACCGAGACCGAGTATGCGTACCGGGCGCTCGTGCGCTACGAGGGAGATCTGAAGGCGCTCGCCGACTACCTCGAGGACGTGCCCGGCTGTGAGGTGCTCTCGCTCGGTCACTCGCTCGAGATCGTGAAGGATCTCGGCGACGCCGCGGAGGTCGCCGAGATGTACGACCTCGGCTCGTTCAGGGGCACTCATGCGATCGGGCACTGCCGCATGGCGACAGAGTCCGACGTCGACATCTCCGGCGCGCACCCGTACTGGGCGTATCCGTTCTCCGACGTCGCGGTCGTGCACAACGGCCAGCTCACGAACTACTACCAGTGGAAGCGGCGGCTCGAAGCATCGGGGCACCGGTTCCAGTCCGAATGCGACTCCGAGATCATCGCGGTGTACCTGGCCGAGCGCATGGCCGAGGGCGACTCGCTCGAAGACGCCATGAAGCGCAGCCTCGACGAGCTCGACGGGGTGTTCACCTACATGGCGGTGACCGGCGACTCGCTCGGTGTGGCCAAAGATGAGATGGCCGCGAAGCCGCTGGTTCTCTACGAGTCGGCGAACCTCGTGGCGATGGCGTCCGAGGAGATCGCGATCCGGGCGGTGCTCGATCGGGAGATCGATACGTCCGATCCGTACGAGGGGCAGGTGTTGGTGTGGAGCAGGTAGCCACCGGCTCGCGGCGCATCACCTACGACGCTCGCGGTCTTGCCGAGCCTCACGCTGAGCCGCCCCGCACGGCGGTCATCGACGGCGGCAAGGCAACCTTCGACGCCGCCGACCTGACGACGCGTCTGATCAACCTCGAGCTTCGGCGCCTGATCTACGAGGAAGGCATCAGTGACGTCACGGTCCAGAACCCGGGCGCGAAGCACTCGATCGGGGTCGGCATCTTGCAGCGATGCCGCATCACGTTCGAGGGCAGTCTGGGCTATTTCGGCGTCGGCCTGATCGACGGCCCCGAGGTCCGCATCACGGGCCGTGTCGGCTGGTCGGTGGCCGAGAACATGATGTCGGGCGTCGTCGTGATCGAGAAGGTCGCTGGCTCGCTCGCGGGCGCCGCGATCCGCGGGGGGGACCTCGTGGTCAAGGGAAGCGTCGGCGCTCGCACCGGCATCGACCAGAAGGGCGGCACGATCTTGGTGGGCGGCGACGCCGGCACGATGACCGCGTTCATGATGCAGCGGGGACGCCAGATCATCTGCGGCGATGTCGGACCGGGCCTCGGCGACTCGATGTACGACGGACAGATCTACGTCGGCGGCACCGTGAAATCGCTCGGCATCGACTGTGTCGAAGGCGAGATGACCGACGCCGACCAGGAGATGCTCGACCGGAAGTTCCGCATCTACGGTCTCGACAAGCCCGACAGCTTCCGCAAGTACGTCTGCGGCAAGGTGCTCTACAACTACGACAACCTCGAACCGTCCGAGAAGAAGCTCGTGATCCACTGAGGAGGCGACGACATGGCTGACGAGATCGACGTTTCCTCGAAGAAGGACGTGCTCGGGCGCAGCCCGATCTTCACCCCGGAGGTCATGAACGACATCCATGTGAAGTCGGAGCTCGGCCGGTATCGCATGCGCGGGTTCTCGATGTTCAAGCCGATCCCGCATTGGGATCAGCTGATGTTCATGCCCGGCACGCTGACACGCTTCGTGATCGAGGGATACCGGGAGAAGTGCGAGACGAAGACGGTGCTCGGGGCGCGGTTCGCGAAGAACCCGCTCGAGCTCGACATCCCGATCTACATCACAGGCATGTCGTTCGGCGCGCTCTCGCTCGAAGCGAAGATGGCGCTCGCCAAGGGCGCGTCGATGGCGGGCACCGCCACGTGCTCGGGTGAGGGCGGCATGATCCCGCCGGAACGTGACCTCTCCACCAAGTGGTACTACCAGGTGATCCAGAGCCGGTATGGGTTCAACCCGCACCACCTCATGCTCGCCGACGGCATCGAGTTCTTCATCGGCCAGGGCTGCAAGGTCGGTCTCGGCGGACACCTCATGGGCCAGAAGGTCACCGAGCAGGTGGCCGAGATGCGATCGTTGCCCGCCGGCATCGACCAGCGCTCTCCTGCGCGCCACCCCGACTGGCTCGGTCCCGACGACCTTTCGCTCAAGATCCAGGAGATCCGGGAAGCGACCGACTACTCCGTGCCGATCCAGCTCAAGCTGGGCGCCGCTCGCGTCTATGACGACGTGCGCATGGCTGCCAAGTGCGGCCCCGACACGATCTACCTCGACGGGGCCGAGGGCTCGACGGGCGCAGGCCCTCACATCGCGACCGAGGAGACCGGCATCCCACTGATGGCGGCGATCCCCGAAGCCAGGCGGGCTCTCGAGGATGTGGGTCTCGCCGACGAGATCGACCTGATCGTCGCCGGCGGCATCCGCAACGGCGGCGACGTGGCCAAGTGCATCGCGCTCGGCGCCAAGGCGGTGGCGATCGGTACGAGCGCGCTCATGGCGCTCAACTGCAACAAGGAGATCCCGGGGGTCACCGACTACGAAGGGACCGTCGGCGTTCCGGCCGGGCAGTGCTACCACTGCCACACCGGGCGATGCCCCGTGGGCATCACCACCCAGGATCCCGAGCTGCGTAAACGTCTGCACGTCGAGGAAGCCGCGACTCGCGTCTACAACTTCCTCACGGCGATGACTATGGAGCTGCAGATGCTGGCGCGGGCCTGCGGCAAGACCAACGTGCACAACCTCGAGCCCGAGGATCTGTGCGCGCTCACCGTTGAGGCCTCGGCGATGGCGAAGGTGCCGCTCGCCGGCACCGACTACATCCCCGGGGTGACCGAGCAGCACACGCTCGACGAGATCAAGTCGATGATGGCGAAGTATCTGGCCGACACCGGCCAGATGCCGACCTCCTAGGAGCGACGATGATCGAACGACAGCTGAGCACCAAGACCGGCATCGACGCCGAAGAGCTCGCGGGGCGCCGCTTCCCGTACCAGGAGGACATCTCGCTGCTCGACGACATCGACCTCGACGCGCTGACCCCCGGCGAGGACCTCAACTGGCTCGAGGACATCACCCTGCTGCAGGAAGACGGCATGCCGGCCGTGTTCGACCGGTACTCGAACTCGTTCCTCAAGATCTACTTCCCGATCCCCGAGGGTCGCGAGGACGAGATCGCCAGGAAGCTGTTGATGAAGCACCTCGTCGACGGGAATTCCTACGGCATCGCGCTGAAGGGCCAGCACACGAAGTTCGCCCAGCCCGAGCTCGGTCCGTGGGTCGAAGGCTCGCGGATCGTCGGGGCCGACTACCACCCCTCGGTGCTCGAGGGGTGGGAGAAGCCCGCCGGGCACTGAGGCTCAGGCACATCGTGGAGGTCCTCGTGCTGCAACACATCGCGTGCGAGCCTCCTGGGGTGTACGAGGACGTGCTCCGCGAGCGTGGCGCTCGCATCACGAGGGTCGAGCTCGATGAAGGCGAGGCGCTGCCCGGTCGCGACTTCGACGCGATCGTCGCGATGGGCGGCCCCATGAGCGTGAACGACGAGCACGAGCACCCGTGGCTCGCCGATGAGAAGCGCCTGATCGCCGAAGCCGCTCGCGCCGGAGTGCCGTACTGGGGGGCGTGTCTGGGCGTGCAGCTCCTCGCGTCGGCGCTCGGCGCGCGCGTGTACGCCGGGCCGGAGCCCGAGGTGGGACTGTCGCCGGTCACGCTCACCGATGAGGGACGGTCCGACCCCGTGACCTCGTCGCTGCCCGCCGAGGTCATCACGCTGCAGTGGCATGGCGACACGTTCGACCTGCCCGATGGCGCCACGCTGCTCGCGTCGTCACCGGTGTTCCCGAACCAGGCGTTCCGGTTCCTTGACGCTTACGGGGTGCAGTTCCATCTCGAGGTCTCGCCGTCGATGGCCGAGGAATGGGCGCAGGTGCCCGAGTACGGCGAGTACGCCGATCGAGTGCTCGGCCCCGGCTCGCTGCCAGGACTGATCGACCAGGTCGGCGATCGCGCGGGGGAGATGCGCGACCACGGACGTCGCATGTTCGAGGCGTGGCTAGACACGACAGTGGGGGTGCGGGCGTGAGTGCCGACGGCCGGGGCGTGAGCGCCGACGACGGCTCGAGCCGTCGTCCGCTCGTGATGATCTCCGAGGGCCTCGCCGACTACGGCGACTACTACGGGGTCGGATACCCGCGTCCGTTGCTTGCCGCCGGGGCGTTCCCGGTGCTGCTGCCGTACCTGGACGATGCCGCCGACCGCCGGGAGGCGATCTCGAGGGCAGACGGCCTGGTGCTCGCGGGCGGACGTGACATCGAGCCCTGGCGGTACGGCCGGACCGAGCCTCATCCGAAGCAGCTTGACCCGGCATGGAAGCTCGACGAGATCGAGATCGACTACGCCACGTTGGCCGTCGATCACGGCGTGCCCCTGTTGGGCATCTGCCGGGGCTGTCAGATCATCAACGTCGCGTTCGGCGGCACGCTCTACGGCGACCTCGACGAGTTCCCCGAGGGTGGCGCCGATCACCCCGGCGCCAAGTGGGACGAGTGGCGAGCGCTGGTCGCCGCGACGCTCGCCGGCGAGACGCCACCGCCGCACCCGATGCATCCGGTGGATCTCGCTCCCGGGTCGCTGCTGGCCCGTCACCTGGGTCGGCGATACGGCGTCGATAGCTATCACCATCAGGCGATCGACCGCGTCGGTGAAGGGCTCACCGCGACCGCCTGGGCGCCCCACGGCGTCATCGAAGCGGTGGAGATGCCCAGCGCATCGGCATTCGTGCTGGGTGTGCAGTGGGAGATCCATGAGGAATGGCAGCACGACGAGCGCATGCTCGGGCTCTGGCGAGCCTTCGTCGAGGCAGCCCGAGAGCGCCGGGTCGAGCGCGAGGGAGCCACCGTCTCGGGATGAAGGGCGGCGCATGCGGATAGTCCTGGCCCAGGTCGACTCCGTGTTGGGCGACGTGAACCAGAACCTCGCGCGGGCTCGAGAGATCCTCCTGGGGCAGGCTGGCGGTGACACCGACCTCGTCGTGTTCCCTGAGCTGTTCCTCACCGGCTACTCGCTCGGTGACGTTCCCCACGACGTGGGCATCGCGATCGACGATGTCCGCTTCTCCTCCCTCGCCGCCGCAGCGGGCGATTCGACCGCCGCGCTGATCGGCCTCGTGGAAACCGGGCCCGGCATGGAGCGCTACAACAGCGCCGCATACATCCAAGGCGGCGCCGTCGTCCATACGCATCGGAAGGTGCACCTCGCCAACTACGACATCTGGGAAGAAGGGAAGCACTTCACCCCGGGTTCTTCCATCGGAGCCTTCGACTCGAGCCTGGGTCGCCTTGCGACCCTCATCTGCTACGACCTCTGGCAGCCTGCATCCGTCGTCGTGGCGGTCCACGATGGTGCTCAAGTCCTTCTCGTCCCTTCGAACAGCATCGAGCGCAGATTCTCGGACGAGGCGAACAATCAGGACCAATGGAAGGCGATCACGCGGTTCTATGCATCGATGTTCGCGAGCTACGTCGTCTTCGTGAATCGCGTCGGGGTCGAAGGCGAGCTCACGTTCTGGGGAGGCTCCCATGTCGTGGACCCGTGCGGGCGGATCGTTGCCGAGGGTCCGACGCACGAGGAGGCGCTCGTGGTCGTCGACATCGACCTCGACGAGGTGACGCGCCGACGTCGCGAGGTTCCGTTCGGCACCGAGGCCCGGCTCGATCTCGTCATCGAGGAGCTGAACCGCATCGTCGCAAAGGGAGGAGACCCGTAGGAGAGCGCCGTTTCGATCGCGTCGGAGTGAACGCGATGACTGGTTCGAAAGTAGACCGACCCACGGCTCACCTAGTTGAGATCAGGCCAGGGCGTTGGAACGAGTTATCGCCGATCGCTTCCGGGGGGATGCGGGATGACACACGCGAAGGTGGATGAAGACACTGAGGGTCGAGTGCTGGAAGAGGTGGAGCGGCGCAGCGCTGAGCTCGTCGACCTCATCATCGAGCTCGTTGGATTCGACACCACGGCGAGAGGGGTCGACGACCCGCCCAGGGAAGAAGCGCAACTCCAGGAGTTGCTGGAGGAGCGTCTCCGAAAGGCAGGCGCTGAGACGGACTTGTGGGAGCCATCCCAGAGGGACGTTGCGGGGAGCCGGCTCACGCCCGAAGGATTGGCTTTCGACGGGCGTCCCCAGCTTGTGGCTCGTTTCCCTGGTGTAGGGGGCGGCAGGAGCCTGCTCTTCAACGGACACATCGACGTCGTCTCCTCGGAACCCCGGGACCGCTGGACGTCGGATCCCGATCGCGCCGAGGTACGTGATGGCAACATCTACGGCCGTGGAACGTGCGACATGAAGGGCGGCATCGCGTCGATGGTCATCGCGGCCGAGGCGCTCGCTTCGCTCGGAGTGCGGCTCCGCGGTGACCTTCTCGTCTGCACGGTGACAGACGAGGAATCGACCGGTTGCGGCGCGCTCGCGGCAGTGGCGCACGGTGTGCGTGCCGACGCGGGGGTTGTGACCGAGCCATCGAGCCTGACAGCGTGGGTGGCATGTCGAGGAGCTGTGATCCCTACCGTCACGGTTCCGGGGCGTCCGGGCCATGCAGGCATGCAGCAGCCGGCCTGGCGCGAGGGGGGCGCGGTCAATGCCATCGAGAAGGCCGTCGTCGTGATGAACGCCCTCCGCGAGCTCGAAGATGATTGGCGGACGCGGCGTGACCTGGAACATCGCTACGTGCCCTCGGCCGATATGGTCGCGACCAGTATCTCGGCGGGCGAGTGGATGGTGAGCTACCCCGCGTCATGCGAGGTCGTGTACCACGTGGCCTATCCTCCGACTCAGGCGGACATCGACGGGTGGGGATCGGTAGTCATGGAGGAGATCGCGGAAGCGATCCGACGGACCGCGGCCGCGGATCCCTGGCTCGCGGAGCATCCACCGACCATACGGTGGTCTCAGGAGGTTCCATCGGCCGAGGTAGACGACGATTCGGCCATCGTTCAGATCGTCGTTGAGGCGAGTGGCGATGCCGGCCGGCCCAGCCGGCCGACGGGATTTCACTCATGGTTCGATGGGGCAACCTTCACCAGGTTCGGGTCGACTCCCTCGATCGGCTTCGGGCCCGGCGATCTGGGCGTCGCGCATACGATCGACGAGTACGTTCCCATCCGCGACGTCGTGGACTGCTCGAAAGCCTTGGCGTTGTCGGCGCTTCGCTTCTGCGGGGTGGATCCGGCGTGAGTTCGCTGTGGCGCCACGCACGCTTGGGAATGTCGGGCCGATGACCGCAAGCGTCGAGGTGACGATGGACGCGCTCGACACGGAGCCCGTCGCGTCATGGTGGGCCGACGCCCTCGGCTATCGGCGACTGTATGCCCGGCCGCCCTATATCGTGCTCGCCCCCGCTCCAGGTGATGTCCGACCGAGGCTCGTGGTCCAGCAGGTCGACGCCATCGAGCCCGGCAAGACCTCCGTGCACCTCGACCTTCGCGTCGACGACCCCGATGGCGAGGTCGAACGTCTCGAGAAGCTGGGCGCAACGGTCGCGTGGGTGGTCGACGAAACAGGCGACGGCTTCATCCGTTGGACGACGCTGACCGATCCCTGGGGCACACTGTTCTGCGTCTGCCCCGCGAGACCCGACCCTGAGGAGATGCCGAAGGAGATGCCGAAGGAGATGCCGAAGGAGATGGAGGAACCCGATGTCGCTTCCTGAATCTGCCCGATACGTCGTGATCGGCGCCGGAGTGCACGGACTCTCGACCGCGTGGCACCTCGCGAAGGAGCTCGAAGCCACCGGTCGCGGTTCGGGTGATGACATCGTCGTGCTCGACAAGACCGGCGTCGGCGCGGGGCCGTCGGGCATCGCCTGCGGAGTGATCCGCAACAACTACTTCCAGCCTGCGATGCGCGAGCTCATGGCGCACTCGGTCTCGATCTGGGAATCCGACCCCGAAGCGTTCCACTACCACGGGGTGGGCTACCTGCAGATCGCGCCCGACGTGATGGCCGCCGACGTCGCGCAGATCCACGCCGAGCAGCAGGCCATCGGCTACCGCTCCGACCTGATCGAAGGCGAGGACGACTGCCGCAAACACATGGAAGGCATCTTCTCCGACTGGCAGGCGAAGAACGTCACCGCCGTGCTGCACGAGCGACAGGGCGGCTACGCCGAGAACATGCCGTCGATGATGGGGCTTCGCGGCAAGTCCGAGGCGCTCGGCGTGCGCCTCATCGCGCCGGTGGCCGTCACGGGCCTCGAGGTCGACGGCGGCGCGGTCACGAAGGTGCAGACCGACCAGGGCGACATCGCGTGCGAGACCCTGATCGTGGCCGCGGGCCCTTGGGTCCGCGACTTCTGGCACATGCTCGACCTGCCCTCGACCACGCTGGTGCGAGGGGCCGACGGTGCCGATCACGAGTGGCCGACGTGGACGTACTGGTGCCTGCAGGAAGGCACGCTCGGCGTCGATCCGAGCTACCTGGTCGACAACGACGGCAACATGCCGCCGGTCGTGCACATCGACACCGACGCCCCGCTGATCGACGACTCCGACGGGTCGGTCGTGACCGACGAGCTCTGGGGCGTGTACTACAAGCCCGACTTCAACTTCGGCGGGGTGCAGGGCGGTGCCATGCCCTGGGTGGTCGAGCAGCCCGCCGACGATGTGGCCGTCGACCCATACGGCGAGAAGTCGACGGAGTACGTGGTCACCGAGGAGTTCGAACGCATGTGGACGTCGGCGCTCGCCCATTGCCACAAGCGGTTCGAGGGCAAGCGGGGGCTTTACCGCAAGGCCCCCACCGGTGGCATCGGCGCGTTCACGCCCGACAGCTTCCCGGTCTTCGACACGTTCCACGACAACGTCTACGTCGTGGCCGACTCCAATCACGGCTACAAGATGATCGGCATCGGGGCGCTCGTTGCCAAGGAAGTCATGGGCGAGCAGCAGGCGCTGCTCGAGCCGTTCCGGTATCGGCGGTTCGCCGCAGGCGAGCTGCACCCGGTGAGCAACTCGCCCTACCCCTGGAGCTGAGGAGGAACGGCGTGTCCGACGAGGCAGGTGCGACCGACGCGACCGACGCGGAGGTCGCGCCCGCGCCCGCGCCCGTCGAGTTCGACCTGCGCTTGCCGGCCATCAGCGTCATGCCCGGCGCGATCGGGGAGACGTTCCTCGACGACATCCCCGAGGAAGAGCGCATCGAGATCGCGGGGGAGCCGGGCCAGGATCCGGCGGTGGCGTTCCGGCGAACGCTCGGCATGTTCGCGACCGGGGTCACGGTGATCACGACCCAGGTCGGCGATCAGGTGCACGGCATGACGGCCAACGCGTTCATGTCGGTCTCGCTCGAGCCGCCGCTCGTGGTGATCTCGGTCGACCGCCGGTCGAAGATGCACCAGCTCCTATACGAGGGACGGCACTACGGCATCAACGTGCTCGCCGACGACCAGCAGGCGATGTCCGATCGGTTCGCGGGGCGTCGGGCCGCCGAAGGTGAAGCCGAGGTCGAAGAACCGACCTTCGTGCAGGTGCACGAGACGCCCCTCGTCGACGGCGCGATCGCGCACCTCGTCGCCAGGGTGGTCCGGTCGTACTGGGGAGGCGACCACTCGCTCTTCCTCGGCCGGGTGGAGTACGCCCGCTACGGCGTCGGGCGGCCGTTGCTGTTCCACGGGGGACGGTACGAGCGCATGGTCGGCGCCACGCAAGTGTTCTCCGCGCTGCCGGCCGAGCTGCTCGGCCCGATCGTCGACGCGGGCGAGCAGCGTTCCTATGCCGATGACGAGACGATCGTGCGCACCGGCGACCCGGGCGACGAGCTGTTCGTCGTGCTCGCGGGCGAGGTAAAGGTCCTGCGCGAGGGCCGCGAGATCACCCGCATCGAGGCCGGCAGCTTCTTCGGGGAGGTCTCCGTGCTCGACGGAGGCGCCCGCTCGGCCGACGTGGTCGCCGCCGGACCGGTCACGTGTCTCGCCATCCCCCGCGAAGTGATCAGGGCCGCGCTCGCGGCGCACCCGGGCGCGGCGTGGGCGATGCTCGAGATCCTCGCGAACCGCCTCCGCCGCGACTAGTACAACTCAGACTAGTGCGTCGATGTCGGGGAGATCTGCCAGCCACGACGTTCGGGCGCCGTCGCTGGTCCACATGATCGGGAAGTACGACTCGTCCATCGTGGGGTCGTCGCGACGGCGGTACCGCGAGTAATTCATGTCGACGTTCGTCTCGTGGAACCGCGCCCGGGCCGGCAGCATGTGCGATACGAGCCCCATTCGCGCCACGGTCGAGCTGTGGTTCGGCTCCGAGCCGTGCCACGTGGCGTTGTGGTGGAACGCGCCGCCGCCGGCCTTCACGACGACGGGCACAACCTCGAGGTCGGCGCCCTCGGGTGCCGCCTCGCGCGCCCCCGCGAGCCAGTCGTCGGGCGCATGGAACGCGGTTCTCGAGGGCGGTGACACTCCCCAGTGGTTCGAGCCGCGCACGTACGCGATCGGGCCCACGCCGGCAGCCGTCTCGTGCAGGGTCATCCAGCAGGTCACCATCTCCGGCGGCACGAGGTAGTCGGCGTACGAGCCGTCCTGATGGAAGCCGACCGCCTTGGCGCCGGGCGGCTTCCAGAGCACGTTGTCCTGCAAGATGCGCACGCCGTCGTAGCTCATGAGCTGCGCGGCGAGCCGGCCGATGCGCGCCGAGAGCACCTGCGCGGCGATCGTGGTGTCTGACTTCCATGCGTTGCAGAGCTGACGGGTGCGATCCTCGGGGTCACGGCCCGCCTTCCAGTTGACCTCGTCGGGCGCGATGCCGGTCTCGTAGTCGCCCTCGAACAGTCGTTCGTAGCGTGCGCGGAGCCGCTCGAGCGCAGGGTCGGAGATCAGACCTTCCTCGACGATGAGGAACCCGTCGCGATGGAACGCCTCGACCTGTGCAGCGGTGAACGTCTCGACGATCTCGCGTCGCATGCGGCTACGAGCGCGGACGCGTCTTCTCGGGGTCGTAGAACGGGAAGCGAACGACCTCGGCGCCGATGCGCTTCTGCTGGCCGTCGAGCTTGCCGACCTCGAGCGCCGTGGCGAGACCGGCGTGCTGCTTCGCGACGCGGGCGAGCGCGATGTTCTTCTTCAGCACGGGTGAGCGCACCCCGCTCGTGACGACCCCGACCTGCTGGCGACCGATGTACACGGGGTCGCCGTGGCCCGCGGCCTCGTTGCCCTCGAGCTCGAGGCCGACGAGCGTGCGCTGGGGGTGCGCGTGGCGCTCCTCGAGCGCTGCGCGGCCCACGAAGTCCTCGTCGCCTCGCAGGTCGACGGTGAACCCGATGCCGGCCTCGAAGGGGTCGATCTGCTCGTCGTACTCGTTCCCGACCGCGATCAAGCCCGCCTCGATGCGCAGCATGTCGAGCGCGTCGAGCCCGAGCGGCGCGAGACCGAGGTCGCCGCCAGCACGCCAGACCGCGTCCCACACGGCGGTCCCGTCACTCGGGTGGCAGAAGATCTCGTAGCCGAGTTCGCCCGTGTACCCCGTGCGCGAGACGACGATCGGGGTGCCCTGGGCCTCGTCGATGCGGCCGATGAGGAACCGGAACCATCCGAGCTCGTCGATCGAGGGCTGGGTGCCGGGGGTCCACACGAACCGCCGCATGATCTCGCGGCTGTTCGGTCCCTGCACCGCGATGTTGTGGAGCTGGTCGATCGAGGGCTTCACGTGCACGTTGGCGAGTCCGAGCCGGTCGGCCTGCTGCTTCAGCCAGAGACCCACATGATCGTCGCCGGCCACGAAGCGGAAGTTGTCCTGGCCCAGCCGGAACACGGTGCACTCGTCGATCATGCCGCCGTGGTCGTTGCAGAGCGCCGTGTAGACGACCTGTCCGGTCGACAGGCGCCGTGCGTCGCGCGTGATCACGGCCTGGGTCAGGGCCTCGGCGTCAGGGCCGAGCACCTCGAGCTTGCGTAGCGGCGAGAGGTCCATGACCGCCGCCTGATCGCGGCACGCCCAATACTCCGCGATGGCACCCTCGCCGTTGAAGTGGCTCGGCAGCCAGTAGCCCGCGTACTCCACCGTGTTGCGCGTGAGCGGCTCCCAGCTCGGCTGGAAGGCTGTCTTCTTCGTGAGCACCGGCTCCGCGTCGGGGGTCACCCGGTGCGCGATCGCCGTCGAGAACGTGTGCTCGGGGCTGTACACGCGCACGTGCACGTCGGTCGGGTCCCATGCGTTCGCGGGGTCGATGTCGTCGGGGCAGGCCGACGAGGCGCACACCAGGTCGGTCATCGCCCGCATGAGCACGTAGTCGCCGGGGCGCGACCATGGCTCGTCGCTGACCAGGATGTTGTCGGCGCTGAAGCCGGTGTTGAAGAACAGGTTGAGCGCGGGCCATCCGGCGCGCGCGGCGATCGCATACGTCTCGATCTGGCCGTTGAAGTTGTCGGTGCAGTTCACATGACCCGGGTAGCCCATGTCGTCGTAGTACTTCGCGTTGCATGCCAGCGCGAAGGTGTCGTGACGGCCCACCGTGTCGCGCACGACCTCGACGAGCGGGTCCATGTCGGCGTCGTAGAACTTGCCGGTGAGTCCCGGCGTCGGGAACGCGTTCCCCATCAGCGTTCGCGTGACCGTGGAGTCGAGGCCCCGCTCGATGCCCTCGTCGAGCTTGTGCCGATGGAACGCCAGGAAGTCGGAGCACTGTCTTCCCTCGACATCGATCACCTGGATGAGCTCGCCTTCCTTCACCTCGTACGACAGGGCGGTCGACCGGTCGATGCGGAAGTCGAGCCGGGCCTCGGCGAGTGGCGCCGGCAGCTCCATCTCGTCATGGGTGCGCGCCACCGTGCGACGGATCTCGACGGTGAGATCTGACGGCGGGGGAGCGCCGTCGACCACGCGTCCGGCCGGCGCCGCGATCACCACCACCACGTCGCGATCGGACACGAACGACGTCGAGGCCCCCGCGGCGCCCCACCCGTCGAACAGCCGGGTGGCCATGGCGTTCGCCGGGTCGAGCCCCCGGCGGGCGAGGTCGGTGACCACGTCACTCGCCCCCGCGGCCGCCGACGCCACGAGCGCTCTGAGCACGGTGGCCGGCGCGTCGGCGGCCGCTCCGAGCGCAGCCTCGGCCGGAGCGCCGTCGGGGGCCAGGGCGGTGACCTCCGCGGGCTGGCCGCCATCGACATCGGTGATCGTGATGCGATCGTCAGCGCCGAGCACCACGACGGTGGCGCCGCCCGGCCGCACCCAGTACGACTCGAGGAAGGGGTCGGCCGGCCGCAGTCCCGCGACCAACATCTTCGACGGGCTCGTCTCGATGGCCATGGCTGCTCGCCTTCCTCCTGCTCGCCGAGCCGCGGCCCGGCCTCGCCCTACGTCTTGGCGGCTTCTTGGGCCGGTTCTTGGGCAGGTTCCTTCGGCTCTTCCTCGTCGGCCTGCGTCATGAGCTGTGTCGCCAGGTCGCGCTTGGCGGCGGCGTCGAGCTTCTTCACCTCGTTCTCGACGGCGCGGCGGTTGTACGACTGGTTCCAGTAGTCGAGCGACTCGAAGCCGAGCAACACGGCTTTGCCGACGAACTGGCGCAGCACTTCGTTGGTCGGGCCCATCACCCAGCCAGCCTTCGCGTCTCGTAGGTAGCGCTCGAGCTCCATGTCGCGCTTGTAGCCCGACCCGCCGCACGCGTGGAGCATCTTGTCGACGACGTGCGCGACGTTCTTCGCGGCCTCGAACTTGATCTGCCACGCCCAATGCAGGAAGTTCCCGCGCGCGAGCTCACCGGGTCCGGGGTTCTTGGTGTTGTTCTCGGTGGCGCCGTCCATGGCCTGGGCGACCGAGAGGGAGAAGATGCGGCAGGCGTTCGTGTCCATGACCGCCTCGCCCACGTAGTCCTGGATCGTCGGATAGTCGGCTACCCGCAGGCCCACGTCGACGTGACGCTTGCGCGTCGTGTGGCGCTTGGCGATGTCGATCGCGCCGAGCGCGAGGCCGTTCCACACCGACGACGAACCGATCAGGAACCAGGGGTCCACCGACTCGTCGTTCGAGATGGCGCCATCGCCGGTCGGACCGACGAGCTGCTCGGCCGGCACCTCGATGCCGTCGATCTCGATCGGACCGGACTGGTTTCCGCGCAGACCGAGCGCGTCCCAGAGCGATGGCTGCGACTTCACGTGCTCACCGTCGACCACGAAGACCGAGAGGTCGTCGTAGCCGGTGAAGTCGGGGCTCGTCGTCTGCACGACGTAGAAGTCGGCGAACCCGCCAGAGGTGGTCCACGAGGCCTTCTTCCGGACCTTGTAGCCGCCGTTGGATCGCGAGGCACCCGAGGAGATCGGGTACCAGAAATGCGAACCGGTCTCGGGGTCGGAATAGGACAGCGTGCCCAGCTTGCCGCTGTTGAGCGGGCGGATGTACTTGTCGATCAGCTCGGGTGTCTGGCGGAGCATGATCGCGTTCACCGCGCCCATGTGCATGACGTAGCACATCGCCGTCGAGGCGCAGCCGTAGCGAGCGATCGTTTCGCAGACCATCGAGTAGGCCACGTGGTTCTCACCGAGCCCGCCGTACTCCTCGGGCACGGTCAGCGCGAGGAAGCCGTGATCACCGAGTATCTCCAGGTTCCGACGAGGGAACGTGAGCTCGTCGTCGAAGCGCTTTGCGTTGGCCCGCAGCTCGGTCTCGCAGAGCTCGATGATCGTCGAGCGGAGCTCCTTCTGCCGGTCGGTGAAGACCCAGTCAGGGTCCCACTCGTACCCCAGGCCCCAGAACGGTTCCGAACCCCACATCTTCTCGGTCATCCATCCACCTCCGGACGAGCACTGAAAGCCTCTGGTGATGTTACCGGTGCCGGCGAGATCGCGCGGACCGCGGCGTCAGGCTGCCTCCGAAGTAGGGCGGCGTCGCGCCGCCCTACTCCTAGAGAGCCGATCTGCGTGTTCCTAGTGAGCCGGGACATCCTCACGGAGCAATGCCATCTGCTGCTCGTTCGGCATGGTCGGGACATCGGTGTCACGCAACGTGATCTTCTCCCTGTCCTGCACAGCGCGCCGGTAGAAGAACAACAACACCGAGACCACCAGCACGCCGATGCCGATGTAGAACGGCAGCCCGCTGAACTCGTAGAACCCGACGAACGCCGCGAGCTCGCCCTGAGTCGCGCCGAAGACCACCAGGAACAGGTTGAACGCCGCCAGCAGCCCCGCGATCACCAGCCAAACCGGGCCGACCTTGATCGGTCGTGGCCAGTTGGGACGGTCCTTGCGGAGGAGCAGGAAACCGGTGAGAGCCAAGACATGAGCGAAGACGTAGCCGATGTTGGACAGGTACA
>Ga0180121_10000032_pt1 | contig 41521 bp, 42 predicted proteins | sample AntDrymUQ5402106_2_FD_129676 | JGI IMG/M metagenome (GOLD analysis project Ga0180121, IMG submission 129676) | Polar desert sand microbial communities from Dry Valleys, Antarctica - metaG UQ540 (21.06) (version 2) (version 2) | ecosystem: Environmental > Terrestrial > Soil > Desert | place...
CAGCTCGAAGATGTCCAGGCCGCGCGCCATCTCCGATCCCACGATGAAGCCGTTGTACCAGTAGGTGGACCAGTACCCGCCGCTCTCGATCCTGGTTGCGTCTACCGGCCCCCGGTCGAAGAAGGCGATCTCCTTCGGCCGCTTGGGGTCGGTCCAGTCAAACACCGAGATCCCGCCCTGGTACCAGGCCTGCGCCATGATGTCCCGCCCGGGAATCGGAATCATCGACCCGTTGTGCGCCACGCAGTTCTCCTGCGCGGTCTGCGGCGCCGGGAGCTTGTAGTAGCCCTGGAACTGCATCTTCTGGTCCCTGGCGATAGTGAAGATGGCGTCAGCCCCCCATTCCGGCTTGTCCGTCACCCGGCACTTGGCCTGGCTGCCACCGCCCCACTCATCCGAAAAGAGGATCTTGGTGCCGCTGTTGTTAAACGTCGCCGAGTGCCAGTACGAAAAATTAGAGTCAGAGGCGGCTCCGATGCGGACCGGGCGCACCGGGTCTTTGATGTCGAGCAGGAAACCGTACCCCTCGCAGGCACCGCCGGCGAGTCCGATGGCGGGATACACCGTGATGTCGTGGCACTGCGTCGGCCCCGCCGTGGAATCCGGCATCTCGGCCGCATGAGCCTTCATCATTGCCTCCACCATCCCGGGCAGCGCCTGCCGCAGGGCGGCACTGTCGGCGGCAGTAGGGGCGCCGGTCCCGCCCCGCGCCGTCACCAGGCTGTCCAGCATCGCCGCGCTGGCCTGGGGCGGAACGATCTGCTCTTCACCTTCGATGGTGACCGTGAAGAGACCCGCTGCCCTGGCCTCCTGCATCTGCTTCTTTTTTCCCGCGATGTCCTCCGGCGCCTCGCCGTGCCTCGGCGGCGCAACCAGGTTCTGGAAGATCCGGGGGGAATTCACGACTGCCGCCTGGCCCGGATTGGCCAGCGGCACCTTGATGACCTCGATGCGGAAGAGCGCCGAGTTGGGATCCTTGGGCGCCCGCACACAGCCGGCCAGCTCACTTTCGGGACGCACGTGCGAGGAGCCCGAGATATACACGTACACGTTCTCGGTGTCCTTCGGGTCCACCAGCACGGTGTGGGTGTGCGAGCCGCGGCAGGTCTGCACGTTGCCGACGTTCTTCGGCTTGGTGATGTCGGTGATATCGAAGATCCGGATGCCGCGGAGCCGGTCGGTGCTGACCGTGTCTTCTACGCCCTGGGTTCCGCAATCGAGCCGGGCGGACAGATTCTCGCCCGACACAAAGAGCAGGTTCTTGTAGACCGACACGTCACTCTGCGATGCAGGGCAGACGTACGCGGTCCTCAGGCTGGGGCGGCGGGGATTGGAGATGTCCCATACCTGCCAGCCGTTGTAGCTCCCCTGGATGACATAGTTGCCGCTGAACGCCAGGTCGGAATTGGTCTGGCCGAGGAACTGCTGCGAGGGTGGGGTCTTCGACACGACCCGCAAATTCCAGATCGCTTCGGCGGCATCCATCTTCCCCGCCCGGAGACCCACGCGCGGATCGGGCTTCGGCGCTTCCGCCGACATCCGGGGCGACGGACCTCCGTCGGGGCTGGAAGAGGTCGAGCGGGCGCACGCCACCGCCGACAACAACCCGGCGGCGAGCGAGAGTGACCGAAGCTGACTGGATACCATGGTGCGTTCCTTGAATGGGGGTGTGATCACTGATCGCTCGTCCTCGAACCCAGCTCGGCAAGCATCCGCTCCATGCGGGCCACCTCGGTACGCTGGTCCACACTGACGTCGTTGGCAAACTTGAACACCGTCTCGTCCCGCGCTGACCCCGGGGTGCCGAACAACTCCTCCACCATCCTGACGGCACCCCTGTGGTGCTGGATCATAAAGGTAAGGAAAAGCCGGTCGAACTCGGGTCCTTTCGCCTGCTGGAGCTGCTGCAGCTGCGCCTCGGTAAGCATCCCGGGCATGGCGTGGTGGGCGCCGTGCCCGGAGCTGGGCGAATGCCCGGTTTCCCCCATACGGGATGCCTCCGGCACGGGTTTCCGCCGGTCCCGGAGCCAACGCTCCATGGTCCCGATCTCGTCCTCCTGCCCATTGATGATCCGCTCGGCGAGGGTCCGGACCGCCGGGCTCGCGCCATGGGTCGGCGCCCACCCCGCCATCAGCAGTGCCTGCGAGTGGTGCCCGATCATGGCGGACATGAAATGGACGTCAGCCGCGGTGTAGGGATAGCGAGCGCTGTCGGCCCCGGCCCGGGCGATCGCCGCGCTGTCGGATTGTCCAGCTGGGGCGGGAGCGGGCGACGTCTCTGCCTCTTGGGCGGGACGGCTGCAGGCCGCCACGACCAACCCGGCCCCAAGGACCCCCCAGCGCCACCGCATCGGTAGTGGTGTCATTCGGACTCCGGTTCAAGTCTGTTCATTCCAGCCTGAAGAATAGCTGGCATCGAGCCGCTGGCGGTGCCGCCGGTGCCAGGCCAGATTCGACGGGTCTCCCCTCCCAGAGCCGCATGTGGCCGACCGCGATACCCAGCTCGAGGAAGCCCTCCGCGACCGCTACGTCATCGAGCGGGAGCTGGGCCGCGGCGGCATGGCAACAGTATACCTGGCGCGCGACCTCCGCCACGACCGGTACGTCGCCCTGAAGGTCCTCCATTCCGGCCTGGCCGCCGCACTCGGCCCCGAGCGCTTCGAGCGCGAGATCAAGCTCGTCGCCCGGCTGCAGCACCCGCACATCCTGCCGGTATTTGACAGCGGCGCAGTAGGTCAGGGGGCCGGCGGGGGTGAGCGACTGTGGTTCACCATGCCCTATGTCGAGGGTGAGAGCCTTCGCGAGCGGCTCCGGCGCGATCAGCAGCTCCCACTCGAGGACGCGGTTCGGATCACCACCGAAACGGCGCGTGCCCTGGACTACGCCCATCGCCACGGTGTGATCCATCGCGACATCACGCCCGAGAATATCCTGCTGAGCCGGGACGGCGATGCTCTGGTGGCGGATTTCGGCATCGGACGTTCGCTGAACAGCTCGGTGCCCGATCGCCTGACCGAGACCGGGGTCCTCGTGGGCACCGCGACCTATATGAGCCCGGAACAGGCCGCGGGCGAGCGGCTGCTGGATGGCCGCACCGATATCTACTCGCTCGGCGTCGTCCTGTACGAGCTGCTCGCGGGCGAGCCTCCTTACACCGGTCCTACCACCCAAGCCATCATAGCCAAGCGCTTCCAGGGCGAGGTGCCCTCGGTGCGCCGGGTGCGGCCCTCAGTTCCCGAGCCGGTCGAGCGAGTCCTGCTTAAGGCGCTCGCGCTGGTGCCCGCCGATCGCTTCGCGTCGGCAGCCCAACTGGCGCAGGCGCTGTCCGCCGCGGCAGGTGAGTCGACCGGAACGGCAGCGCCATCTCCGCGGCTGTCGTCCCCAACCTCGAAGGCCGGGCGTGGTAAATGGGTAGGACGGTCGGCTATCCTGATCGGTGGTCTCGTCCTCGCTCTCATCCTCCTGTTCGCCTGGCAACGTCGGCCGCGCGGCGAAGCATCGGGGCCGCGGCTTCTGGCAGTGCTTCCGTTCGAAAACCAGGGTGCGCCTGACGACGAATACTTCGCCGATGGCGTCACCGATGCGGTGCGAGGAAAGCTGGCTGCCCTGCCCCAGCTTCGAGTGACCGCGCGCAGCAGCTCGAATCAGTACAAAAAGACCGCCAAGAGTCCGCAGGAGATCGGCCGGGAGCTGGGGGTACACTACCTGCTCACCGGTACGGTTCGGTGGGACAAGCGCGGAAGTGGGGGGAACCGGGTGCAGGTAAACCCCGAGCTGGTCCAGGTGGCCACCGCCTCGACCCAGTGGCAGCAGCCCTTCGACGCGACCCTCTCGGATGTGTTTCAGGTTCAGACCGACATTGCGAGCCGGGTGGTACAGGCGCTCGATGTGGCCCTGGGGGAAGGCGAGCGACAGGCCATTGCCGCGCCACCCACAAGGAGCCTGGCGGCATACGACGCCTACCTGAAGGGCGAGGAGGCTTCGGCGGCAGCCTCCTTGTTCGTGCCGGTCAAAACTCGCGAGGCAGTGACCCACTACGTGCGGGCGGTGACACTCGACCCCACCTTCGCCCTGGCGTGGGCCCAGCTCTCCCGGACCCACTCGCTGCTGTACTACAACGGTGCACCGGATCCAAACGAGGCGGCGGCGGCCCGCACCGCAGCCGAGCGGGCACTCGCCGCCGCGCCGGAGCGGCCAGAGGGGCATCTGGCGCTGGGAGATTATTACCTGACCATCCGGCGTGATTTCAGGCGGGCGCTGGAGCAGTACGCGCTGGGGCAGCGCCACTCACCCGACAACGCCGAGCTTCTCACCGCCACCGCCTGGGCCCAGCAGGGTCTGGGACAATGGGACGCGTCGCTGGCGAATATCACCCGGGCGCAGATCATCGACCCCCGCTCGACCGCCACCGCCTGGCGCAAGGCGCAGGCCCTCACATATGTGCGACGCTATCCGGAAGCACTTGGGGCCGTTGACCATGCTCTGGCTCTCTTTCCCGGCTCCCTCACCCTGTTTCAGCAGAAGGTCATGGTGTACCTGGCTCGGGGCGATCTACCCGGCGCACGGGCGGTGCTGCGAGCTCCGCCCGAAGGGACCACGCCCGCAGCTCTCGCGGCGTTCATGGGAACGTACTGGGATCTGTATTGGGTGCTGGATGACCAGTTGCAACAGCTGCTCCTCCAACTAACCCCGGCTGCTTTCGAGAACAATCGCGCTGCCTGGGGATTGGCCCTGGCCCAGACGCATGCGTTGCGAGGGAATAGCGCCAGGAGCCGGGTCTACGCCGACTCGGCCCGGCAGGCCATCGCAACCCAGCTGGAAGCCACCCCCAACGATGCCCAGCTTCACCTGCTGCTCGGGCTGGCGCTGGCCTATATGGGTCGGGCCAATGACGGGATCCGGGAGGCTAAGCGGGGCACGGCTCTGGTGCCCCTGGCCCAGGACGGGTACACCGGAACGTATTTCCAGCACCTGCTGGCCCGGGTCTATCTGCTCGGCGGAGAGCGGGAAAAGGCCCTAGACGAGATCGAACCGCTGCTCAAAGTGCCGTATTACTTATCGCCTGGTTGGCTCAGAGTAGACCCCACCTTCGCCTCGCTGCGAAGCTCACCCCGGTTCCGCCTCTTGGCGTTGATGGACTGAGAAATAGGGATTGCTCCTCGGACGTGATTGCCTCCCGGCTCCTCGTTCGGAAACTGGGTTCTCAATAAAAAAACATCAGTGCGTTGTTAGTGGCTGGAAAGTCAGCAGGTGTGTTGTTGACCAAGAATCTATTTCAGAGGACCCCATCAAACCACGCACTAATCGCCCAGGGTCACCGCCCGCTCCGGGTCCATCCTCGTCTCCCACCAGCTTCTAGCGTCCTCCCGGTTCCACTGCGCTTCCACCTCGCACTGGCCCAGCCGGTCGCACAGATCGCGCGCGCTGGCGGGCCGCTCCGACGGCTTCTTACGCAGGCATCCGAGGATCAGCTCGTCGAGAGCGGGCGAAACATCGAAGGCGCTGTGCCGCGACGGCGGCAGCGGGTCGGCGCTGACGTGGCGGGCCACCACCTGCAGCGAGCTGTCCCCGGTGAATACGTACCTGCCCGTGAGCATCCAAAACGCCACGCAGCCGAGCGCGTAGATGTCGCTCCGTTGGTCCACCGCCTCGCCCAGCGCACTCTCGGGCGAGAGATACGCCGGCGTTCCGGTGAAGCTGTTCGGCGCCGTCAGCTTGAGGTCGAGCTCCGGCTGTTCGGCCGCGGCCTGGCTCTTCACCAGTCCGAAGTCGAGCACCTTCACGTAGTCGTAGTATTGACCCATCCGGCAGACCTGGATGTTGGCCGGCTTGATGTCGCGATGCACCAAACCCCGGTCATGCGCCTCGGCCAGTGACTCGCAGGCCTGCTGCAGCAGGTAGACGACCCGGCCGGCCGGCAGCGCGCCGTGCTGGGCAACCAGGGTCTGAAGATCCAGCCCATTGAGCAGCTCCATGACATAGTAGAAGGTGCCATCGCTCGCCACGCCGAAATCGTACAGCTGGATGGTGTGGGGGGAGCGGAGCATGGCCGCGGCCCGCGCCTCGCGCCGAAACCGCTGCACCAGCACCTCGCCCTGCTCCTTCGTCATGGCGCTCAGCACGTCGGGCTTGATCAGCTTGATGGCGGCAGGACGCGCCAGGAAGCGGTGGGTGGCCTCCCAGACCTCGCCCATGCCGCCACGGCCGATGAGGTCTCCCAGCACGTAGCTGCCCATTTCCCGCGCCTTGCGAACTTCACCTCCCAGCCGGTGCATGATGTGTGCGATCACCCCCGCGACGACGGCACACAGATAGTTGGGAATAGAAAGCACGAGAGCCTGGAAAAAGCCGGGTACTTGGGCGCCGAGGGCATGCCAGATCTGCCCCGCGAGCGGCCCCATCGATGCGGCGGCGAAGGCGGCCACCAGAGTCTTCCGCGGAGGGCTCGGCGCCATGGAAGCGAACAGAAGGATGATGACCGCAATCCAGGACACCCCTTCCGTCGGCCCCGGCTCGGCGTAATCGAGGAGGGCCACGGACAGCGCGGTGAACACCTCGTAGACGAGGGCCAGGTCCAGCAGCGAGCGTGCGCTGCTCTTTCCGCGGCGGCTATACCACAGAAGGCCCAGCGAGACCAAAATGTTCAAGGTCCCGACCAGGTCGTACACCGGCCTCCACTTCCAGTACGAGAGTACGCGCTCGGTGGGGACGGTGCCGGGCACCGCATACACGAAGTTCAGCAGGAGAAGGTTGACGGTCCACAGGCAGGCGCTAATGAGGCAAAGGACCGCCAGCCGCCGGGCGGCATCCCGCAGCAGGTCCTCCGGCAGGCCCAGGGGCTCGGCCGAGGCGCGGCCCGCCACACGACGGGCTTCGGTCTGAAGCAGGCGCGAGTCTGCGGTTGGGAATCCGAAGCCGGTCATAGTAGCGGGAGAGGTTGCAGCAACGGTACGGCTCCGGACTGCCGCCCGCCAGATCCAACGGAAAGCCTCGATTCACAGGTTATTATGCGTGCTACGGGGTGCACCAATCCACTGACGCGGTCTGTGCGTATACATGACGGATGACCAACGGCACGCTTCGCCCTGCCCCACGGGCCACTCCATTTCAGGCCAAGCACGCGTGCATGAAAACCAAGATCGCGACCTGCTCCGCCGCATGGCCGACGGAGACGAGGCAGCGCTGGGGGCGCTCTACGACCAATGGTCCGAGCGGGTACATACCCTCGCTCTCTGGATTCTCAAGGACTCAGATGAGGCCGAAGATGTGGTGGAGGAGACATTTTGGCAGCTGTGGCGCACCGCGGGGCGGTACGATGGCAAGCGGGCGGCCGGTTCCACCTGGGTCATGATGATCGCGCGCAGCCGGGCCCTCGACCGGCTCCGGAGCCGCCGGCGGCGGGCGGACTGGACCGCGGCTCCCTCGACCGTCAATGCGCTCAGTGAACAGACTGTTGCGGCGCCGAACGAGGCTCCCGGCGCGGAGCTCGACCATAGCGATCGGCATACAAAGCTGGCCTCGGCCTTGCGTGCTCTTCCTCCGGAACAGCGGACGGCGCTGGAGCTGGCGTACTTCGAAGGATTGTCACATGGCGAGATCGCGGAGCGAACCTCGCAGCCGCTGGGCACCGTGAAGACCCGTATCCGACTGGCTATGCATAAGCTTCGGCAGGGACTCGAATCACTGCGGGAGACCGGCTCATGAGCCCGATAGACGATCATACGGAGCTGCAAGACATGCTGCCGGCAGCGTCCCTGGAGATGCTGGAGCCGGCGGAAATGGAGCGGGTGATGGCCCACATTCGTGAGTGCGCCGAGTGTGCCACGCTGTTGCCGGAGTATCGGGATGCGGCGGCGGTTCTTCCGCTTCAGCTTCCGGCCAGGCCGATGGATGCCCAACGAGCAGGGACGGTACGCGCGCGGCTGCTGGCGCGAGCCCGGAAGGAGCAGGTCATTCCGATCACACGAAAGCCTTCCTGGATGGTCTATCAATCGAGCGGATGGTTGGTGGCCGCGGGCCTGACTGGTCTGCTCCTGGTCCATCATTCGGTCCACCGGCCGCTGGCATATGGGTGGCTGGCCGCGGGCCTCCTCGTGGTCGCCCTCCTCGGACTCGGCATCTACAGCCGGGGGCAACGCAGACGGATCGCCGAACTGGAAGACCGTCTCGGCGGGTCCGGCCCCAGGAATCGGGCTCTATAGCCAACCTCCCGTTCATCGGGTGCTGGTCAGAATAAGCCGGGTGGTTTCCTCCGGGGCGTCCCAGTGGGGGAAGTGTCCACTGCCTTCAAACCAGTGCAGGCGCGAGTCTGGAAACAGCGCTTGTGCCCTCTCCGCCTGAATCGACAGGCACACCCGGTCGCTGCGTCCCCATCCAATCACCGTCGGACTGCGCAAGGTTCCCCGCGGTGTACCCCGCTGAAGCGGCCCATTCGCCAGGTTGTCCAGCAGCTCGCCGAACGAGGGCGATGCAGCGTAATTGCGCATTTCTTCCAGCACGACCGCTGGCGACAGGCGCCCCCCCGGAGGGCGAGCTCGAGCACCAGCCGCGCTCCCATAGAGCTGCCCACGACGTCGACTCCGGTCAGCCCGTGAGCTGCCAGGAACGCCGTCACGGCCCGGGCGAGCGTGTCGATCGACACCGCCCCCGGCAGCGGCGGCGTCCTTCCAAACCCGGGCAGGTCCAGCGCAATGACCTCCCGCTTCGCCGCCAGCGGCTCCAGAACCGGTTCCCAGGAGCGCCAACTACCGCCCAATCCATGAATCAGGAGCAGCGGCTTTCCTGCTCCCATTCGAACGTGATGCATCTCCATCGTCGTCTGCTCCTCCTGGCGCTACTCCCGTTTCTGGTGGGGCCTGGCGCCGCGTGCGCGCCTCGCCACTTCGCTGAATCGGTCCTCCTAGGCAATCACTACGAGATCGTAAGGGATGTGCCGTATGGCCCAGACCCGCAGGAGCGCCTCGACGTCTACCGGCCCCGCCGCGGGGCACGATCGGTTCCGGTCATCGTGTTCCTGTACGGCGGGCGCTGGCAAAGCGGTTCCAAGGAGGAGTACCGGCTGCTGGGTGATGCTCTGACGGGAGAGGGCGTGGTCGCCGTAGTGCCCGACTACCGCCGCTACCCCAAGGTCCGCTTTCCCGTCTGGGTGAAGGACGCTGCCCGCGCGGTGCGCTGGGTCCGGGACAGTATCGGGGCTTTCGGCGGTGACCCGGGCCGGATCTTCGTCATGGGGCACTCCTCGGGCGCGCACACTGCCACGCTGCTGGCGCTCGACAGCCATTACCTTAGAGATGCCGGAGTTCCGCCCTCGGCGGTGAAAGGCTTTATCAGCCTGGCCGGTCCGGTGGCCACCACCTGGACCGACCCCGACGTGCAGGCGCTCATGGGTCCGCCGAACAGCTGGCCTCTCACCTACCCCATGGAGCAGGTGGACGGCTCGGCGCCGCCGCTCCTGCTGCTGCATGGAGGTCGCGACCGGCTGGTGTCATCCGACAACTCCACCCGGCTTGCGGCTCGCATACGGGAGCGAGGAGGGTGCGCGGTGGTCATTCTGTACCGGGGTCTCGACCACATCGGGATCGTGCTGGCGTCGGCGCTGCCCCAGTTCAACCTCGCACCGGTGCTGCGTGATGTGGTCGGGTTCGTCCATGCCACGGAGGCCAAGCCCGCCTCGCGTTGTACTTCGTCCTGATTCAGCGTGCCATACAGAAAGCCCGCCGGAAATCCGGCGGGCTTTTCACCATCCGTCCGGCCGATCCTCAAACGATGAAGGGACCGACTATGTCCAGCACCTGCACCATCGTCAGCGGCTCGTCGAAGGCCTCGGATGCGCTGGCGACAGTCGCGAACGTGGCCGTATTGACCGTACCCTGCATGGTATTCTCTTCACCGTTGTAGATCGGCTGGACCGCGGTGCCCGCGGCGCCGGGGATGCCGCTCAAGTTGCCCGTAATCCATCCGTTCTGCCCCCGAAGCCGGCGTACCGCCGAGGCGTGGCGCGCTTCGACCGAATGGATCTGGAGGGCGGTGGTCAGAATGGCGTTGTTGGACATCAATGCGCCTGCCTGGCCCTTATAGGCCCGGACTCCGGTGTCCTCGAAGCCCTGTGACAGCGCCTTAAACGTTTCGTAATCCACAAACGGATCGGGGAAGGTGCCGCCGGCCGTGAAATCGAATGTCGGCTTGGGATCTGGCGTCCCCCCGCCACCGGTGATGGCGGCAGTGAGCAGGGCCACGTGGGCAGTCTCATGCGCGCTGATGGTCTCGAAGATAGGCCGATCGTTCGAAGCGATGACGCCGGAATTGAGGCCCGCCTGGTAGAAGTCGTCCTCCAAATACTCGAGCGTAAGCGCGAAGTTCAGAACGTCGATGATCGCTGCCGGCAGCGCCGTTCCCTGGGCGAAGGCACGCTTGGCCATGAGGCCGAACGCAACCGGCATGGACGCGATGGCGAGCGCCCCAGCCAGCTTGCCCGTCTGACCCACAGCTCCGCGCCGTGAGACCACCCGCTGAACCAGCTCGGGGTCGAGGGCGCCGAAAATAGTCTTGTCTGTCATGATGTTTCTGGCTCCCTAGGCGGTCGGCAGACCCGACGCGTTGATGGTGGTGGTGATGAACGGGTCGGCGGCAGTGAGAACCGTCGTAGGGGTATTGGCCTTGTCGAGACCGTTGGCGTCGACCACGTCGCTGGCAAACGAGTTGGGGACCAGGAGATCGCGAATGGCCGCCGCGTGCCTGGCCTCGACCGATACGATCTTGCCGGCGTAGAGGAGGTTGTCAGCCATCGTCAGAAGCTGGCCCGCGCCGTTGTACGCCGACACGCCCAGATCCTCGAAGGTACGCGCGGTCATCAACACGCTGTTGCGGTCTGCGAAGTTCACACTGGCGAAATCAACCGTCAGGGCGGGAATAGCCGCTGAGCCGAGGGCCGCCTTCAGGAACTCGCGGTGGATGACTTCGTGATTCTTGATGTCGCCGAGGATGGTCTGCTCGTTGATGGGCGCTCCAGTAAAGTAGGCTCCCGCCAGCACCTGGGTATAGAACGCCGCCTCGAGCTGTTCCAACGCATAGGCGTAGTTGAGAACGCCGCTGTCGGCCGAGCCGAGGTTGACCTCACCTCCGGGGCCGCCGCCGCCATCGTCGTCACCGCATCCAATTGCTGCCACCGCGAGCGTGACACCCGACCAGTGCAGAAAGGTTCTGCGACCCGTGGTGCGCGCCAGCTTGTCGAGGAAGTTCAGCTCTCCCTCGCCCTGGAGAGACTTTGTGGTCATGCGCTAACTCCTTAGTGATGAAAGTGAACTTCCGCCGATACTCCGGCCTTCCCCAACTACGTCACGGTGCCCGGTTTGGATCTCTCCGCCTTTAGCGGCTTGCCGACTCTGACGTCGTGCTCCCGAACCCCTTGGCGAACCCGGCGGCAGCCTGCTGCTGCGCCGCCTTAGCGTCATCGAGCACAACGCCCATGCCGAAGAACTCGTGGCTCGAGCCTTCGTAGTTCTTGTAGTCCACCTCGACCCCCGCTTCCTCGAGCCGGTCTGCCAGGGTCTTGCCCTCAGACCGAAGCGGATCGATCTGTGCGGTGACAATCGTGGCGGGAGGGAGCCCCTTGAGATTTGCGTTCACCAGGTCGATCAGCGGATTCTTCCCATCATCCGGGCTCCGCAAATACTTCTCGAAGAACCACGCCATCATCGCCTTGTTCAGCGGCTTGGCCTCAGCGTTTTCCTGGTAGGACGGCGTGTTGAGGTCGTATCCGGCAATGGGATACACCAGCAGCTGGTGGACCGGCATCTGGGCCCCACTGTCGCGTGCCATCATCGAGACTGCTGCGGCAAGGCCGCCGCCCGCGCTCTCTCCCGCCACCGCAACCTTCGCCGGATTTCCCTTGAGCGATTTGGCGTTGGCCAACACCCAGCGGTACGCCGTAAACGCGTCCTGGTGGGCAGCCGGGAACTTGTGTTCCGGACCCTGGCGATAGTGCGACGAGACGACCACGGCCTTGGTCAGGTTGGCCAGTGCGCGGGGAGACGCGTCGTAGGTGTTCAGATCGGCAATGACCCAGCCCCCGCCGTGGTAGTAGACGATGACCGGGAACGGCCCCGGCCCTTTGGGCGTGTAAATGCGCACGGCGATGGGTCCACCCGCACCCGGGATGGTGCGATTGGCCACACTGCCGACCGGCTCCGGAGCGGTGCTCTTGCCCTGCTTCGTGAGCAGTGCCTTCACCGCATCTGCCGGAGTCGGCTGCTTGCGTGCCTCGGCCGCCGAGAGTTGCGGGATGGGCTTGGGATTGAGCGCCTGAAGCTCGGTGAGCACCGCCTGCATCTGTTGGTCGGGCGCGGCTGGAGCTGACATCGCCGTCGCCGTCGTGTCCGTCATGGCCCCGGCAGCCTGACCCGAGTCTACGTCTTTGCCGTTTTGCGGTGAGCAGGCGGTTCCAGTGAGGAGGAGCGCAGCCGCGCCCCAGTACAGTTGCATGGGTGTCTTCATCGTCACCTTGAGTGAGTTCAATGTTCGTATAGGGGTCAACTGCGCAAACCAACCCAGCGGGGAGGACGGCGGGACCGAGCGGTAATTGACGGGAAAGGACAGTCTCTGTCGGTGAGCCGAGTCACGTTCGCGGTCACCAAAAAGCAAGCACAACACATCTGAGATCCACCCAGGGCCGGGACGCGTACAGTTATAATCAGTTGCTCTTGCCCTCACTTTCGGAGTCAGAATGTCTTCTGCTTTACCTGCGGCCACCGCGTCAAGCCTCATCGATGTCAACGCGACTTTTCTTCCCGCGGCCAACATGCGGCAGATCACGCGGGTGACGGCCCTCGAGGGCGCCGGCATCGAGGCGGAGATGGAGCTCGGTCCCGATCATTGGGTGTGGGAACAGCACTTTCCCGGCGATCCTATTTTCCCGGGAACGCTGATGATCGAAGCCGCAGGCCAGCTCATTGCACTCTGGGCCTGGGGCCAGGGCGTCCGGGGCCGCCCCCGGTTGGTGCGGACCAGCGCCGAGTTTCAGCAGCCAGTGGGCCGGTGGAGTCCCATGCTCACGCTGAAGGGCGAGGTCCGGCGGAAGCGGCACCTGTACTTCGGTGAGGTGGCCGTCTGGTCCGAGGGAGTTCAGGTGGCCCGGGTCGAGGGAGTGCTGGTGGTGCTCCCCCCACTCTGAACGTCCATGTAGCGGTCACGCCGGGGCTGGATAGCTTTCAGCCATGCAGCCATCCGAGCTGGCCGGCGTCCTCGATTTCCTCCGCGCATCCGAGCGCCTCAAGGCCACCCACCGCAGTGCTTACACCTCCGAAGGCCAGCAGGAAAGCGTCGCCGAGCACACCTGGCGACTCTGTCTCATGGCGCTGGTGCTGGCGTCTGAATCTCCCGGCGTCGACTTCGCCCGGCTGGTCAAGATCTGCTTGGTGCACGATCTGGGGGAGGCGGTCGGGGGCGACGTGCCCGCGCCGGAACAGGCCCGGCGCCGAGCAGCCGGCGTCGCCACCGGCAAGGGTTACGCCGAGCGCCGCGACCTTCTGGTTCTGCTCGGACCACTGCCTCCAGCGATTAGGGATGACATCGCATCCCTCTGGGACGAGTACGAGGCAGCGACAACGCCCGAGGCCAGGCTGGCCAAGGCGCTGGACAAGCTGGAAACCATCATGCAGCACGCGCAGGGGAAAAACCCCCCGGCGTTCGACTACCGCTTCAATCTGTCCTATGGCCGAGCGCACACCGAGGAACCGCCGCTGATCGCCGCGGTGCGGGCTATCCTGGACGCCGACACCGAGCGGCGCGCCCAGGAAGAGGAGACCGTTCCGGTGGTCTGAGCCGGTCGCCTCGACAGGGTGCAGACCGGACTGCATCTTCGTAGCAGAAGCGTGACAGGTGTGCCGGTCGGGCTGGTCGTCGTCCCTAGGGATGGTGCGGACGCGCTGCCCCTTTCCTTATGGAGGCCGTATGCCTACCCCATGCCCAACCCGCCTGCTTCCGACCTTGCTGGTCCTGCTCGCCTCGGCCTGCGGCGATTCCCTCGCCCCGGGAACGCTGGGACAGGCCTACACGCTGGTCGAGGTCGCCAACGATCCCCTGCCAACCGAGCTCCACACCACGGACGACGGCACCATCCGGGTCATCTCCCAGAGCATCCGCTTTGGTCCCAAGGGGTCCGGATCTTTTTCGGAGACAAGTGAACTGGTGCCACTCGACCCGCATCGGCCGCGCCCGGGGCCGGTGCAGGTCGATTTCGGGATTCAGTGGGTTGAGGTGGAAGGGCGGGTCGAGATCGAGTTCGACTGTCCGGCGAACGCCAATTGTCTGGCCGGACCCCATCTCATCGCGCGGGTCGATGGGCACGCGCTCCGCGCAACGTGGGGGCCTCACATGAGCGGCCGCTCACCCCTTCGCTACGAAGAAGTTCCCGCAACCCAATGAGCGCTTTCAGGCTCGCCTCGGCGCGAGTGGTCGTTCTGCTGATGGTGGGTGGCTGCGCCACCTGGCACTCATATGACCCGGCCCCCACACTCCGGCCGGGCCAGTCCCTCCCCTCCCGGCTGCGCGCCACCCGGGCCGACAGTACGCGGGTTGGCCTCAACGCTGCCTTCATCCGTTCCGACAGTGTGTACGGCCGGCACCATGGGGACACCATCGGGATCCCATTGGCGGACATCACCCATCTCGAGCAGGGCCGCACCAGCGTATGGCGGACCGCGGCGGTAATCGTCGGGGTGCCGGTGGTGGGGTTTGGGCTGGCCTACCTGATTGTATGCGGCAACGGCGATTGTGAGCCCGACTACCTCGTGCAGTGATGGCATGCACGGATCGCAGCACTGCGGTTGCGGCTTTGGTAGCGGGCGCGATGCTGCTGGGCGGCTGTGGCGGCGGTGCTCCGTCCAACGACGCCGAGTTCTTCCCGGTTCACGGCAACAGCTCCCTGCCGTTCTCGGAGGCAGTGGTGGTCGGCAACATGCTCTACCTCTCGGGCCAGCTCGGCACCGACAGCAGCGGAAAGCTGGTCCCCGGTGGCATCGAACCCGAGACGCGGCAGGCGCTAGCCAACATCGCGGCGACCCTCGGGCGGCACGGGTCTTCCCTGGACCGGGTGGTCAAGTGCACCGTGATGCTGGCTGACGTCGGCGAGTGGGCGGCCATGAACGAAGTCTACCTGACCTTTTTTCCCTCCCAGCGGCCGGCCCGAAGCGCGTTCGGCACCAGCGGCCTTGCCCTGGGCGCCCGGCTGGAACTCGAGTGCATGGCTCTTCGTAATCCCACGTGAGCACGCCGAAGCGCCCCCAACTCGCGTGGCGACCATGAAACGCCTCTACCTTCTCCTCGCGGTCATCGGGTATCTCGCCTCCAACTGGTTTGTGCTGCTGGTCTCGATCGATACCGGTAACGTGCTCCTGTGGACTCGTCCCCTGGAGACGATGGCCGGTATGTTCGCCAACCGCATTGCGGCGGCATTCGCCATCGACCTGCTGCTGACCGCCCTGGCCGCCTGCATCTGGTTCTACGCCGAGGGAAAGCGGCTGGGGATGCGCCGGGTGTGGCTCTATTGGCTCTTGACCCTCGCATTTGGTCTGGCCGGGACGCTGCCGCTCTTCCTGCTGCAGCGTGAGGGCTATCTGGAGCGGCTGCAGGACCTGCGGCCTGCGTGATGCCGCAAGGCGGCGCTCCGGCCCACCTGCCGTTCGACCCTGTCCTCGCCACCAGCCTGACGCTGGCTGCCCTGATCTTGTCTGGTGGGTGAAAGCGTGCGGCTGATGTACCTCGTGTCCAACCTCGGTAGGCTCCACCAACTTCGACAACCGGTCGTTCCGGCTCAACGACGAGGCGAATCTCAACGTGCTGGATGCGGAGTTTGCGGCTTCACAGGCGGGTCAGTTCGAGGAGGACAAGCGGCGGTCGAAGCGGCTCACCCTCGAGCCATGGCGGAACCGTCCCAGGCATGAAAAGGTGCTGGAATGGCTGGTTGCGGATGCAGCTGTAGCTAGGCGGCGGCGCCCGAGCGGTCGTCCAGCACCTCGCGTACGCGCCGAAGCAGGTCGGTCACGCTCCACGGCTTGTGCAGGAACCTGGCCCCGCTGAGAGGGTCGTCGAGATGGTCGATGTCTTCCGCGGTATGGCCGCTCATGAGCAAGACGCGAACCGCGCTTCCCTCCTTGCGCAGTTCCTGATACAGGGCCATTCCCCCCATCCGCGGCATTACTACGTCGGTGAGTACCAGGTTGAACGGAGCCTTGGCGTCGCGAATAGCGGTGATGGCGGCGTGCCCGTCGGAAGCCTCGTCGACCGCGTAGCCGAACCGGGACAGCACCCGCACCGCCGAGCGCCGGATACCTTCCTCGTCGTCCACCACCAGAATTCGCTCGGTTCCCCCCACCGGCGTCCCTTCCTGGGCCGGCTCGCCACCGCTCCGCAGGGCGTTGTTCACCGCCGGGAAGTAGAGCCGGACGGTGGTGCCCCGGCCCTCCTCGCTCTGCAGGTCGGCGTAGCCCTTGTGCTGGGTGACGAGACCGTAGACCATCGCCATCCCCAGGCCGGTCCCCTTCCCCACTTCCTTGGTGGTAAAGAACGGCTCGAACACGCGCGACTGTACCCTGGGGCTCATGCCACAGCCGGTGTCGCTGACCGCGACCACCACGTACTCGCCAGCGGCACCCCAGCCGCGGGTTCGGCGGTGTTCGTCGTCCAGCCAGGCGCGGTACACGCTCAGCCGCAGCGTTCCGCCGTCCGGCATCGCGTCCCGCGCATTGGTGGCCAGGTTGAACAGCATCTGCTCCACCGAGCCCGCGTCGCCGGTCACCGTGAGCTGAGCCCCCGGCTCCACCTGGACCGCGACCTCCACCGATGCGGGCAGCAGGCGCCGCAGATCGCTGGACGCGTCCTTGATCACCTGGCCCAAGTCGAGCGGCTGGAGCTCCACCGAGCGCCGCCGGCTGAACGCCATCAGCTTCCGAACCAACTCGACGCCGCGCAGCGCGGCCCGCTGCAGATCGGCGAGCTCCGCCCGCATCTCCGCACGGTCGGCGTCGAGCTCGCCGGCCAGGAGCGCGGCATTGGTGATGACGATGGTCAACAGATTGTTGAAGTCGTGGGCAATGCCGCCGGTGAGCTGGCCGATGGCTTCCATCTTCTGGGCCTGCCGCAGCTGTTCCCCCAGGTTCTTCCGCTCGGTCACGTCCTCCACCAGGGCGATCGCGCCGTCGATCGCTCCGTTCGGATCTCGGGTGGGTGCGGCACAGATGCGGACATCAATGCGCTGTCCGTCGCGCCGGCAGCGCGCCGCCTGGAGCCCGGTGAGCGCCTCCCCGGCAAAGACGCGGCGCAGCGACTGGCGGAACTCTTCCATGCTTTCGGGGGGCACAAACGGCACAATCTTACCGACGACCTCTTCAGTGGACCAGCCGAACATCTCCTCGGCAGCGGCGTTCCAACTCCGAAGCCGGCCGGTGGAATCGAGTGTCATGATCGCAAGAGGCGATGCGTCGATCAGCGTCCGGAGCGTCTGGCTGGTTCGCCACAACTTCTCCGCCCACTCACGACGCTCGTCGGCATCGCGTGCCAGCGCCTCCTCTGCGGCGCGCTGCTCGGTGATGTCCTCTATGAGACCGATGCCGGAACTGTGACCGGCGTCCACACCCGGAACGTACGTGGCGGTCAGCTTCCCCCAGATGATCCTGCCGTCCTTGGTCATATAGCGCTTGATCATGCGGAACGGCGGGCCTTGGCCGGCGAGCAGATCCCCCAGGGTATCCTTTTCGACAGCCGTGTCCTCCGGATGACTGATGTCGGCGATGGTGCAGCCGACAAGTTCGCTCTCGCCGTATCCCAGCATGGTCGTAAATGCCGGGTTCGCGGCGGTGATGCCCCCTTGGGAGTCAACCACACAGATGCCGAGCGCGGAGTGCTCGAAGATGCGGCGGAAGCGTTGCTCGCTGGCGCGGAGCGCCCCCGCGGCCCTGAACTGCGCCCCCGCCATGGAGCCCATGACGAGAGCCTTGGTGGACAGGAGGGCGAGAAACAGCTGGCGCTGCCAGATCTCGTGGTGGTGCCCAGCGGCCCCAGACGGGCCGACTTCAACGGCTGCGTACCACATCGCCACTGCACCCACCACCAGGGTGGCCAGACTGGCGCCTCGAGGCCCGCCGCGAATGGCAGCCCAGCCTACCAGCGGCAGAATGGCATACTCGTAGCCATGCATCGTCCGCATCAGCACGATACTCGCGGCGACCAGGCCCGCGCCAAGTAGCCCCGCCTCCAGGAGCCGGCGCCGGGTAAGACCGGGGAGCCGGCCATCTGCCCATACCAGGAGGAGCGGGGTCATCAGCAGGATGCCGAAGACGTCGCCGCTCCACCACGTTCCCCAGACCGTCAGGGACAGCTCCGGCACCAACCCTGCGGCCCAACGGAGGCTGAGCGTGCCGGTGGTGGCGGCTATGGTGGGTGACAACAGTGCCACGGCCAGGAGCAGGAGTGCATCCCGAACCCGATGCAGGTCGATCTGGAGCCTCAGCCTCCGCAGCGCATATGCACCAACGATGGCGGCCAGGCTGTTGCCGATAGCCATCAGGGCCGCCGCCGGCCAGGGGAAGCCGTGCCATTCGTTCGCCAGCAGCGCCCCGAGGAATATGCCGGGCCAGAGACGGAGCCCGCAGAGTATGAGAATGCCCAGGGCCAGGCCGGCTGGGGGCCAGACCGAGGCCACCAGCGTGTGGGCTGCTGCGAGGTGAAAGGCGAGCTGCGCGACGATGATGTAGCCGAGGGCAAGGCCCAGGCATGCCGCGGCTTGCGGTGCCCAGCGCCTAAGGGAGGAACGCCACCTCGGTGCGGTCATGCATCCTGTCTGATGCGGTGTCCCGTGAAAATGCGCCCGTCGGGGGACGACAGGAGGCTTCGACCAATTATCGGCGTGATACGGCAAAGCTTGACATGAGAGTGGTATGTTCGTGCGAAGAGGTATTGCAGCAGTGACTTCTCTTACCAGGGGCCCCGATGTCAGATCACATCTACAAGACCATCGAGTTGGTGGGCTCGTCCCCCCGCGGCGTGGAAGACGCGGTTCAGAAGGCGGTGGCCAAAGCCGCTGAAACCGTGCGCAACCTTCGCTGGTTCCAGGTGGTCGACACCAGGGGCCACATCGAGGGGAGTCGGGTTGCGCATTGGCAGGTAACGCTGAAAATCGGTTTTACGTTGGAAGACCAGTAAACAGAAAGCGGGAACGGGAACGCCGAACGGGATCATGATTCCCGCCCACCGTTCCCGTTTACTTTCGCCGTTCGCCGTTACAAGACCTTCCCTCGTCTTACCCGGAAGTCCACCACGTTCTTCATCCAGGACCAGAGCGAGTCCTGGCGCTCCGGGGCTGCCGACGCCACCACGTGTCGGCGCCAGCCCTGCATCACGTCCGCATCCTGGGTCCAAAGGCGAACCCGTTTCCGCGGCACCTGCTTCTCCCAGCGCTGGGCCACCTTCGGCGACGCATAGAGCAAGCGCACCGTGACGCTGCGGGACAGATACTCGAGCGGGGTGAGATTCACACGGCGGTAGAGCTCATCGCCCTTGGCGCCCGGGATATCCGGAACTCCATCCGAGAACATGACGATGCTCAGCGGGGCCAGGCTGAGGTTTTGGCGCTGGACGTGCACCGAAATCCGCTCGAAGAAGGCGTTGTAGTCGGTGATAGGGTCGGTCTCCGGAAACCAGGCCTTGAGGCTGGCCGCAATCTGAGAGGGCGACTTCCCGCTCAGGTCCTGGATCGGATGAAAGGTCTTGGCCTCCCCGCTCCGCTTACCGCCCATGGTCCCGACAAATACGTCGGTGGGCCGGCGCAGGTCGTGAAAGCCCTTCATGTGCGCGTAGATGTAGAGTGAGGCAAACTCCAGCGCATCGTCGAAGTGGCCGCTGTTCCGGAAGGATCCGGACACGTCCAAACCGATGACCAGAGTCGAGCGCGGCGGCGGCGCGTTCTCGGGCGGAGTGCACCCGAGAACGAGCCCGGTAAGGGCCGTGGTCAGGAGCGCGCGCCTCATGCCGCCACCTGGGGCACCGGGCCACGCGCCGCCGGCTTGCGCTCCATGGTGAGCGGGGTTGCCGCCAGCACCTCGTCAAGCGAGCGGAACGGCAAGGTAAAGAGCGGCCGCCCCAGCAGGACCACGAGGCAGAAGTTGAAGCCGGCTGCCACCAGCTGCAGCACCGGCAGCGTCAGCAGCTCGAACATCTCGCGTGCTTCCTTCTTGAACCAGTCGACCTCCGCCTTGAGCGCGGTGATGGGCGCCCGCCAGAACTCGGGCTGCCGCGGGGGCGCCACGTCCACGTGCGCGCCTTCCCGGCTGATCGTCTCCCGGGCGAGCACGGCAATCAGGGCCGGCGTGCCGTACCGTCCAAAGAGGAACCAGGTCATGCCGCGGACACCGAGCCAGCCGGCGAAGGCAATGGCCAGCGTCCCGCCGATGCCCAGGTTAAAGCCCTGCTGAGCCATCCAGGGCGTGATCGCGTCCACCAGCTCGCGGTACAGAAAGAGCACCTCGAACATCGCCACCACGGCCTCGATGAGCACCATCGAGATGATGGTACCGTACTGCTTGCTCTTGATCGCGTCGTTAAGGGCCTGCACGCAGGCGAAGCTTCCGCCCACCAGGAAAAACAGGAACACGTAGAGCAGCGCCGACAGCATCACGGGGTTCGGCTCGCCCCCGGTCAGGTCGGCCAGCAGCTCGTTCATCGTCGGGCGGAGCGTAAAGGTAAAGATCGTGGCCTCAATGGCGGACCACACCAGCAGCAGCAGAAACGCCAGCCACGGCACACCCGGCTGGAAGTACCGCCGCGAGGTCCAGTCCAGCACGGCGAACGGCGAGTTGAGCGCGCCCTTGATGGCGTTCCAGGTGAGCCGGACCGCTGCCTTGACCAGGCTGCCGAGCCAGCCGACCAGCACGAACAAGAAGCGCCCCATGCCCGCCCAGTAGAACCAGGCCATCCGGCCCACATCCCACCACGACATCAGGAGGGCGGTGAGGAAATAGCCGCGTCCGGAACGGAACGGTAGGGTGTACAGCGACACCATCATCGCCCACAGACTGACGATGAGGACTGCCGCGGGAAGCAGGAGCAGAGTGGCCTTGAGCACGGTGAGGGCGGGGGACTCTCCACCCAGCACATACCCGAAGACGAGGTGCTGGAGATCCAGAATCCAGGACATGCCGGCCCAGATCCAGGTCCAGAGCTGCATCACCATCCAGCTCCACTGTTCGGTCTGGCCATTGCCATAGGTCGCTTGCATGAGCGTACTCCCTCCTGAAGGTGCGGAGGAGACAGGGTTGTGACTTGGGAGACGTGCGGTTCGCAGACCGGACGCGGCAAGCGACGTGCCTGTTATGCTATTTGGCACCGCGCGCGGGAGTTACCGGTTGTGGCCAGCAGAGTTGGAGGAGCTCAGGCAAGGAGTCGGCCAGGCGTGGAGGGCCGGAGAGCGCCATGCATCGCAACGCTCTTTCCGCGAACTGCGACCAAGCTCCTCAGCCATCGCAAATTACGAGTGAGAGCATTTGCACTCCCACGGACCAGGCGCCCCTCGTTTCTTGGTGAGTATAACTTTGCCACATGGCCGGTTCCCTGGAGGCGATCTGGATCAAGCGAGCTCACCGCGGTGTGATGGATTTCGTGACCCGCGCCGACCTCGTTGCCGGCCGGGGGATGGTCGGCAACGCCGACCAGGGCCGCCGCCGCCAGATCACGATCATCGCACGGGAAAGCTGGGACGACCTCATGCAGCAGCTGGATAGCTCGATTTCGCCCACTGCCCGCCGCGCCAATCTGCTGGTCTGCGGTATTGCGCTGGTCGAGACCCGGGACCGGGTCATGCGGATCGGGGCCTGCCTGCTTCGAATTGGAGGGGAGACCAGGCCGTGCGAGCGGATGGATGAGGCGCTGCCGGGGTTGCGCGCGGCGATGCGGGCGAACTGGGGTGGGGGCGTCTTCGCGCAGGTGGTAGAAGGCGGGGAACTTTCCGTGGGGGATGAGGTCAGCTGGGAGTAGCAGGTGAGAGGTGAGAGGTGAGAGGTGAGAGGTGAGGCGCCTCGCCCCCTCTCACTTCTCACCTCTCACTTCTCAGTTCTTAGTTCTCACTTCTCACTTCTCACTTCTCACTTTTCACTTCTCACCCCTGCTAGGCCTTCGCCTTCTTCACCTTGGCGCGCACGAACGCATGATTCAGCGTCGGCAACGTGTTGTGATTCGCCGCCTGGCGGAATAGCTCGTTGGCCTTGGCCTCGTTGCCACTGCCCTTGTGCGCCTTTGCCATTCGATACAGCACGTAGGGATCCTGTTGATTCGCCTTGGCCAAGTGCGCCAGCGCCTCGTCAAACCGCTTCTCCTTGAGCGCCATAGTCCCCACCAGGTCGTGAGCCTGCCGGATTTGGAAGCTGTTCTTCTTGGCCGTGGCGCCCCGCATATATGCCTCAGCGTGTTTACGGGCGGCCGCGGGGTCCTTCGAATGCACCGCCACCCGGCCCAGATTGTACTGGTGCACCAGCCTGGCGTTCTCCTTCACCTCCGGTGACAGATCGGAGCGCTCCAGCCGGCTCAGAGCCTCCTGGTAGAGCGCACGCGCCTCTTCGGGTTTCCCAGCTTCGAGCAGGACGTCACCCATGGCCACCGCATCGGCAGCCAGGTTGGCGGGATCGTCGATCTTTGCCGCAATGGCCTGCTGCTTCTTCAGCTCGGCGACCGCCTCGTCGAACTTACCTTCGTCCGCATACGCCACCGCAGTGGCGAAGAAGGCATTGCGGCGATCAGCATCGTTGCGGGCGGCTTCATGGAGCTTCCACGCCTCCTGGCGGGCGGCCTCGTGCTTGCCCTGATACATCAGATTACTGGCGATGCCGACGTGAGAAGGGGAGAACTGCGGGTCGGTAGCGAGGGCCTTCCGATACATGGAGATCGACTCGTCGAACCGCCCCATTTTCATCAAGAGCTCGGCGTATGAATCGTACGGATTGGGATCGTCCGGGATCAGCTCGATGTACTTCTTGAACGCCTTCTCCGCGTCATCGAACTGTCCCACCTGGCGGTACGCATACCCCAGGAGGTTGTACGCCGGCGCAAAGTCGGGAGCGATCTTCACCGAGCTCTGGTATTCGCGCAGAGTCTTGGGATAGTCCTGCTGCCCGAAGTAGTTGCCGCCGAGGAGGAAGTGGGCGCGCTCGTCGCCGGGGTAGGCTGCCACCAGACGCTCATAGTACTCCCGCTGTTTCTCCGGATTTGCGTTCGCGCCGGCCTCGAGGCCCTGGATCATCAGCCGCTCGCCGTCCGAGGCCTTCGCCGACAGCTTGACCGCCTGTTTCAGGTGATCGAAGAATTCTTTGGCGGTTGGAGAGTTGAGGGCCAGGCTGTAGTGCGCCAGGGCAAAGTTCGGGTCCTTTGCGACCGCCCTCTGGAGAACCTCCCGAGAATCGTGCGCCCTCAGGTTCTCACCCAGGGTTCGGCCCTTCAGATATTCCTGTTTCGCCTCAGCCGAGACGGTGGTGACCGAGACTTTCGCCAACGCGGCCGCCCCGCGGTCCTGTGCCACCCCGGATCCAACATTCATGACCATGGTCGCCAGCGCCAAGCAGGTGAATCGCGCGAGCGATGCCGCCGATCGTTGCGACATGAAACCCTCCGAGTCTGGGAAAGTGGATCGACAAGGCCCTATAGGCTTTACCGGGCGCTCTTCTGAAAAGATTCAGGTCTCCCTACCTTCATCCTCATGTCCGACCTGCTCGCTGCGCGCTCTCTAATGGCGATGGGCGTTGGCGGCGCCGTGCTGCTGCCGTCGCTCTGGTATCTGTGCCAGATCTTTAAGACGATCCCGGCGGACCAGGGCGCCGGCGATGCATAGCACACCACGGCTCGACCTGGCTCCCATGAGCGCTGACACCATCGATGCGCTCCTCGCGGGAAACGTGGCGCGGCTGCGCTCTCTCACCGGAGCGGAGTTCGTGGCCCCGGTTGGTCCGCCGCCGTATATGGAGGAGTCGTTGCCGGTCGTGCGCAACCGGCTGCGGGAGCGGCCGGCGGAGATGGCCTGGTGGAACTGGCTGGTGGTGCGGAGGGACAACCGCCATGCGGTAGGATCCGTCGCATTCGCCGGCCCACCTGACGCCGCCGGCGCGGTGCTGATCGGCTATGCGATGTACCCCGAGCGCGAGGGGAGCGGCTACGCGACCGAAGCCACTCGGGCGATGGTGGAGTGGGCCTTCGAGCAGCCGGGGGTACGGGTGGTCCGAGTGCTGGCCCCGGTGTGGAACACGCCCGCCGTGCACGTGGCGGAAAAGGTGGGCATGCGGCCGGTCGGGTCGTACGAGGACGACGAAGTGGGCGAGGTGCTGATCTACGAAACGGTCAGGCCCTCTGCTTAGCGGCGCGCGAGCATCCGCTGAATCGGTTTGTTTAACAGCGCCATAACCACGGCCGCAACAACTGCCGTAGCCGTCACGACGGTGAACAGTCTCGGCAGCGGCATGGTTTCGTACACGCTGGAGGCCATGCCAGCAAGGTAGCTGCCCACCGACAGCGCGAGGAACCACACCCCCATGACCAGGCCCGCAATCCGGGCCGGAGCCAGTCTCGTCATGGCGCTCAACCCCACCGGGCTCAGGCACAGCTCCCCAAGAGTCTGAAACAGATAGGAGACCACCAGCCACATCGGGCTGACGCGGACGCCCGTGGCCGCCACCGATGCCGCCCCGATCATCACCGCGAATCCGATGGCCAGCGAAAACAGCGCGATACTGAACTTGACCGAACTGGATGGATTCCGGTTTCCCAGCCGCACCCAGAGCGTGGCGAACAGTGGGGCGAACAGGATCACGAATAGCGGTGGGAGCGACTGATACCAGCTGGCGGGAAAGCTCGAGCCCAGGACGACGTTATTCGTGTTCCGCTCGGCGAACAGGTTGAGCGTCGAGCCGGCCTGCTCATACGCCATCCAGAATACGGTTGCCGCGGCGAACAGGACGGCGATAACCACCAGGTGCTTCCGTTCCTCCGGGGTCCACTTGCCCAGCAGGAAGAGCCAGCCGAAGAAGGCTACCGTGATGGCGATGAGCACCCACTTGAAGCTGCGCGAGATGGCCTCGGGATCGAGCCCCACTACCCCCGCAACGACTAATGCGGCAAGGAGCGCGGCGATTGCGAGCACCCCGATCCCCACCAGGCGCACCTGGCGGTCAGCCTTTGCCGCAGCCGCCGGATCGGACGGCCGCACCGGACGCAGCCCCTCGGGCGGGAGATTCTTGCCGCCGAGGGTGTACTGCACCAGGCCCAGGAACATCCCCACCGCGGCGGCACCAAAGCCCCAGTGCCATGAGGTCTCCGGTGCGAGTCCCGCGGAGCGCAGGATCCCCTTGAATGCGTCGCTTTGGGCCAACCAGCCGGTCACGAGTGGCGCGATAAAGGCCCCCGTGTTGATCCCCATGTAGAAGATGGAGAAGCCCGCGTCGCGGCGAACGTCCTCGGTCCCGTACAGCTTTCCGACCAGCACGCTCACGTTCGGCTTGAGCAATCCAGTGCCGCTCGCGATCAGGACCAGACCCAGGTAGAACGTCGTCATGGACGGCACGGCGAGGCAGATATGGCCGGCCATGATGATCACGCCGCCCACGAACACGGTGCGGCGAAGCCCCAGCACACGGTCGGCGATCCAGCCACCGGGCAACGACAACAGATAGACCGAGCTCACGTACAGCGCGTAAATCGGCCCTGCCTTGGCGGTGTCGAAGCCCAGCCCGCCGGCGGCAACCGGCGCGGTCATGAAGAGGATGAGGAGGGCGCGCATTCCGTAGTAGCTGAAGCGCTCCCACATCTCGGTAAAGAAGAGGGTGGACAGCCCGCGGGGATGGCCGAAGAAGCCGGCGTTCTGGGTCCCTGCCGCTCTGCCGCTGGATGGACTGGTGACTGTTGCCAAGTAGGCTCCCGTAGGTAGTGACCGCCTTACAGTCTTACCGCCTTACCGCTTACGCTTTTGTTGTATGTCCTCCAGCACCACCCGATCGATCTTGCCATCCATCCGCACCCGCACGTCGTAGTTTTCCCAGTACATGAAGTTCTTCAGCGCCTCGAGGAACTCCGGCGTGGCACGGCCCTGCTTCCTCTTGAGCCACTTGTCGGTTTGGCCGGCCGGCTCACGCAGGAGGATGGGCTCCAACTGCCCCAAGATGGCGGGTGTGATAGGAATCAGATCGGCGGGTTCACTGGGGAAAAAGTGCAGCTTGTGGAGCGCCAGCAGACGCTCCAGTTCCGCGATCGGCTCAGCGGCATCGTACACCCGGATATCCACAAACCGGTCGTTGGCGCCGAGATAGCCGCCGTTCTTTCGCACGACCAGGAGCGCGGCCGACTGCATCCCGCGCTTGTCGCCGCCACCGGCCTGGCCCGCCTTGAGGGCCGCCATGAGCCGGTCCGCCAGGCTTCCGCTGCTCCGCTCGAACGTTTCCGCCAGATTCTTGACGGTCTGGTCCGAGACCATGATGTTGGCCTGCGCCGTGTACCCCCGGCCCGTGATGACCTGCCCTTTCCCGCCCGCCTGTCCGCCGGTCCGACCGTCTCCCCCGGTACGCCCTCCGGCCCAGTCGAAGGTCGTTTTCCCGGTAAAGCTGGCGGCGTTGCCCCGGGCGTCCACCATGCCTACCTGCCGGTCCTGCAACATGGTATCGGTGCGCATGATGATGCGGAGCGCTTCTTCGGCGGTAGCGCCCTGGGCGATGAGGTCCAGGCCGCGCTCGCCATACGCGGTATTGCCCAGGCTCTGGGTCGCTACGGCCCCAACGCCCGCCCGACCCCAGGGGACGATCCCACCCACGTTGGGAAACTTGGATTGCACCGCAACGCCAAGATCTCCGGTGGCGGAATCGTAGGCCACGATGCTGTAGGTGTGGGCGAGCTTGTTGAAATGGGATGGAGCGACGGTTGGTGACTGAGCGGAAAGGCGTAAACAGTAAACAGTGAACGGTAAACAGGACAACACGGCGCAACGGCCCCAACGACCGGCTCGACTAGGAACCCGCACGCATTGACTGTTCACTGTTCACCGTTCACGCTGTTTCTGTAACTTCTCACCTCTCACCTCTCACGGTTGTTTCCCAAGCTTTTTCTTCAGGTACGCGAGCTGGGCGTCGACCGCCTCCTCCTTCAGCTTCCTATCCGATTCGGCCCGGAGCCGCTCATCTTCGAGAGCGCTCTCCGGATTCTCTCCGCCGGCCGCTTCAAGATCACGCCACGCCGCCCGGATTGCATCCTGCGCGGTGCCGGGCCGCCCGGTGCGATACTGTGCCAGCATCTCTGCCACCTCACGTTCCGCCAGCGCCAGCTCGTCGCGCTGAACGACGAGCTTCCGCTCGAGCACGGTAACCCGCTCCCGGTGACGCAGCGCGAAACGATCGGCCAGCCTTACGGTCTCCGCATCCGGAACCTCGGCCGCAAGGCGTCCTCGCCGCTCGGCGTCAGCCAGCTGCCGTTGCTCCACCTGAAGCTCCTGCTCGGTGGCGATCAACGCGCTCCGCATGGTGGCGACGCCAACCTTGGCCTCGAGCAGGGCCTCACGCAGCATCGCAACGTATGCCCGAGGATCCGATCGGGTATGGTCGCGAAAGAGTTTGTCCAGCCGGGCCTTCACGCTCTCGAACATGGCCGGCGAGCACCGGGGTCGGGGGAAGCAGGGATGATCAAGGGAGGACGAATGTTAGGAGTGCCTCAGAGGGGCGTCAAGCGAACGGCCTCTAGGCGCGGCGCCCGGGTTCGGCTATAATCGATCCGCTCTCCCCTTTCGCGTTCACTCCACCAAGAGGCGGGCAGTGTCCCTCACGCTGCGCAGCGTTCTGAAGAAGCTCGAGCGGTTTCGTAACCGTCGCAGGCTTCCCTTTCTCGCGGCCGCGCTCGAACGGCGGCGCCCGCGTATTGCGGCGGAAGACTACGCCGCCCGGCATTCCATCCAGCATACCCTCGACCGGAAAGCCGAGCTGCGGCGGCTCGCGCCGACCCAGCTGTCCGCGGCGCGCCGCTATCACCAGCTACTCCGATTCGAATTGGAGGGGCTGCGCGAGGTGGTGACCGCACTCCACTCGGTGACGGGAGGGCGCGAGCTGGAGGAATGCCTTTCCGAAGCCACCATCCAGATGGAACGCCTGCAGAGCGAGATTGCCTGGTGCGAGGAGATGCTATCCACCCTCGAGCAATCTCCGGTCGGGTCGGCGTGACCGGGTACCCCCCACGTTAGATTTCGGTCGTTGGACCGACCTGTGGAGCCGTCTCGGCGCGCAAGGCGATGGGTTATCGGTCTTCACCCGCCTGGCCGCAGCCTACGGCGAGCCCGCCCGGGTCTACCATACGGTGGAACACATCCAGGACTGCCTGGCGGAGTTCGACCTGGGCCGAAGCACCGCGCTTCGGCCTGACGAGGTTGAAGCGGCACTCTGGCTCCACGACGCCGTCTACCTTCCGGGCCACCCCGAGAACGAGGAACGCAGTGCCCAGCTGGCCCGCACGGGCTTCGCCGGAGCGGGAGCGCCGGCCGATACCGCCGACCGTATTGCGGGGTTCGTGCTCGCCACCCGGCACCACTCCATTCCGAAGGACTCCGATGCGACCCTCGTCTGCGACATCGACCTCTCCATCCTCGGCCGGACTGACGAGATTTTCGACCGCTTCGAACAGCAGATCCGGCGCGAGTACGCCTGGGTACCCGAGCCGGTGTACCGGAACGCCCGCTCGGAGATTCTGCGGGGATTCCTCCAGCGTCCCTCGATATATCAGACTCGCCATTTCCGCGATCGCTACGAAGCCCCGGCGCGGGAGAATCTGGCGCGGGTGTTGAAGCAGCTTGAGGGATGATCTAACACGGCGATCCTCATACCTTATCTTCCGTCATGCTCCGACTCCCGTTAGTAGCGCTTCTGGTCGTGACCGCCTGCAGCGGTTCCGGCAAGCGGAGCCCGTCGGCGGCGTGCGGGCTGGCGGCGCTCGCTGGCCCCACCGCGTTGCTGGCCCAATTTGGCATTGCGGACCAGACCCTCGCCTCGCCCCCACGTAATCTCCCGGAGCGATTGGTCGTACGGCAGGTGGCCGGCCGCGCTTACCCCGCCATCGTGGGCCGGGCTGATTCTCTCTGGATCATTGGCCTGCAGGGACACCTGCCCGAGAACGTGAAGCCCGGCGTCGGCGTGCTGGTGCAGGATCTGAAGGGCAAGCCCTTGGGCGTCATGCTGTATGAGGGATCGCCGGTTGAAGGAGCTCCCGAAATCGGGACCGTGTCGCTGGGCGCCGGCAGCGTCCCCCTGATCGGTATCCAGCTGGATCCTGCGAAAATCGAAGATCCGAATTGCCCGCTCTTCCCTGACTCGGTCTTTCAGTGAGCCTTGCTCGTATTGCCGTGAGCGGCGTCGTGCGAGTCTGGGACGGCGCCGAACGAACCGGTGTGAACGCAGCCTACGTCCGAGCCCTGCTCTCGGCGGGCGCCGTCCCGCTGGTCCTGTCGCCCGTGATGGGCGCGTCGCTGGCGGCGTCGGCGCTGGATGGCTGCGATGGGCTGCTGCTCACGGGCGGAGAGGATATCGACCCCTCATGGTACGGCGCCGAGCCGTCGCCGTTATTGAGCCCGCCCAGCCAGGAGCGGGACCTGTTCGAGCTGGCGCTCTTTGCCGTGGCCCGACAGCGGGATCTGCCGATTCTGGGGATTTGCCGCGGAATCCAGCTTATCAACGTGGCCCTCGGCGGCACCCTCTTCCAGGACCTTCCCTCGGAGCGGCCGGGCCGCGTGGACCACAGCCCGGCGGCGGCGCGCGACGCGCGAAGTCACCTGATCCGGCTGGCGCCCGGGAGCCGGGTGGCCGCCGCCCTCGGCGGTAGCCAGGCCACCGTCAATTCCGTGCACCATCAGGCCATCAAGGACCTCGCTCCGGGTCTCGTGGCCACCGGCTGGAGCGACGACAGCTCGATCGAGGCAGCCGAGAGTCCGCCGGGCACTTCCTGGATCCTGGCGGTGCAGTGGCACCCCGAAGAGATGCACGCCGACCGGCGCGCGCCCGATCACGGACTCTTTTCGGCGCTAGTCAACGAGGCGGGTACCGCCAGAGGCTCAGTGGGGGGAAGACGGAAAGAAGACGCGGTCGCTCACGCCGTTGAGCGCACCTCGTAAAACCGCGAAGCGCTCCGCAGCCGTTCGGAGCACGAGCTCGAGGCCATACTGCGCCGCCAGGGCGTGGTCGGACGCCAGACCGAATCCTCTGCTGCCGAGCGCGTCATAGTAGCTCACGTCAGGTCCCGCTTTGCGGAGGCGCCGGGCTGCGATATAATCGGGAAAGACTCCAGTGAGCCACAGGGCGTAGTTGCCGAGGTGGACCATCACCTTGAAGCGCCGATCGCCGCCAGACGCTTCGAGATCGGCCAGAATGTCCACCAGATACCGATGCCGCTGGTCGTCGTTCCAGTCAATGCGCCAAGCCCGATCCCGCTGTCCGAACTCCAGCAGGAGCGCCGCGAGGTAGTCCGCCAGGTCTCGATCGTCGAGCCCCGTATTCCGTAGCGCATGCCGAACCAGGACATAAAAAAATAGTGCTTCCGACGGCAGCAGCATCGAACGCACAGTCAAGAGCCGCTCGGCCAGCTCCGGCGCGTCGAGCAGTGAGTCCGGCCCCTCGGTGGTCAGCCTCCGCTCCAGATAGGCCCGGCGGTGAGCCGAACCCCGGCTCAAGAGCAGAACTACCAATTGCAGGTCCGCTGGGGTCAGGCGGCCCCGCGTATTCGCACGGATCATGACGAACCCTCCATCAACGAAGCTGACCTCGCGTTCCGATATCGCGGCCACCGATCTGGAACTTGTCCGCCGGCTGACCGCGTTCGGTCAGGAGGTGGCGGGCACCCTGCGTCGCGCATCGGTTATCGACCTGCTGGTGCGCCACGTCCGGGAGTCGCTTACTCCCAGCGAGATCGCGATTGCCCTCTTCCAGCGTGAGGCGGAGAGCATCGATTTCGTACTGGGCTGGCCACCAGGACGAACCAATCCCCGCCCGTTGCTGGAGCTCGCGAGCCGCAGGGGACCCCTCCTCATACACGACGGCCTGGATGCCGTCCTGAGAGAGGCAGGAATCACCCCTCCGCCTGTAACTGTTGGAAGCTGGCTGGTCGCACCGTTTATCGCTAAAGGTAGAGTAACCGGTGCCATCGCCGCGCGCGGTGAGGCAGGTCGCTACGGGCAGGCTGACCTCGTGTTACTCGAGGGTCTCTTGTCCCAGGCGAGCATCGCACTCGAGAGTGCTCGCCTGGTGGACCTGCACGACGATGGCCGTCGGACCTGGCAAGAAGTGGTCGACGCCATTTCGCCGGCGCTCTGCATTGTGGATCGAAGCGGAGCCATCCGGCGAGCCAACCGCGCCTTTGCCGACCTGGTCAATGCGCCCCCGGCCAGCTTGATCGGCCGCCCATGGCAGGCTTTCGTGCCACCCGAGTGGTCCACCGACCTTCAGCGGGCGCTGGATCAGCAAGGAGTGGGCCGGGAGGTTGAGCTACGCACCGGTGAGCGCACCTATGCCGTTACGGCGGTGCCAATTACCAGCACCGACCGCAGCGCCGTGGTGCTGCTCTTCGACGACCAGACCGAGCGCCGGCGGCTGCAAGACCAATTGATCCAGTCGGAAAAGATGTCGGCCATCGGGCAGCTGATCGCCGGCATCGCGCACGACCTGAATAACCCGCTGGCCTCGGTGCTCGGGTTTGCCGACTTCCTGACCGAGGTCCCCCACGTGCCCCCCAGCATCCGGGAGCCGCTTACGGTCATCCGGGAGGAGGCGGAGCGAGCCTCCAGCATTGTCAGAAATCTGCTGGGCTTTGCCCGGAAACAGGATCACCAGCGACGCCCCACAGCCCTCAAGCCGCTCCTCGAGGCCACCTTCGTGCTGCTTCGGAACCAGCTGATGGCCCACCGGGTGGAAGCCCTGGTCGAGGTCGAGCCTGACCTTCCCATGCCCGACATCGATCCCAACCAGATCCAGCAGGTTTTCGTCAACCTGATCAACAACGCAGCCCAGGCCGTCGCCTCCTCCGGCCGTCCCGGTGTCATCGTGGTCCGGGCCCGCCAGTGGCTCGATGGCGTAGCGGTGGACATCATCGACGACGGGCCCGGGATGTCCGAGACTCTGGCCTCCCAGGTGTTCGAGCCATTCTTCACGACCAAGGCGGAAGGCGAGGGAACCGGGCTGGGTCTTTCGATCAGCCAGGGCATCGTGAAGGAACACGGTGGCCGAATTATGCTGTCGACCGAGGAAGGGAAAGGCTCCACGTTTACGGTGCAGCTCCCGGTGGGGGCCCGTACACCGGTCCCGGCCAGCGATGCCGCCACCCGCGCCCCACCGAAACGCCTGCGAGTCCTGGTGGTGGACGATGAGCCTCACATTCTCCACTACATGAGGGCAACCCTGGAGGCGTGGGGACACGTACCGGTGGTGGCGGGTGACGGGGAGGAGGCGCTGTCGCTCGCTGCCAGCAACCCGTTCGACCTGATCATCTCGGATCTCCGGATGCCGCGATTCGGGGGGCGTGAGTTTTACGAGGAGCTCTTGCGGCGCAACCCGGTCATGGCAGCCCGACTGGTTTTCAGCACCGGCGACACGGTTCGGGGCGACACTCTCGCCTTCCTGGAGACGCTCGACCGCCCTTACCTCCACAAGCCATTCAGTCTCGCCGAGCTCCGGACCCTGTTGGCAGAAGTGGTGCGGGAGAGCGGGCCCCAGGCCGTGGTGCGCGACAGCGGAATCTGGCCGGCAGACGCCGTTCCCAGGACGTGAGCCCGCCCGTCGTCCACATCGCTTCGGGTCGCGAGTGGCGGGGCGGTCAACGGCAGGTCTGGCTGCTGGCGCAGGCACTGCAACAGCTGGGAGCGGAGCAGGTCGTCGTGACCGGGGCTGACTCCGAGCTTGCGACACGGCTACGGTCCTCGGGTGTGCCGGTCCGGACGGTGTCATGGAGGGCAGGGCTCGATCCCCGGGTCCTACCGGTTGCTCTCGGCGAGCTGCGCCGAAAGCCGGCCATCCTGCACGCCCATGACGCACATGCGCTCACCCTGGCGGGCGCGTGCGCCTGGCTCACCGGAGCACCTCTCGTCGCCACCCGCCGGGTAGATTTTCCTCTCAGGCGCAAGGCATTCTGGCTTCGGGCCGACCGCGTTATCGCCATCTCGCACGCGGTGGCTGACGTGCTCCGCCGCTCCGGCGTGGCCCGGGAACGAATCACCGTCATTCACTCAGGCATTTCACTGGACGCCACTCGTCAGACAGGCCGGCTGGGGGTACGCGGCCTACTCGGCCTGGCTCCGGGGACGCGTGTGGCCGCCAACGTGGGCGCACTCGTCCCCCATAAGGATCACGCCACGCTGGTCAACGCGGCCAAGCAGTTGGAGCACCGCCACCCGAACCTTCATTGGGTCGTTGCCGGCGAAGGCGAGCTGAGAACCGCGCTGGAGGCGCAGGTGGAGGCGCTGGGCTTGAAAGGCCGTGTCCACCTGATGGGTCACATTTCCGCTCCGGAACGGCTGATCGCGGATGCCGACCTCTTCGTCATGAGCTCTGTGGAGGAGGGTTTGGGCACCTCAGTCCTGGACGCAATGGCGCTTGGCATTCCCATTGCTTCTACCTCCGCCGGGGGATTACCGGAGATGCTGGGGGACGGCGCCGGGCTGCTGGTTCCTGCACGCAACCCGGCGGCACTCTCCGAGGCCGTCGCCAGGATCTTGGAAAGCCCCGATCTGGGTGCCAGGCTGGCGGTTCGAGCCCGGGCGGAAGTGCTCAGATTTACCGATCTGCGGATGGCAGATGAGGTTCGATCGGTGTATCGTTCGTGCGCCCATTCTCTTGACGGCTCATGATTTACGTCTGTATTCCGAGTTACAACGAAGCGCCGACAATCGGACTCCTTCTCTGGAAGATTCGTCAGGTATTTGCCGGCTTTCAACGGGAATACCAGCTCCTGGTTCTGGATGACGGCTCCACCGATGCAACCGGAGATGTGCTCGAGCGGTACACCCGAGTGCTCCCCCTCAGTGTGACCCGGCACGAGGAGCGCCAAGGCTACGCCAAGAGCGTAGAGGAGCTTCTGCGCCAGGCCGTGGAACGAACCGATCGACCCAAGCGGGACTGTGCCATACTCATGCATGCTGACTTCGCTCACGGACCCAGCTTCATCCCCGACCTGGTGCGGCGCATCGAAAGCGGCGCCGACATCGTCGTGGCGCAAGGCAGGCTTCGGGGCGAGCGGTCCCGGCTGCGGCGCTGGGCGCGGCGGGTTGCACCGGTTCTGCTGCGGGGGGCGGTGAGAGTTCCGGGTGTGAACGACGTGGTGTCGGGTTTCGCGGTGTTCCGGCTGGTCACCTTGCGGAACGCCTTTCGCGGCACCCCGGGAGCGCTGCTGACCACCCAGGGGTGGGCTGCCAACGCCGAGTTATATGCCCGCACTGCCCGGCATGCGCGGCGAGTGGAAACCATCGCGGCCATTGAGCGAGGCGACCTCCGCCAGCGGGAGAGCCGGATCAGTTACTGGGAGGCCGCGCTCAACGTATGGAGCTCCCGCCGGACGTTGCGTCGCGCCTCGCCGCCGGCCCCCGCCGCCGCCCCAGAGGCCTCCAGCGAACCCCAACGGCAGGCCGAGGTCGCGTCGCCCTCGTGATCAGCCTTCGGATCGCCCTCGCACTGATGCAGGCCCCTGCCCCAGCCGCGGCAGCGCCGGCCTCTCCCGACTACCCGTTTGCCGTGGGCGAGAAGCTCAGCTACAGCGCCAAGCTCGGCATGCTCACACTGGGGTCGGCGACACTGGAAGTGGCCTCGCTCGACACGGTGAGAGGAGTGGAGAGCTTTCGATTGCGCTTCCGCCTCAAGGGGAAGAACGCCTTCTATTCCCTGGACGATGTCCTGGAATCCTGGGTCGGAACCTCGGACATGATATCGCGGCGCTTCGTTCAGGATTTCGTGGAGAACGACAAGCCCAAGCACCGCCTCTACGAGATCTTCCCCGATTCCGGGTACTTTCGGCAGCATGGGCGGGATACCACCTTGGCCACCCCGGCCGAGCCGCTCGACGATGCCGGGTTTTTCTACTTTGTTCGCGTCACTCCCCTCGCGATCGGGCGAAAGTACAGCTACGACCGTTATTTTCGGAAAGAGAAGAATCCGGTCACTATCGAGGTGCTGAAACGGGAAAAGCTGGAGCTGCCGGACGGCACTAAGGTACAGTGCCTGGTGCTGCATCCCGTCATCGATACCAAAGGTCTTTTTTCCAAGCGGTCGGACACGCGCATCTGGCTCACCGACGACGCGCGCCGGCTGCCGGTTCAGGTCCGCACCAAATTTCCTTTCGGCACCATCACCCTCCGGCTCAAGGACATGGTTTTGCCCGGCACAACCACATCGGCCATGAGCCGCTGACGTGCCCTACCGGGAGGCCGACCTGAGCCGCGTCCAGACCGTCCCGGTCGCCGGGCGTCGCAACAAGGTCGACCAGCGACTCCTGGCCGCGCCCCCCGGATTCGACCGCTCCTTTACCGCGTTTCTTGCCAGCCTCCCCGACGTCCTTGCCGCCCAAGACCTTCGCCAGGTCATCGCCGCAGTCGCCGGCGCCCGGCGCGATGGTCGCGCCGTGATCCTGCTTTTGGGCGGCCACGTCGTCAAAGTAGGTCTGGGACCCCTGATCAAGGCGTGGCTGACCCAGGGCATCGTCAGTCATATCGCCATGAATGGCGCCGCAGCCATACACGACTTCGAGCTGGCCGCGTTCGGCGGCACCAGCGAGGATGTCGAGGAGGGTCTGGCGGACGGCAGCTTCGGCATGTCCGAGGAAACCGGCGCCGAGATGAATCAGGCTATAGCCACGGCCGCTCACGAGAGCCGGGGCATGGGGGAGGGTTTATCTCGCGCCCTGTCCCGGCGAAAGCAGCTTCCGGGGGCGGAGGCGTCGATCCTGGTTGCCGCCCAGCAGCAAGACGTGCCGGTGACGGTCCACGCTGCCATCGGGGCCGAGATCATTCACCAGCACCCAGCTGCCGACGGCGCCGCGGTAGGAGCCACCAGTCATCGGGACTTTCGGAGGCTTGCGGCCGCCATACCGGACTTGAACCACGGGGGCGTGGTCCTGAACTGGGGCAGCGCGGTGCTGATGCCGGAAGTCTTTCTCAAGGCGCTAACCATCGCACGAAACCTGAACGGGGGGCGTCCCACTCATTTCACGGCGGCCGACTTCGATATGCAGCGGCACTACCGGCCCCGGTTAAATGTGGTGCAGCGGCCCACCCGGGAGGGGGGGAAAGGGTTTCTGCTGACCGGGCACCACGAGATTCTGATTCCGTTGTTGGTGTGGGGGGTGTTGGACAGAGTCGGCAGTCTGGAGTCAGGAGCCGGGAATGCCGAGGCAGCGGGGAAACGCAAAAGGAAGCCGGGAGCATCCAAGCGATAGCTCCCGGCTCCCAGCTCCAGACTTCAGTTCCCGGCAATCATCTCCCGTACTCGCGCCGCCGTCCCTGGGGCAACCAGCTTCAGAACCAGGTAGATCATGAATCCCACGAACGCCAGCCAGAGCGCGCCCGCCACCAACCCGACGACCAGTCCGAACAGCGCAAAGAACAGCTTGAGCGCAAAGATCGTCAGCACCGCAAATACTGCGAATCCAAACAGGTTCCGAAGCATTTGAACTTCCTCACAAGAGTGGGTCAGGCCGCCGTACGCCCCGACGTTTCAAATAGTTTCACGCGCTAACGTGGGAACCAGCTACGACGTCATCGTGGTGGGAGGTGGCGCCGTGGGCGCAGCGTGCGCGCGGGAACTGGCCTCGACCGGCCGAAAGGTATTGATCCTCGAGGCGGGAGGGCACGCAGGGCAGGCTTGGCGGGCTGCGGCTGGAATGTTGGCCCCGCAGATCGAGGCGGACGCGCGCGACCCGATCCTTCCGCTGGGCCTGGCGGGCCGGGATCATTATCAGTCGCTCGCGGCAGCGCTGGGGGAGACCGTCGGGATCGATCCAGGGCTGTGGCAGGAGGGAATCGCCCGTGTCGCCGGCACGGGCGGCGAGGCCGAAGAGCTGCGGGCAAAAGTGGCCTGGCAAAAGGGACAGGGCCTGTCGTGCGACTGGCTGGACCCGGCGGAGGTTGGGAGAAGGTGGCCCTGGCTGGCTCCCACGGCGGGGGCGCTGTGGGCGCCACGGGACGGCGCACTGGACCCCGAGCGACTGGTCCACGGACTGCTGGCCGATGCACAGCGGCTGGGTGCGGTGCTGGTACCCGACCGGGCCACCGGACTGCGGCGCACGGGGGAGAGAATCAGCGGCGTCAGTGGCGCAGCCGGCAGCTACGCCGGCGGCAGTGTGGTGCTGGCGGCGGGCGCCTGGTCGGGTCAACTCGAGGGTCTGCCCCGACCGATCCCGGTCCGTCCGGTACGAGGTCAGATGGCAGCCCTCCCCTGGCCCAAGGACATCGCTCGCGCCATCGTGTATCACAAGGATTGCTACCTACTGGCTCGCGGCGGCGAAGCTGTGATCGGTTCTACGATGGAAGAAGCAGGGTTTCACCCTGAGGTCACGTCTGCCGGTCTGGCGCAAATCTTTGGAGCAACCATGTCCCTCTGCCCCAGCCTGCTGCGGGCCAAGGTGCGGCGGACCTGGGCCGGGCTCCGGCCCATGACACCGGACGGGCTACCGATCCTGGGGCCGGAGCCACTGCTCGAAGGGCTGTGGTATGTCACCGGGCACGGGAGGAACGGAATACTGCTCGCCGGCATCACCGGGGTTGTGCTCCGGCAGTTGATGGATGGCGGAAAACCGGTTGTCGACCTCCAGGCATTCACCGCAGTTCGATTCTGAGGACTCCAGGCGCCGACATGAGCTGCAAATCGAGTTCTCGTACTTTCGTGATTGCTTTTGCATGTGTTCTTCTGGCCTCGAAGCTCCCGGCGCAGACACCGCCCGACGTGGCCATGGAACGATCGGGCTACGTTGACTGGCTCAAGAAGGCATCCAATTCGCCGCTCTCGGCCGTGGCGCAGCAGAAGGTCGGCGACGGGCTGCGGCTGGGACCCGAGGACGCAGATATTCCCCTCCCCGGGATGGCCGAGTTCCGAGTCTATCCGAGCGGAGCAAGCCTCATTCTCGAAGGTCCAGATGGCAAACGTCTCGTCGCCCGCGGCGGACCGCATCGGATCGGGAAGTACGCGCTGTATCTCACTGGTCCCCGGCCGGGCACGGTCCTCACCGTGTTTGCCGCCACGGCCGGCAAAGAGCCGCCCGGCTACTACGACTACGACGCTTTAGTGGTGTTCACTGGTCCTCTCATCCGAACCAAGACCCCTCAAGTGGTACGCGTCCTGGCCTCCGACGGAATCGAGGCAGAAGCCACCGAGGTGGGAACCTTCCTCGTGCCGCTGGGCGGAGGGACCGCCCTCCGCGTGCTGCGCATCCCGGTGGCGAGCGGTGACGAGTCGGAGCTCGAGATTTTCTTCCGGGACGAGAGCAACGGAGATGGTACCTATCCGGCAGGCCGATTCGTCGGCCTTCACCCCCTTCCGAACGGTCAGTTCCGTCTGGACTTGAACCGAGCCCGCAATCCGTTCTGTGCCTACAGCTCGGTCTATCCCTGCCCGGCTCCCTGGAGGGGAAACACCATTCCTGCGGCGGTTCGCGCCGGAGAACGGTACGCGGGCGGCGGCCTGGACCCGGGAACTCCAGGTCCAGAGGCCCGCTGATGCTCGCCGCCCTGCTGGTTTACGGAACCCTCGTCCTCGACCCGGCACCCAGCCCGGTCGGGGCATGGCGCGCTGTGCTCGATCTTGCCGGTGGCCCCCTCCGGTTCGGGCTTGAGATCGAAAAGGTCGGGGGCGGCCTCCGGGCTCAGATCTGCAACGGTATCCGGTGCCAGAGGGTGGACGCGCGCATGGAGGGCGACAGCCTCACCCTGAACATCCCCGACTACGCCGCTACGGTCACCGCCGCGCTGCGGGGAGACTCACTCATGGGCACCTATCGAAACGTGGGCAACCGCGGTCCCCGGACCATTCCGGTACGGGCGGATCGGGGACGCTGGCCGACGGCCCCGGCTCCGAAACGCCTCAGAGGCCGGTGGGATGCCACCTACCTCCATGACTGGGGGACCAGTCGGCGAGTCTTCGAATTCCGCGACGGGAGGGCGGGACTGGAGGGAACGATCATCTCCAACACCGGCGACTACGGTCACTTCGCCGGAATAGCCGAAGCAGACAGCTTCAGCATCGCGCACTTCGACGGGTCGTTCGTCTACCTGCTTACGGGAAAGCTGGACGGAGACACGCTGCGGGGGATCTTTCACGCGGGGCCCAGAACCCAGACGCCGTGGACCGCGGTCCGAAGCACCGGGGCGCCGCACCTCAAGTCACCCACTGAAGTCACCGGAGCCGACACCACCGGTCCCTTCCGCTTCGACTTCGTCGACCTCAATGGGCAGCGGGTTCGCAGCGATGATGCCCGCTTCAGGGACAAGGTCGTTCTGGTGGACATCTTCGGCAGCTGGTGTCCGACATGTCACGACGCAGCCCCGGAACTCCTGCGGCTGTACCAACGCTACCGGCCACGGGGTCTGGAGATGGTCGGCCTGGCGTACGAAGTCACCGGGGACAGCGCCATCGACGGCCGGCAGGTCCGGCGCTATCGGGACAAGTTCGGCATCACCTTCCCGCTGCTGCTTGCGGGGGTCAACGACACCGACGCCGCCGCCGCGACCCTACCCCAGCTGCGCGGGTTCACCTCGTTTCCCACCACGCTGTTCCTGGGACGGGACGGGCGCATCCGCCGGGTCCACGCCGGCTTCTACGGTCCGGCTACCGGCGCGCAGCACCGGCGTCTGTTGCGGGAGTTTGAAAGGGAGATCGAGAAACTATTGGAGGAAAAACGTGAACAGTGAACAGTGAACCGGGCGACGGGGCCCTTTTACTCTTCACTGTTGACTGTTCACGCTTTCTTCCGCACCTCGGCTCTGGGAATCTTCGCGTCGGGATCCACCCGGAGCTCCAGCCACTCGCCATTGAGCCCGTGGCCCGGCACTCCGCACATCATCCAGTACCAACCCGCCTCTTCCGCCACGAAGGTGCTTTGATCGTTCTGGCCGGGTCGGAGCCCCTCGGTTACCATCCGGGTCATGGCGTTGCTGAACGAAGGACGCCCGCCCTCGAGGGGGATTTTTTCCCGCTGCACCATGACCACCAGGCTGTGCGGGGCAGTGGAATCGGCCGAACTCCAGTTCCACTTCACCGTCCAACCCAGGGGCATGATGATCCGAGCTTCACCAGCGCGGTATCCGTTGATCAGCGCGGACGGCGCGCCTGGTTTCGCGGTGACAGTGAGTTCCAATGTGGCGCTCCGTCCGGCGCTGTCGACCAGCAGCCCGGGGAATGAATCGGGCACCGCATTCGGGGTGCGGGCCGGCACCGAATGAGCCGTGTCGGGCCGCGCTGCCGGCGGTGCCGCCGCAACCGCACTCTGCCCCGACGAGCATGCCGTTAGCGCGGCGAGCACCAGCGCCGCCCTCGGCCCGAGCGAACTCAATGTCAGCATCATGTACCTTGCTCTGGTCACAGACTAGGGTCGTTTGTACCTTGGGTAGCTTGCCCGCACGAACAGCAGTCCTCCATACCTCAGATTTCCGCGCGCGTCCGGACTGGAATTTAACTCGAGGAGACTCGTGATGGCGGGACTGCTGTCGAGGGAGCGGATCGTCGCCAAGCCCGGGTTCAATCGCTGGCTGGTTCCGCCTGCAGCCCTCGCCATCCACTTGTCGATCGGCATGGCATATGGGTTCAGCGTCTTCTGGCTGCCGCTGAGCCGGGCGTACGGCATTACCGAGCCCGCCCCGGGCGACTGGAAGATCAGCACCCTGGGGTGGATGTACACCCTCTTCTTCGTGTTCCTGGGATCGTCCGCGGCGGTGTTCGGCGCCTGGGTCGAACGGGTGGGACCGCGCAAGACCGGGGTCGTGGCCGCCATATGCTGGTCCACCGGATTCTTCATCTCGGCGCTCGGGATCTATCTCCACCAGATCTGGCTGCTCTGGCTCGGCTCCGGCGTCATCGGCGGCTGCGGGCTCGGGCTGGGGTACATCTCGCCGGTCAGTACCCTGATCAAGTGGTTTCCCGACCGGCGCGGCATGGCCACCGGGATGGCCATCATGGGATTTGGCGGCGGGGCCATGATCGGAGCGCCACTGGCGGACACGCTCATGAAGCATTTTTCGACGCCCGCGTCGGTCGGGGTGTGGCAGACGTTTGTCACCATGGGCACGATTTACTTCTTCGCCATGATGGCCGGCGCGTTCGGCTACCGGGTGCCTCCCCCAGACTGGAAACCGGCGGGATGGACGCCGAGCCCGCAGCGGAGCACCATGATCACAAGAGGGCATGTGCATGTGAGCCGGGCCTGGCGAACACCGCAGTTCTGGTTCCTCTGGATGCTGCTGTGCATGAACGTGAGCGCCGGGATCGGGGTCATCGGCATCGCGTCGCCCATGATCCAG